>OGXT01002067.1_pt1 | contig 17032 bp, 10 predicted proteins | sample 1576361 | NCBI WGS metagenome assembly OGXT01 (sample SAMEA3541514, study PRJEB24748) | human gut metagenome | biome: human gut; feature: human-associated habitat; material: faeces | place: China | collected 2012 | reverse complement strand
CTCCCTGTTTTCCATCTTTTGACTTCTCAGCGCATCCGACGGCATGGCTTCCTCTGCCGGCGCGTCCTCCGTTATTTTTTCTATTTCCACGCCGGTGCTACCCTCGTCAATCTCTATAATCTCGACAGACTCAGTGGTTGGTGCCGTATTTATGACTGCAGCGGGTGTCTCCGAAAGTGTTTCAGCCGCTGGCGCCGCTGGCTTTTCAACCCCATGATCGGCACCCAGCCGAACCGGTGGCACAATATGCGGCGCGGCAGCAGGGTCACCGCCTGCCACCATCAGTATTTCGAAGGGACTCTGTTTACCACGCTCATTCAATACGCTGAGCAATCTGGTGGCCTCTGGATCACCCTGCCCGGCGGCTTTATCCGCCCAGTGACGCGCCTTTCGCAGATCGCGATCGCCCCCTAATCCTTCGCTGTACATGACCGCTAAATTATACTGGGCAAGCACATGTCCCTCATTGGCTGCGCGTTCAAACCATTGCCGGGCTTTTACATCATTCTTCTCCAGCGGTTCACCCTTGCTGTACATCACGCCAAGCGTATATTTGTCTTCCACCGAACCATCTTGCCCGGCAAGCTCAAACCAGAAAGTCGCACGAACCGGATCCTTGGCGGTGCCAATTCCCTGGCTGTAGATCATGCCCAGATTATAACGGGCGCCGATATGGCCATGCTCTGCCGCTTTTTCAAACCAGGTCAGCGCTTTTTTATTATCACGCGCCACACCATCCCCATTGCCGTACATCACGCCGAGGTTATATTCCGCATCGGCATAATTTTGTTTACCGGCCTGCTCAAACCACGATCGCGCTTTTTTATAATCACGGGTGACACCACTGCCTTCAGCATAAAGAATGCCAAGTTGGGTTTGGGCAGAGGCATCCCCACTCTTTGCCTGGGAAAGCATCGCTTTAATGTCATCATTATTTGGCGTAGCCCAGGCGTGCGGGCTGATAGCACCCAGTGCCAGAAAACAGATAACACTTTTCATTTTATTCATATCGATCTCTCTTGCTGCGCTGCTGCCTGACGCCAGGACATAACGCATTTTCATTAACGACAATCGCCATTCAATTGAATTACCGGCATTTGTGCCGTTGGCTTAAGGCCGTTAAGATTAAAATTCACCCGACACTGCTTATCGACGCCTTTACCCCACACCACGGGCAATTCCCCTTTCACCGGCAGACCAGCCATATACACCTGACCGTTATCCCCCACGATGCTGGTGGCATCATCACGCTCCTTGCTATTCAACAGCGAAACCGTCGCACTAAGGGCACAATACCCATCCCGCCCACGCGCGTCAGGGTCATTAGTAGCAGGTAACCGATACGGGTAGCGAAATCGGCTTTCACCACTGCACCTTTCGTCGGATAAACTTCAACGTTGGTTTTCGGCAGGTCCACATTATCCGGCAGGGGGCTGGGATCGAGGCCGATGTTGTTGCTGGTATAATCGGAAAGATAAGGCGCAACGGCAAAACCCTGCCAATCGGTTACGCCATTGCCGCTGGTAAGACGGACGCCGCTTGCGTCCGGTGCACTGACCAACGCCCTTGAACTTCCAAGCGATCGCGACAGCGTCTGGCCTTCAGAGTGCGCAATTGCCCCTCCGTTTATATTATGGGAGTGGCCATAGCCCGCGTTAATGCTGCCTTTGCTTCCCTGCCAGCCCATATTAAGGTTGCTGTTACCAGGCTGATTTTGGTTACCCCAGTTCTGTATCAAATAAAGATTACAATTAAATTTCTGCGCAGCCTACCGTGGCTGACAATGCCTATCTTAGAGATTAAGTTAAATTAATAAATGAGAGCTGGATTATTTCATCGAGAGTAGTTTCCTACGCCTGTAGGATAATTCCCCCAAGAACATCTCAAGTTCAATAAATTTGTATTGACACCCTTTCGGCAACTAATAATTTACGCTCCAGGTCTTTATAACGCTTCTTTGTTGATTCAGCAACAATATTCATCCTCCTTTCTGTCGATGCCCTTTTTCGATTTAATGCATTAATGTTCCTGACATTAGACCAACAGGAAAAATACTACCTCTGTAGGAAATACCTTACATAGCAATCATAGCAATCTTAAAAAAAATATTCGTGCTTGCATTTTGGGGAAGAGGTCTCTATTTTTACAAAAACATTTGGTTCGTAATAAAGTTCTGTCATTACGTCAACACAGAGATCGGAATGACTGAACAACATCAGGGAGGGTTAGCATGATTAATATCTATTTTCAGGATCTACCGCCTTAAAATTTTGACTTATATCACAATAACTGGTTCTGAATTTATTCAACACAATGAGATAACAAAGTTTTTGGTAACTAACGTAACCACTCATAAGCTTGAATATGCTGAATAAATGTTCGCAGACAAATTCCCATGAGATAAGCAAGGCTATTGGTTTTGCGCTTGTCTCGCACTGTTTGTTTGTGTGCGTTGAGATTCGTGATTAGCTATTTTGGGATTGTTACGTTTGGTTAATGAGCGTGTTTTTTACTCTACGTCCCAGGGAGTTAACGCCTGTATATTAGCCAAAAGAGTTAGTTACCCAGGGTCAGGCTAATCATTTAAAACAATAATTCATGTGGTACCACGATACCCCATTGCTTCACTCACCCTATAAAAGGATTATGCAATGAACAGCAGTAACCACAATATGAGTGCAGTCATTATTGACGATCATCCATTTGCACGTTTAGCACTAAAAACCGTCCTGGAAAACCAAAATATAGTGGTAACGGGTGAAGCAGCAGATGATTTTCATGCTATCCAGCTGGTTGATCGGTTGCAACCCGACATCGTTATCGTGGATGTCATGCTAATTGGATCGAGTGGCATCGATGTGGTAACAAAACTTCGCCAAAACCACTACGCTGGTAGCATTGTCATGGTGTCCGGGAAAAACCAAATTTTCTATCGTAAATGCAGTGTCGATGCGGGAGCTAATGCCTTTATTAGCAAAAAAGAGTCAATGGATAACTTCGTTGCTGCTATTCAGGCTGTGCAGCGTGGATATTATTACTTCCCTCTCCCATCATATAACCCCACGCCTGCTGAAAATAAGATACTTTCATTGTCAGAACAAGAAATTAAAATAATGCGGTATATTCTTCGTGGCGCACCAAATCAAAATATTGCGGCAGAGATGAATATCAACCCAAAAACTGTCAGCACTTATAAAAGAAGGCTTATGGGGAAACTCAACTGTAAAACACTTAAAGATTTATTCGTCTTTTCAAACAATAACAATATCGGTTGAAAAAATGATATCTCGAATGATTATTGTGCTGGCTATGATATTGCTAACAGGCCAAACAGTAGCCGCTACGACTGAACCAATTACGCTGACGCTAAGCAGCAAAAAGCACAATTTTATCTCTAAGCTTCCTCTAAGCCAGGAGGATCTCGCATGGCTTGCTGATAAACGTACCATGACGATTGCGGTCTATGGTGAAGAAAATCCGCCCATCGCCATGAATAGTAACAATGGCTGTTATCGAGGGATTAATGCAGATTATTTGCAACTGCTGAAAGATGCTTTGCACGTAAATCTTGTACTTCACTATTATGATGATGAAACTCAGGCGCTTAGTGCCTTGAATAACGAAGAGGCAGATCTGGTACTGACCTCAAACAATACCTCTCATCAGGCCACCACACCGTTCATTATCAGCCAGCTATTATTCCAGGCCTATCCGACATTAGTAACCCTGAATTCGAACGGAATGATGCCATTTTACCAGCTTGATAAAACTGTGAATGTGGCAGTGAGTCAACACTATCCATCAGATACCTTCATTAAATCGATATTCAGACACGCCAACATTGTCTCCTATTCCAGCAATTATCAAGCACTGGCTTCTGTTGCCAAAAGTGAAAACGACTACTTCATTGGCGACAATATCGCCAGCAACTTTCTCATCGCTCGCGATTTCTATCAAAAGCTAGACATTGTTAAATACTGGCGTTCACCGTTAACGGGTAGCTATTTTATCGCACGAGAAAATCAGTCCAGGCTCGTCGAGATAATCAATAAATTTATTTCCGCCTTAGATGCATCGACACATATCCGGATCTCCCATACCTGGGTGGATGACGGTAACCTCACTTTTTTAACTAAACCACTATCTTTAACGCCGAAAGAAAAGCGTTGGATAGAAAAAAATCCGGTCCTCAGAACTCTGGTCAATCCTTATTATGCCCCTTTCACCGTACTGGATGAAAACCGGGAAATTCGTGGGTTAGTAGGAGATATTCTCAATCTTGTTCAATTGCAGACCGGGCTGCACTTTCAACCCGTTATCGCAAAATCCAACAGCGATATGGCAGAGATTATGCGTAAAGGAGACTGGGATATGGTGCCTACAGTAACCTATAGCCCGGAACGTGAAGATGAAATGGCCTTCACGCAGCCATTTTTTTCCACACCTTATGTAGTGGTGAGCCGCACTGAAAATAAGCAAAAAGATATTTTCCAAGCCGGTTCAACAGTCGCTATACCTGCTTATTATTCCTTACGGGATAAGCTGATTCAGAAGTATCCCGACGTCCATTGGATCATCGTTGAGAATACCAGTACCGCTCTGAGTAGTCTCAATCTTGGCAAAGTGGATAGCGTGGTGACCACCCAACTGGCAGCTCGATATATCATCGATCATTACTATCCCGAAACAATGAGCTATCAGCGGATCCCCAATCAGCCTTCTGCGCAAATTGCTTTTGCTGTACCTCGTGATAAACCCGAGCTACAAAGTATTCTAAACAAGGCGCTGGCCGAAATCCCCCCAAAAGAAACGCTAAGTCTGGCGGGCAAGTGGATTAAAATGCCTGAGGTAAAAATCGATACCTGGGATCTCTATAGCCGTCCTTTTTATATTTTGACGGTTAGTGCGGTACTGCTCATTTTGAGTAGTTTACTCTGGGGTGGTTATTTGCTACGCGCCATTCGGCGGGAAAAGGCCTCGCAGGCAGCGCTGGAATACCAGCTGAGTTTACGTCAGACCTTATCGAATTCGATACCGGTCCCGGTCTATATTACGACGCCGGAAGGAGAAATTGAAAGTTACAACCGTGCCTTCAACGCGTTTTTTACGCCGCAACAAAGAGAGGCTATACATTATTCCCTTTTTGATCGCCGAAGCCCGCTTGTGCATATCTTTCCGGTTATTCAGCAGGAAATGCAGCAAGGATTGGCACCGGATACGGTGGCATCACATCAATTTACACTCAACAACGGTGCCGAAGACCGTACTATTCTGCACTGGATGACATTGTGCCCGCTGCCAGTGCCATTACCACCTGTACTGATTTGTGGCTGGCAGGACATAACTGAATCCCGCAAACTCATGGAGGCGCTTCAGGTCGAAAAAGATAAAGCCATTGAGGCTAGCCGGGCAAAAAGTAGATTTTTGGCCAGAATGAGCCATGAAATACGTACCCCGGTCAGCGCTATTATGGGTTTTCTGGAATTACTGGCAACGGGGCCGCAAAGCGAACGAGAAGCGCAGGAATCACTTCAGTTGGCTTATGCTACAGCGCAATCGTTGATTGGACTAATCGGCGATGTGCTGGATATGGAAAAAATAGAATCTGGTAATTTTGAGCTGACTCCAGAATGGGTTGACATCGAGGCATTAACCCAAGCAACGATGGCCAATTTTGCTGGCCTTGCTCGCCAAAAAAACCTGCAGTTAACGGTAAGTTATCAGTTGAATGCCGGAGGCATATTGTGGCTGGATCCGCAGGCCATTAAGCAAGTGCTCGCCAATTTCTTAAGCAACGCGATCAAATTTACGGTGAGCGGTGGCGTAGAGATTAAGGTGGAAACACAACCTCGTGAAAATGATGCGGCTCAGCTGATGCTAAGCGTCAAAGACAGTGGCGTAGGGATCAGCGAAGAGGAACAGCAGCTACTGTTCAAACCTTTCAGTCAGGCCAGCTGTGGTAAGAAGCAAATGGGCTCTGGTCTCGGGTTAACCATCTGTAAGGAGCTGATGGATCGCATGCATGGCACCATTTCGGTGGCCAGCCACCCTGGCACGGGCACAACAATGAGCATATATGTTCAGACTCAAGTATCCGATCGCGCCCCTGCAGATTTAAATAATCAGGAAATGGCCCTTCCTGTATCATCTGGGCTACGGGTCATCATTGCTGACGATAACCCTACCAACCGGTTATTACTGCGCCGTCAGTTAGATATTCTCGGTTATTATGTAGATGATGTCGAAGATGGCGAACAGGCATTCAGTTTGATCAAACGACGACAGTACGATCTGCTGATAACGGATCTCAATATGCCCGGAATGGATGGACTTACACTAGCCCAGCAGGTAAGGAAGATTAATCCCGCCCTGGTCATTTGGGGCTTAACGGCTAATGCGCAGCCTGACGAAAAAGCACGTTGTTTGGCCAGCGGTATGGATTTGTGCCTGATTAAACCCGTTAATTTGCCGCAACTTGCTGCAGCTTTTAACAGCATAACGCAGCGTCTGGAAAATCCAACTCAGACTGAAATATCGGCGTCATTAAACACACCATTGGATACTACAGTATGTAATGAACTGATTGATATGCAGGCACTACGGGCTAACGCAATGGATGATACGGCATTCATGCTTGAATTAATTAATCAGGCATACCATGAGAATGTCAAAGATCTGGCGGCGCTTAAAAAAGCGATGTTCAGCCATGATCGAGATATCGTTCGATATCATCTACATCGAATTAATGGTACGGCACAGTTAATCGGCGCAACGTCGTTACATGTGCTTGCAGATAAATTAGAAAATGCACTGGCATCAGAGCAACCGCTTTCCCTTTTCGGGGAGGATATGCAACTGCTTGAACAACAATTGATTGCATTAGGGAAAGCAATGGACAATTTTCTTAAAAGGGAAGGGCTTACCTCAAGGGAATAAAGCAAGCTGGTAGCAGTATGAATAACCTAAAGGTTAGTGCCCTTACGGTATCTTTGCTAATGGCCGCTCAGGCGCCCTATTCAACTGCGATGGGTATTTATCTTCTGCCTGGCCGTAGGCAGGCTATTTGTGAAACACAATTGCTCTGTACAATTTTGATTGAATTGAAACGATAATATGGTGATAAAAAAAACACATAGTCCTGTAATCAGGCACAAAGTATCAGCTATTCCGCTCACGCTTACCATGCTCTTTCCGTGGATAGTGAGTCTGTTTATGCAGGAACCGGCATCAGGGAGTATTGCGTCTTTTGGTGCCTATATGCTAGTGATTTCTTTTTCAGTATTGCCTGTGAAAAACCCCCTTCAGCAAGTATTAATTGCGGCCGGAATAATGATCTTTTTCGCGACGCTGGGTTTCAGCGCCCCAGGCGGCTCAATTTATTTTTTCCTGTTCGCCATCCTGGCAGCCCTGGCACAAGGCCTGGCTGAACTTCGCGGAGGGAATCTACGCCTGCCGGTCTCACTGGCTGCCCTTGTTTTTTTTCTGGCGCACGGGCAATCATCCGCTGAAACGCTTAGTCAATATATTTTTTCCTTTGGTCTTGGTTGCCTGTGGGCTATCCCCTTTATTCTAATCTTTATACCAAAAGAAACGCTGTCACCAGCGCGCGCCCCCCTTTATCCCATGGAGTCACCGACACAACGCCGGTTTCTATTGGGCATTACCTTCACCGCGTTATTAGGAAGTATCGCCGTGTCGCTTAGTACAGTGGCGCATGCATGTTGGATCCCTGCCGCCGCACTGCGGGTGGTTAAACCTGGGTGGGAGGAAACGCGATATCGCATACAAACCAGAAGCATGGGAACGATGCTGGGAGCCATCGTCGGAAGTATAATCCTGGTATGTTACCCTTACCCCTTGTTTCACATAGCCATTGTTGGCGGGATGTTCCTGTTAATGTTACAGTTTGGGGCCAAAAATTACTTCCGCTGGTCATTTTGTCTGACCACAATTACCCTGGCCTTCAATCCAGCCGTCGGCAGCGATATTTTTTCATTAGCTCAGGAACGAGTACTTTTCACTATCGAAGGAATTTCGATCGCGTTCATTATGATGAAGATATTTTCCTACAAGCGATCTTAGCCTCGTGGTTCGAGCCCGATGATCGCTCCTGTCAACTTTCAGCAATATCCAGTCTATCGTTACAATAAGGCCGGTAATGTGCCATCAATTGTTCTCTTGTCGAATAAGCAGACATATCATACTTAATCTCTATAATCGCTAGTTTACGCTATCAGTGACAGAATTTTTTCATCGGGTTTGGCGGGTGGCTGCTCGAAAACCGGAAATTAATCGGCAGCCATACGTTATGATACACTAATTCAAGCTACATTATGCTTACATTAAATAACAGCTGCTGTTAAACTCTTTCCAGCTCGTTACAGCTAATTGTCATTCGCGATCCTAACGAAAGATATTACTATGCTCCTTATGCAGCTATTTTTGCTCAGAGTAACCGGACCAAGCAATTTGCTTTGCATTCATTTCAGTTCGTGGCACTCGATTGCATCATCTCTCCACGCGCGCAGACATTGATTTTACGTCTGGTATTTCTCGTCATGGATAATAAAACAATCCTCATATTATATTATCAATAAAACACCTTAATTATAGAAAAACAATAAATAACCACTAAGGGGTAACTTATAAATATAATATATTCAATCCCACACACCTAATCAGAGATAAAAGATTCATCGATTCTAAATTTATTAGCAAATCCGATGAGTTCTACAAGCGTTTGACAATTTAGCTTTTTCATCAAACGACTTTTATAAGTGGAAACGGTTTTTGAACTTATATCCATTTTGGCGGCTATATGAAAATTACTAGCCCCCTCCAGTAAATGTCGCAAAACTATGATTTCCTGCTCGGATAAGGCTTGTAGCTTATTCCTCGCATACGTTCCTTCTCCGGAAACCCTATGTTGCGAAAATGGAAAATAAGAATAACCATTATGCGCAGCCTGAACAGCGGAGAGAATAATATTAATCGATCCTTTTTTACTCACAAAACCATTACCTCCAGCACTGGCAGTACATCGCGAATAAAAATACTCGTACTTATTCGAGGTCACAATGATGCTTCCCTTATAAAGGCGCTTACGTAACGTCTCAACCAGTCCGATCCCGTCGATATCTGGCAGGTCGACATCGACAATAATCGTATTTGGCTTCAACTGGTCAACGATTCTAAGGGCGTCCATACCATTTATCGCCTCACCAGTAACAGACACTCCTTTATTTTCCAGAAGGGTTTTTATGGCTATAGATTCCAGGGGATAACGATTAATAAGGACCACGCTGATATTTCTCTCTTCGGTTAGATCTCCATCATTTAAATCTGGCATTTATCTTGAACACCTCTATCGCTGATGGTCCTTTTTTTACATTCATACAAACGCACTACAATAAAATCTATCCATCGAGAAATAGACGTTATATTTAAAAAGCAAGTTGTCTGCATCGCACAACATTCCATCATTTTCTTACTCACATTGATTGCAAAAACTTCAATTAATCAAAAGCTAAACTCGTTATTTATTTCTGGTCACCAAAAAACAACTCAATTAACTTCTATCAGAACTCCTCTTTGCTAAAACACGACATTCCAAAAATAACGCTTAAAACAATAATTTTGCTCAAACCAATACTAATTAATACCGGAGAAGAATGGAGGGAAAGCGAGGTAGTACATTGATTTTTCATATCTACTTTGGATCAGAGGATAACACTCGCAGCTTAAACCATCGCAGGATAACAAAAAGTGTTTTCGATCAAAGGCCTGAAGATACTCACTCATCGCTGCAGAATCGTTATGTTCTTGTTTACTGCATATGGTTTACTTCATTTAAGCTCAAAAAGAGTATTTAGCTCCATCAAACATAAGAAAAGTAAAACATTGTTCGAGAGAATAAAAACAGTTTAAATCAATCAAAAACAACAAATACAATAGCCAAAGCCTATCAAAAAGGGTTTTCACGAAAATTACAGAAATTAAGAACTGATAAAAAAATACATGTTACCAACTAACCATATGATAAAATTAATTATTATTTATAGTAAGCAAACTTAATTAATTACTTTTTAATAATCCCGATACTTAATTATCATCGAAGGGTATTTTTTGAGAATGATTCTTTGATCACATAAATTCTGTCACACAACAGTCACACATAAAAAGTATTAATCTATGCCAAATTTTGAGTAGCAGTCCCCCTTTACGCCATCTTATCCAGTAAACCACTGATTTTTTGAGAAGATAATTAATTACCCCTTGGAACACACACTGCGCATGATATTGGCGAGATGACTGCCCACACCATCTCCACTTATTTTGTAAGGCTTTACTTACTGAGAGGAGATTATCATCGTCGCACCAGGCACTGGGACGCTTAACCTATGCTTGTCTTTTCTCCCTATTTAAGCTGACGGCGCGTATTGCCAACAACCACTATACTGATAACAATCCTTCAAGCAGACGACAGACTGAATCTTTGACCAGCATACAATATCTTGTTCCCCCTGTTGCAGATTCATTTGTAGTAGCTGTGATAAGGTGCGTCTGGATGGTTCCGGCGTATTAAGAAGGGTATTCGTAAGATGCTCAAAGTCATGATGTTGAAAGATGCCCGTCGGAACTGGTTTGTTTAAGGTTGCAGGAGTGCTCCCGAGTGTTCTCCATGCCCACTATAATAAACGCGGAAAAGCTATGTACCTTAAAAAATTAGTAAACCAAAGCTTAGTAGTCTTCACCCTTATTTCACCTGTCACAAGTATTGCAATAGCAAAGACGGGGACAGTGGTGACGAAAATGCCTCTGGATCCCGCGCATGGGCTTTTAGAGGCGAAGAGTCAGTACCGGATTGAGTATACGGCTGTGGATGGTGTACGGGGCAAAGGAGAGCGTACGGACAGTGCGGCAGTGTTTATTCCCTTTGGCCCAGAGCCAGAGGGCGGTTGGCCGGTAATCGTTTGGACACATGGCACAGTAGGAATAAACTCGGACTGCGCACCGTCACTGAATACACGCACGGCACGAGACAGCCAATATCTTAATACATGGCTTTCTTTGGGGTACGCGGTTGTGGCTCCTGACTATCCCGGATTAGGCTCAGACGGGATGCACCACTATCTTAACGCACAAGGTGAGGGCTGGAGCGTGCTTGACGGTATACGTGCTGCGCTCACTGAATTTCCGCTTAAAAACGAACTGGTACTGGTTGGCCAGTCTCAGGGGGCACACGCCGCCTTTGCTGCAGCAGGCTATCAGCCCACCTACGCACCAGAGCTGAATATCATCGGGACCGTGCTAACTGGCACCCCCTATTTTTCTGCAGAGAGCGATGTTGCTAGCTTATTCACCAAAAGTGATGATAAAAATCAATCATCTGGCGATCCTAAAATACCGTATATTTTTTATATATGGCAATCGGCTGCGGATACTAACCCTACGCTGAAGGCGGAGAATTACTTCCAGAACGCTGCCTTAGCACAGTTGGATGAGGCAAAAGCCCTCTGTATCACCCCGTTAACGCAAAAAGTGATGCATAACCGCCTGAATATGAACAATAGTCTGACACCTAACATCCAGTCACTGCTGACTAATGCGCTCCCTTCACTTTCTTATCCGACGCTGAAAATCACGCATCCGGTATTTATTGGCATTGGTGGAGACGACATTAATGTACCAACAGCTATGCAACAGCAGTTTGCCAAAGACGTGCAGGCGGCAGGTACGCATACTAATATTCATCTCTACCCCGGACTTGACCACAGCGGCGCGGTAAATCCTTCTCTACGCGATTCCGTACCGTTTGTCCTGGGATTGAAAGATAAACCCTGATCCACAGGGCATTCTAAGCTAAAGGAAGGGGCTTATCATGCTACGCAGTAGCGTACATCGTGACCAGTAGATAGTTGAATCTACCATTCTGCCTGGTCGTAAGGTGTGGACAGTAGACTCACCATGAAAGCGCTGGAAATGGCATGGCAAACGTGCGGTAAGCCCGTCGGGGTGATGTTCCACAGTGATCAGGGCAGTCATTATACGAGCAGGCAGTTCCGGCAGTTACTGTGGCGATACCGGATCAAGCAGAGTATGAGTCGGCGCGGAAACTGCTGGGATAACAGTCCTATGGAGCGCTTCTTCGGGCGGGTCAAAAATGAAATGTTCTACGGCAGAAAATGGGCAAACATAACACTGGAAAAATTTATCTGCCTTCTGGACAGTTAAATACGCTGGTATAACGATAAGCGAATTAAGGTATCAGTAGGTGCAATGAGTCCGATGAAGTACCGGCAACATCTTGGGCTAAATACATAACCAGTCCAGGAAAACATCCGCATCCCCGAGACGAACATCTCAATTTAGCTACTACACCGCTACTTCGCTTAATTTATTTCATCTTAAATATCAATGAACTGCATCATTAACTTAAGTTGATGTTATAGCAATCGCTATACAGGCTCCTTAGTCATGACTGACCGGGCCACACCGCATATCGCAAGAATTTGCTCTCTCAGCCAGCGGTGACCGGGGTCGCGTTCCATTCTTGGGTGCCACATCTGCGATACCGTAATACGACGGCTTTTGAACGGCAGCTCGAAAAGGTGTACCTGGTCCGTTACCTGCTGATTGAGTAAATAGAGTGCGGGTATCATGGCGATAAGATCCGATTCCAGCGCCACGGAAAGTGCTGTCGGAAATCCCGGTACGACGCTTGCAATTTTACGTTTTGTCCCCAGTTCGGCCAGCGCATCGTCAACGGATCCATGCAACGCGCCCTCGGGTGACGCTACCACATGGCCCCAGGCGACATAATCACCCACGCCTATTTCAGCCTGCTTAGCCAGCGGGTGCCCTTTACGGACGACGCCAACAAACCGATCCTCAAACAGTCGTTGCAGCCGTATTTCTGGCCCCATATTACTCTGAACGCCAATCTCCAGATCAACCAGCCCTTCCCGAAGATAGCGCGACGTTTTTTCCGGCTTAGGCGCGAAGCGTATACAGACGTCCGGCGCGGCGTCGGCAACCGCTGCTATAAGCGCAGGCCCAAACGCTACCACAAAACCATCGTTTGCCCTGATGGTAAAAAGACGCGCCAGATTTTGCGCGCTGAACGTTTCAGTTGAGGGCTGTAATACCGCCCTGGCATCGTGCACTGCACGCCTGGCGCGATCCCGGGTCGCTTCGGCCCACGGGGTCAGTACCATGTTACGCCCGGCGCGTACCAGGATCGGGTCTCCTGTGACATCGCGTAACCTGCTTAATGTCCGGCTCATGGCCGAAGTGCTGAGGTTCAGACGACGAGCCGCACCTGCGACACTCGCTTCACTCAGCAATACGTCGAGAGCTACCAGCAAATTAAAATCGGGATCAGACATTACCCTTCCTCCCAGCACATTAAGATAAGGCGTTTGACGCAACAATAAAGTGAAAATAGTGCGCCTTCCGCCTGGTAAAAGCCATCTTTATAGTTTTGTCATCCATACACTCTTCTCAGAGGACAAATGATGACGCTCTTTTCCAGTCAACCCGGCGACGAAGGACTGCCTGGCCCGGCGCGCGCACGGGTGATGGCCGCAATAATGACCACCACCTTAATGGGCGTGTTTGATGGCACCATGATCAACATTGCCCTGCCCTCAATGGCTCAGGAGATGCAGGTACCTGCCAGTATTGCCGTCTGGTTCGCCAACGGGTATCTGCTGGCGGCTGCGATGACGCTGGCGATATTCGCGGCGCTTGCGGCCCGTCTGGGTTATCGCCCCGTATTTCTGGCGGGCCTGACGACCTTTACCCTGACATCACTGGGTTGTGCGCTGGCGAATAAGCCCGAAGTGCTTATCGGTATGCGCGTGCTTCAGGGGATCGGCGGCGCGGCGACGCTGAGTATTGCCCCCGCAATACTCAGGTCCGTATTTCCCGGACGCTTACTTGGCCGCATTCTGGGGTTCCATGCCCTGCTCATTGCCTCGAGCTCCGCTATCGGCCCGGTATTGGGCGGTACGATCCTTCACACTCTTAGCTGGCAATGGCTGTTTGCGATAAACGTTCTTCCCGGCACCCTCGCCTTACTGCTGGCGGTCAGAGCGCTGCCGCGGGATGCGATCCGTATGCAGGCGCCCTTCGACACCGTGGGCGCCATATTGTCGGCGCTGCTGTTGGGTTCGACGATCATGGCGGCGAACAGCCTACAGAACGCTACTTCTCAATTCGGCAGCCTTTGCTGGATGGCTCTCGCTGCGCTGAGCGGCATGGCTTTTATCTGGCAAATCCGCCGCACGGGTCATCCCTTACTGCCGCCGAGCATGTTTAAAAATGAACGTTTTACCCTCGCGGCCTTCACGTCGATGGTTGCTTTCGTCAGCCAGGGGATCACCTTTATTGCGCTACCCTTCCTGTTTCAGAGCGAATACGGCTACAGTCCGGTAGTGTCTGCCCTGCTGTTTACGCCGTGGCCATTAGGGATCGTGCTGATTGCGCCGCATGCAGGCCGTTGGGCGGACACGATATCAGCCCCGGCGATATCCACCCTGGGGCTGGTGATATTTGTCGTCGGTTTGATCCTGCTGGCGACGTTACCCGCCAGACCTTCAATGTGGGATATCTGCCTGCGAAGTCTGGTGTGCGGAATAGGGTTTGGCTGCTTTCAGAGTCCCAATAACCGGGAAATGCTCTCAAACGTTATTCGTGAGCACGCGAGTTATGCGTCCGGTGTTTTATCCATTATGCGCACTTTCGGGCAGTGCCTGGGAGCCGCCGCCGTAGCCGTTCTGCTGGCAGCAGATGAAAGGTCAATTCATGTTGCGCTGTGGAGCGCCGCCGCGGCCTCTGCGGTATCGGTCGTCGTCAGCGCGAGCCGGTTGCGTAAAATCACTCATCCTGCGGAAACAGGATAAGCGCGAAAATATCACTAAACGCTACGACTCCAGCGCCAGCAGCGCAAAACGCCGATCCCGCAACCAAAGCGGAGTCTTCCGTCGGAGTTCAATAGACTAACAGAATGCTATAACCGCTGATTTATCAAGGGAAAATTGAGTTTGGTAGACTTCAGGAGACTTGAATTTGGAGCGGGCGAAGGGAATCGAACCCTCGTATAGAGCTTGGGAAGCTCTCGTTCTACCATTGAACTACGCCCGCGAAGAGGTGCGAGAAGCATTATAGCCCTTACGCACCCTGTGACAAGCCTGCCGGATGCTGACTGGCGATAAAATAACCTTTTAGCACTTAGGTTTACTTCCCTGCGGCGGCAGGTAACGCAGCGGATCGATGGCTGTCGCCCGGTAGCGGATCTGGAAATGCAGCCGCACTGAGTCGGCATCCGTACTGCCCATGGTGGCAATTTGCTGGCCGGCCTTCACGCTCTGGCCATTATTCACCATTAGCTTATCGTTGTGGGCATAGGCGGTGATGTAATCCTCGCTGTGCTTAATCATGATCAGATTGCCATAGCCGCGCAGCTGATTGCCGACGTAGACCACCTTGCCCGCCCCGGCGGCATACACCGGCTGGCCGCGGGTTCCGGCGATATCAATGCCTTTATTGCCGCCATCGGCGGTGGAATAAGGCAGGACCACTTTGCCGCTGGTCGGCCAGCGCCAGCAGCGCTGTCCCACCGGCGGCCAGGAGGACTGAGGTACCGCGGACGAAGGCGTGACCGCCGCGGTGCGCGTAGAGGAAGATTTTTTCTTCGTTGTCTTCGTTGAACTGCTGCCGTTAAGCTTCAGCTTCTGCCCCACCTCAATGGTGTAAGGCGGGGAGATGTTATTCAGGCGGGCCAGATCGCGAACGCTGGTGCCGGTGGTGCGGGAGATGCCGTACAGGGTATCGCCGCGTTTAACGGTGTAGGTGCCACCGGAATCGGAGGTGCTGGAGCAGCCGGCCAGCACCAGGCTTGCCGCCAGCATCAGTGTCATATAAAAGCGTTTCATCATCAGGCATCCTGCACTTAACACAACCACTTACCTCGCAATCAGGGCGAATATCATACCAGTCCGCGGCGCAGGGCGTCATCCCTGATGGCGAAACCATTATCCCCCGTCCCTAGCGCGCGGTCTGCGGCAGGCAGAAATTCATATTTGCGCCACGCGGCGCGGCGGCCTCTCCTCACTATTGCGCGTTGCCGTTGGTGGCCACTGGATTACGCATCTGCAACATTAAGCTTTTCCCGGTCGCCAACATGCTGCCAGGGCTTGTTTTGGTAATGCCTTTCTCCCATTTATGGGCTACCCTAGTGGCCTGAGTACATGACCCGGCGGGTTTGTGCCGGGTCATTTTTTATTTTCAGGAGTCGTCATGGCCGGGGAACACGTCATTTTGCTGGATGAGCAGGATCAGCCTGCCGGTATGCTGGAGAAGTATGCCGCCCATACGTTTGATACCCCTTTACATCTCGCGTTTTCCTGCTGGCTGTTTAACCAGCAGGGTCAGTTGCTGGTCACTCGCCGTTCGTTGGGCAAAAAAGCCTGGCCCGGGGTATGGACCAACTCGGTCTGCGGACACCCCCAGCAGGGCGAGACCTTCGAGCAGGCCGTCACGCGCCGCTGTCGCTTCGAACTCGGTGTGGAGATCTCTGATATCGCGCCGGTTCACCCGGCCTTCCGCTACCGGGCGGTCGCCCCAAACGGTATCGTTGAGAACGAAGTGTGCCCGGTATATGCCGCGCGCGTGGTAAGCGAAGTGCAGCCTAACGACGATGAAGTCATGGACTATCAGTGGGTTGACCTGGCAACCATGTTAAGCGCGCTGGCCGCCACGCCGTGGGCGTTCAGCCCGTGGATGGTGCTGGAAGCGGAAAATCGGGACGCCCGCCAGGCGCTGACCGACTTTGTTGCGCGTCTGCGCGGGTAAGCTGACTATTCTCCAGGCCAGGCGCAGCCCTGTGCCTGTCATTAATGCCTGGCGGCGCTACGCTTGCACAGGCCTACGGTTCTGCGCCATTGCGTAGCCCGGATAAGGCGTTTACGCCGCCATCCGGGATCCCCGGCTTGCGCTGCGCTGAGCCAGGCTACGCCAGCCTTAGGAC
>OGXT01002047.1_pt1 | contig 17138 bp, 11 predicted proteins | sample 1576361 | NCBI WGS metagenome assembly OGXT01 (sample SAMEA3541514, study PRJEB24748) | human gut metagenome | biome: human gut; feature: human-associated habitat; material: faeces | place: China | collected 2012 | reverse complement strand
CGGTCACCTGCGGCACGCCCACACCGGCCACGATGCGGGTGGTGCAGATGGAGCCGGGGCCAATGCCCACCTTGACGGCGTCGGCACCGGCTTCGAGCACGGCGCGGGCACCTTCGTAGGTGGCCACGTTACCAGCCACCAGCTGGCAGTTGGGGTACGCGGTCTTGACCTTGCGGATGGCCTTGAGCACGTTCAGGGAATGACCGTGGGCGGAGTCCAGGACGAGCACGTCCACACCGGCCTGGATGAGCTGCTCGGCGCGTTCGTCGCAGTCGCGGCCGATGCCGATGGCGGCACCCACGCGCAGGCGACCGGCGCTGTCCTTGCAGGCGTTGGGGTATTTCTGGACTTTGTCGATGTCCTTCATGGTGATGAGGCCGCGCAGACGTTCGTTCTCGTCCACCACGAGGAGCTTTTCGATGCGGTGTTCGTGCAGGTGGCGCTTGGCTTCTTCCAGGGAGGTGCCCATGGGCACGGTGACCAGGTTCTTGCTGGTCATCACTTCGCCCACGCGGATGGCGGAGGCGTCTTCGATGAAGCGCACGTCACGGTTGGTGAGGATGCCCACCAGCTTGCCGTCATCCACGACGGGCAGACCGGACACGCGGAAATCCGCCATCAGGTCCAGGGCTTCCTGCACGGAATTGCGGGAGGAAACGGTAACGGGGTCAAGAATCATGCCGCTTTCGCTCTTCTTGACGCGTTCCACTTCCAGGCGCTGGCGTTCGATGGGCATGTTCTTATGGATGATGCCGATGCCGCCCATACGCGCCATGCTGATGGCCATGGCCGATTCGGTGACCGTGTCCATGGCGGCGGAGAGCAGGGGGATGCGCAATTCGATGGAAGGAGTGAGCCAGGTGGAGATGTCCACGGCGTCGGGAGTCACTTCCGAATAGCTGGGGACAAGCAAAATATCGTCAAAAGTCAGGGCCTTGCCGCGATTGGTGAACATATTTGCCTCGTAATGTGCTGGAATTGTTCAACAAAATTTAATATATAATCATATACATTCCTCGTATCTATGTCAATGCAAGAAAAGGGCCGGAAGTGCGGGGCAGGCGGGTAAAATTTTTTACAAGAGCAGGGCGAGGAAGGATGCGTGTCCCTGCATGCGGCATGCCCGTCCACCTCTATATATTAATGTAGTGCGGGGGCTGTCCGTACGAAAAAAACTGTCAGACTTCTGTGCCGGTGTGGATCGGGACACAGAAAGGAAGTGAGGAAGGCGGTGTGGGGGGGACCATGCTCGTCCCGTATCGTGAGTGCTCAGGGCAGCGGGTAGCGTTTGGTCTTGGACAGGCTGCGTGAAGATCTTGCGTACCACCAGGGTAATTGGGCTGGGGAACAGGCTTGGCATGTTGGGGCAAACTTGTCTGTGGTGCTGTGGCTACGCTTGATGAGGGTATGTCATGGTTCAGTTTTCTGTCCCGTTCCCGGGAGATTATTGAGCCAGAGCTGTAGAAATTTTCGCTTGGCGGGTAGGCTTGGCATGGATGATTTTCGAATGAAGAGTAGTTATCCTATTATAAAAAAAGACAATTTTTATGTCTGTTCCAAAAATAAATAAGTCGATATCGTTTTTATCCACTTAATATTGACAAACCGATAAAAGGGGTATAAAAATTTTTACAAGTTCGACGGACAAGCAGACTGCTGCCGCGGACTTTCAAAAACGAGCTTTTAGCTCCGGCCGTATCGGCCGGGATTCCTGTCCCGCTCCGCACAGGTCAGGAATGGGGTCCCGCAAGGGAAAATGATCCCGCACTGGGTGGGATCGCAAGATGCGGAAGTAATGAAGGAAGGTATTATCATGAAGAAGCTTATGACTCTCGCTCTGGCTGCCGCTATGATGCTGGGTGCCGCCACCGGCGCCAACGCTATCGACTTCAAGGCCAAGGGCCAGTGGATCATGGATTTCAACTACGGCATGCACGGCGACTTCGCCAAGAGCAAGGCCGCTGGTAACTCCGGCTTCAGCCGTAACAAGAACCATGAAGACGAATTCGAAGCTACCCAGCGCGTTCGCCTGCAGTTGGACGCCGTGGCTTCCGAAGCCCTGTCCGGTACCGTGTTCTTCGAAATCGGTGACCAGGTGTGGGGCGACAACGACAACGGCGGCGCCCTGGGTGCTGACGGCAAGTTCGTGGAACTGAAGCGCGCCTACATCGACTGGATGGTGCCCCAGACCGACCTGAAGGTCCGCATGGGTATCCAGGGTCTGGCCCTGCCCAGCTTCACCACCAACGCTTCCCAGATCATCGACGATGACGTGGCCGCCATCACCCTGAACTACCAGTTCAACGAAAACGTTGGCCTGACCGCTTTCTGGGCTCGCCCCTACAACGACAACGGTGGCTACAGCAGCCGTTGGGATGGCAATAACTACGACCAGAACTACATGGACAACATGGACATGTTCGCTGTCCTGCTGCCCCTGACCTTCGACGGCGTTAAGGTGACCCCCTGGGTCATGTACGCTGCCATGGGCCCCGGTATGTTCGACAACCTGAAGAATGATCCCGGCAATGCTTGGGGTCGTGCCAGCGCTGGCATGCAGTCCGGCTTCAAGGGCACCGACTGGAATGATTCCTATGGCAATGCCTTCTGGGCTGGCGTGACCGGCGAAGTGACCTACTGGGATCCCTTCCGCATCGCTTGGGATGTGAACTACGGTTCCGCCTCTTACGAAGACCAGAAGATGAACCGCGAAGGCTGGTTGGCCAGCCTGCTGCTGGAATACAAGCTGGATTGGGGTACTCCCGGTCTGTACGGCTGGTACTCCACCGGTGACGACAACAACCCCCGCAACGGTTCCGAGCGCATGCCTACTGTGAGCGCCAACGGCAACAACGACTTCTCCAACTTCGCCTTCAACGGCAACCCCTACATCGCCCGTGAAGACGTGCTGGGTTCCACCATGGTGGGCACCTGGGGCATCGGCGCCCGCCTGAAGGACGTGAGCTTCCTGGAAGACCTGAAGCACACCCTGCGTGTGAACTTCATGGGCGGCACCAACGCTCCCAAGATGGCCAAGTACGTGAGCGATTACACTGCTTATGACAAGCGCGGTGTGTCCTCTGTGGTGGAAACCGGCTTCGGCTACGATCCCATCTACCTGACCACCGAAGACTACGCTCTGGAAGTGGGTCTGACCAACACCTACAAGATGTACGACAACTTCACCGTCATGCTGGACGCCGCTTACTTGGCTCTGTGGCTGGACGACAGCCGCAGCACCTGGGGCAAGAACCCCATGCGCGGCTTCTCCGGCAAGGACGGCGGCGTGTACGACGCTTGGAACGTGAACCTGTCCTTCGTGTACTCCTTCTAAGCTTCGGCTTGAGAAGTTCGACCGTGGGGGCTTCGGCCCCCTCGGTTTCAAGCCCCGCTTCGGCGGGGCTTTTGTTGTTTCAGATAGAGTGTGCCTGAGATGCACGGAGATGTACTGTGTAGTCTGATGTTTTTCTGGAGAATGGTGGAGCAGCCTTCTTCTGAAGGTCTGATCCGCACAGCCCGGGCTGAAAGAATCGTCAGCAGAATCCTCCGCCATCCCGGATTGCCCGATCCTGTCACTTTATGACACGGTTCAAAAAATTGTCCTTTCCCTCTTGACGGCGAGAAAGGGCATGCGTATGCTTGCGTAGCAAAATTTGTACTCAAACGGAAAAGCGTACGATTTTTGCCATGTCTGGTTGGGATGTCCCTGGGGAGGAACAGCCCATGGATGCCAGAAAATTTCTCTCAGGAAGGAAGGTTTTTATCATGAAAAAGCTGATGACCCTCGCTCTTGCTGCGGGTATGCTGCTGGGCGCCGCCACCGGTGCCAGCGCCATTGATTTTAAGGCCAAAGGCCAGTGGCTGATGGGTTTCGCCGCCGGTGACGGTTCTTTTGTGAGCCACACCAACGAAAAGGGTAAAAACAAGCAAGCCAAGGACCAGGACGACGCCTTCAGCGCCATGCAGCGTGTTCGCCTGCAGTTGGATGCCGTGGCTTCCGAAGCCCTGTCCGGTACCGTGTACTTTGAAATCGGCGACCAGACCTGGGGCCAGAATGCCTCCGGTGGCGCTCTGGGCGCTGACTCTACCAGCGTCGTGGAACTGAAGAACGCCTACATCGACTGGATGGTGCCCAATACCGACCTCAAGTTCCGTATGGGTATCCAGAACATCGCCATGCCCAACGTGGCCGGTGGTTCCGCTGTGCTGGATGACGATGTCGCCGGTATCGTGGCCAACTACCAGTTCAACGAAAACGTGGGTCTGACCGCTGTGTGGGCCCGTCCCTTCAACGATAACTGGGCTGGCGACAGCTCCGCTTCCAAGCGCTGGACTGCTGACGGCGATAAGAACTATCAGGACAACGTGGACATGTTCGCCCTGATGGTGCCCCTGACCTTCGACGGCGTGAAGGTGACCCCCTGGGCCATGTACGGCATGATCGGCAACAACGCTTGGGACGCCATCGACGCTGGCTGGGACGGCAGCAACGGCAGCTATCCCGCTTACAGCCTGCGTCCGTACCCTTATGCTAACGGCAGCATGGTTGCTCCTCACTCCGGCAAGGCCTACAGCTCCGCTTTCTGGGCCGGCCTGCCCATCTCCGTCACCGCTTTCGATCCGCTGAACATCGAGCTGGACATCAACTACGGTTACGTGGAATCCTTGGGCCGTTATGAAGCCACTCGCTATGACAACATGACCACCCGCATGGCTGACACCAAGCGTGAAGGCTGGCTGGTCAAGGCCCTGGTGGAATACAAGATGGATTGGGGTACTCCCGGTATCTTCGGCTGGTATTCCTCCGGCGACGACGGCAACGTCAAGAACGGTTCCGAGCGCATGCCCACTTTGTCCGGTTGCGGCAACTTCATGTCCTTCATGGGTGACGCCAACTACGGTTGGGGCGACGGCCGTCTGTACGACCGCAACCTGACCTATGCCGGTACTTGGGGCGTGGGCCTGCGCATCCACGACGTGAGCTTCGTGGAAGACCTGAAGCACTCCTTCCGCGTGGCCTACTGGGGCGGCACCAACAGCCCGGCCATGGCCAAGTACGTCTCCACCTCCTACGGCTGGGATAACGGTACCCCCGAAGGTCCGTACCTGACCACCAACGACGGCCTGCTGGAATTCAACCTGGTCAACAGCTACCAGATCTACGAAAACCTGGAAGCCAACCTGGAACTGGGTTACATCGTGAACATGGTGGACGACGACACCTGGAAGCGCAGCTACCGCAAGGATTCCTACAAGAAGCAGGACGCCTGGAAGGCCCAGCTGATCTTCGCTTACAGCTTCTAGTCTTTACGACAACGATGCTTTCAAGGGGGGCGCAAGCCCCCCTTTTTTCGTGGATAAGACGATCTTTCGCCTGGCGGAGGTCGTCTTTTCTTTTGTCCGGAGGAGGGGAGAGCGGATGGAACAAAGGCCATGCCTGGTGCAGCAGGCGTTTCATGCAGATGTTTGGGGACAGGATGTCTTGCAGGGAACAGTTTTTTGTATGGCTTTTTCCACACAAGTCTCTGGCGTTTTTTTTAGGGGGACAGCCTCCTTTTTCTTCCTCGCTCCTTCTTTTTTTCACGACGCTGTCGAGTGATTCAATAAATTGACCAATCGCCTTGACCCACCCATATGCCCATGCTAACGCAACAAGATAATAGACTCTTTTGATGAGTCCTATAAGGTCGATGGCCTGCCGGAGATGTCTCGGGGAAGGACTTGGAGTTCTCAGGCCTGGAAATTTTTCATTTAGGGAGGAAGGTTTTATCATGAAGAAGCTGATGACTCTTGCGCTCGCTGCGGGCATGTTGTTGGGGGCTGCCAGTGGTGCTCACGCTATCGATTTCAAAGCCCAGGGGATGTGGCTGATGGGCGTGGGGGCCGGGGATGGTTCCTTCGTGAGCCATACCCGCCAGGCCGGTGCGACGTCGAATAAGGCCCGGGATACCGATGACGCCCTCAGTGCCATGCAGCTCGTGCGTTTGCAGTTGGATGCGGTGGCTTCCGAGTCGCTGTCCGGTACGGTCTACTTCGAAATCGGCGACACCATGTGGGGCCAGGCATCTTCCGGCGGCGCCCTGGGCGCTGACAAGACCATCGTGGAATTGAGAAACGCCTATATCGACTGGACGGTGCCCAATACCGACCTCAAGTTCCGTATGGGTATCCAGGGGCTCTCCATGCCCAATGTGGCCGGTGGCTCCGCGGTGCTGTTTGACGATGCCGCCGCTGTCGTAGCCAACTACCAGTTCAACGAAAATGTTGGCCTGACAGCTTTCTGGGCCCGTCTGTTCAACGACAACTGGAACGAGAGCAGTGCCGCCAACCGCTGGTCTCCTGACGATGATGCCAACTACCAGGATAACGTGGACCTGTTCGCCCTCATGCTGCCGCTGACCTTCGAAGGTGTGAAGCTGACCCCCTGGGCCATGTACGGCATGATCGGCGTCAACTCCTGGGATGCCATGGATAACGGGCTGCATATGGGCAGCTATCCTCCCTACAGCCTGCGTCCTTATCCGCTGGCCTACAACGGCGGAACGCTGGATACCGACAAATCCTATGGCTCTGCGTTCTGGGCCGGTCTGCCCATTGCCGTCACGGCCTTTGATCCGCTGAATATCGAAGTTGATATCAACTACGGTTATGTGGAATCCATGGGGCGCTATGATGTGCAGCAGCTGAACAGCGGTGCCTGGCGTCGTGGCGATACCCAGCGCGAGGGCTGGCTGGTCAAGGCCCTGGTGGAATACAAGCTGGATTGGGGTACTCCCGGCATCTTCGGCTGGTATTCCTCCGGTGATGACGGCAACGTGAAGAACGGTTCGGAGCGTATGCCCACCATGTCCGGTTGCGCTAATTTCATGTCCTTCATGGGCGACGGCAACTATGGCTGGGGCGACCCGCGTCTGTATGACCGCAACCTGACCTATGCCGGTACCTGGGGCGTGGGTCTGCGCATCCACGACATGAGCTTTGTGGAAGATCTGAAGCACTCCTTCCGTGTGGCTTACTGGGGTGGTACCAACAGCCCTGCCATGGCCAAGTATGTGAAGGATGCCTATGGCTGGGACAACGGTACCCCCGAAGGTCCGTACCTGACCACCAATGACGGCCTGCTGGAATTCAACCTGGTGAACAGCTACCAGATCTATGAGAATCTGGAAGCCAACCTGGAGTTGAGCTATATCGTGAACATGGTGGATGACGACACCTGGAAGCGCAGCTACCGCAACGACTCCTACAAGAAGCAGGATGCCTGGAAGGCCCAGCTGATCATTGCCTACACGTTCTAGTCTTTCCCGACCGGGATGTTTCAGGGGGGCGCAAGCCCCCCTTTTCCGTTTTTGGGGCAGCCGTATCAGACGTCCTTGCCTTGCCTGTCTCCTGCGTCTATGCTGCGGCATCCTTCGGATGCATAGCTCTCTTTTGGCGGGAGCGATGCAACTTTCTGCCGCTGTGTCCGTGCAGCCTGGCAGGCCCGACAGATCCCCCTCTTGTCACGAGGTCCCATGTTTGCCCGTATCGCTCTGCTTTCCGCTCCTTACAGCACCCTGACGTACGCCTTGCCTGACATCTTTCCCGAAGAGTTCTGGCAGGAAGGCCTGCGCGTGGCCATCCCCCTGGGCCGTGGTGCGTTGCGGGCAGGCATCCTGATGGAGCGGCTGGAGCACAGCGATCTTCCTGACGGTGTCACCTGCAAGGAGGTGGCCTGGCCGCTGGAGACCGCCCCCCTGCTTTCGGAGGAGATCAGGGCGCTGGCACGGGATCTGGCCATCCGGCAGGGACTGGAGCCGGGCTGTGTGTTCGGGCATGTCCTGCCGCAGGGCTTGCGTCAGGTGGATCTGCGCATCCGCTGGCTGGCGGCGGACAGGGATTTTTCCTGTACGGTGAAGCAGGTCACGAAACTGGAACCGGATCTGCGCCAGGCCCTGGCCGTGGCCCTGTGCCGGGGGGAGGCTCGCCTTGTCGCTCCGGGCCGGGATGCCGCCGGGGAGGAACTTTGTGTGCTGCGGGTGGATCCTCCCTGGCCGGTACGGCCGCAGGCCGCACGGCAGCGCGAGATACTGGACTATCTGCATGAACGGGGACAGGTCTGCCGTCGCCAGTTGACTCGGGATCTGGGAGCCGGCAGTGCTCCGGCCCTGCGATCTTTGCTGCAGGCCGGTTTCGTGACCTTGCGCCACGCGGAGGCCGATGAGCCCGCTGACGAGCTGCTTCCGCCCGCGCCCCGGGCCTTTGAGCTCAATGCAGACCAGCAGCGGGCCCTGGAGGCCCTGCGTGCTGCGCTGGAGACGGAGCGGCCCGCATCGGTCCTGCTGTTTGGGGTGACCGGCAGCGGCAAGACGGCTGTCTATCTGGAGCTGATCCGGCATTGCATGGAGCAGGGCAGGAGCGTCCTCCTGCTGGCTCCCGAAGTGGCTCTTGCCTGCAAGCTGCGCCGGGATGCGGCCTGCGTCCTTCCCCATGTGCCCCTGTTTTTCTATCATGGCTACCAGCCTCCGGCACGACGGGAGGAGATCTTCCGCCGTCTGGCCACCCGGCAGGAGCCCTGCCTCGTGGTGGGGACGCGTTCGGCGCTCTTCCTGCCTGTACCGCAGCTGGGCTGCGTCATCCTGGACGAAGAGCATGACAGCTCGTTCAAGCAGGACGAGTCTTTGCCCTATCAGGCCAAGGAGCTGGCCTGGTCGCGCATCGCACGGCAGCGCGGCCTGCTGGTGCTGGGCTCGGCCACGCCGGACATCAAGACCTTCCATGCGGCCAGTCAGGGGCAGATAGATCTTCTTCGCCTGCCGGAGAGGGTAGGGGGGCGGCCTTTGCCGCCGGTGGAGCTGGTGGATACCAGCGGCCTGGCCGGGGAAGGGCTGCTGGCTGCCCGCAGCGAGCAGGCCCTGCGCGAAGTGCTGCAACGCGGGGAGCAGGCCGTTGTCCTGCTCAACCGGCGCGGTTACGCGCCCCTGCTGTACTGCCTGGACTGCAAGGAGACCGTCAGCTGTCCGCATTGCCACATCGCCCTGACCTACCATAAAGGGCGGGGGCGGCTCGTTTGCCATTACTGCGGCTATGCCGTTCCCTTTCCCAGTCCCTGCCCGCAGTGCAGGAGCATGAACTTCCTGCCCATGGGGGAGGGGACCGAAAGGCTGGAAGAATATTTGTCCACGCTGGCCGGGCAGCCTGTCCTGCGTCTCGACCGTGACAGTACCCGGCGGCCCGGACGCATGGAAGAGATACTGGCGGCCTTTGCCCGGCACGAGTCCCCCATCCTTGTAGGTACGCAGATGCTCTCCAAGGGCCACCACTTCCCTGATGTGACCCTGGCCATCGTGGCGGACGGGGATCTGGGGCTCAATCTGCCGGACTACAGGGCTGCGGAGCGGTCCTTCCAGCTGCTGGTCCAGTCCGCAGGCCGGGCAGGACGTGGTGACAAACCCGGACGGGTACTGATCCAGACCCGCAATACCGATCACTACTGCTGGCAGTATGTCCAGAGCGGTGATTATGAAGGTTTTTATGCCGCCGAGCTGGCCCGGCGGCGACAATACGGTTATCCGCCTTTCGTGCGTCTGGCGTTGCTGCGTATCTCCTTCCCTGCGGAAGATCCCGGTGGCGCCGCGGCGCTGGGGGAGCTGGCCCGTTTGCTGCAAACCAGGGCCCGTGAGCTGGGCGTGCGCCTGCTGGGGCCTATCCCGGCGCCCCTGGCCATGCTGCGGGGGCGCAGACGTTTTTCCTGCCTTATCAAAAGTGCCGACTGGCAGTCGGTCAGGCTGCTGTACCATGAAGCTTTGCGGCAGCAGTGCGCCAGCCGCTTGCGGCTTTTCCTTGACCTTGACCCTGTCAATATGCTCTAATCTTCCGGTTTATTTTTCCCGTACGCGGGATTTTACTGGGGAATGCTCTGCGGTGCCTGCCCCGGCATTTTTGCGGCCTTTGACCGGCCCTGATGCCGGAGCGTCCGGCATATGCCATGGCCGGGCACGGCAGGGCAGGAGTCAGTACCGGGCGAAACGAATATGCCTGGTGCTTCATGGTCAAGGGAGGAAGAATGAAAGCTTTGCGTGTGGTGGGCCTGTGGGTGGCCCTGGTTCTGGGTGTGGCGTCGTCCGCCATGGCTGAAGGTTTTGCGCTGACCGAGTGGAGCGCACGCGGTCTGGGTCTGGCCAGCGGTATGGTGGGCCGCGCCGACGACGTGTCGGCCATTGCCTACAACGCGGCCGGTATCACCCAGCTGCCCGGCGTCCAGGTCATGGGTGGTATGGGCCTTATCGCGCCCATGGGGACCTTGTCGCTGGATACGAAGTATGGCAAGGCCGAAACCACCACCAAGCCCGCTGTGTGGGCCGCGCCGCACGCCTATGCCAGCTGGCAGCTCAACGACAGCCTGTGGCTGGGTCTGGGCGTGTTCTCGCGCTTCGGTCTGGGCAACAGCTATGACCAGAACTGGACCGGCCGTTACAACCTGTACAGCGTCAACCTGCAGACCATCTCCGCCGTGCCTACTCTGGCCTGGAAGATCAATGACATGTTCTCCGTGTCCGCCGGTCTGGAGATCATGAATATCAACCTGACCACGGAGCAGAAGTTTGCTCCATTCGGCATGAAGCCGATGGGTATTGGGGATCATGATGCCGAAGTCCAGGGCTCCGGCTGGGGCGTGGGCGGTCACTTCGGCCTGCACGCCCGCCTCAATGACCAGTGGTCCATCGGTCTCGCCTACAAGACCCAGGTCACGGCCAATGTTTATGGTGATGCCAAGTATGGGGGAATACTTAAGGACAAGGGGATGCTGAAAGACTGTGATGCTCACGGTACCGTACAGCTGCCCGACTCTCTGGCGCTGGGCGTGGCCTATAAGCCTCTGGACAATCTGAGCTTCGAAGTGGGCGCTGTCTGGACCCGCTGGTCTACCTATAACTCCCTGAACATCTACATGGACAACGGCAATCAGTCCATCAGCCACAAGAACTGGAACGACGGCTGGAATTTCAACGCCAGCGTGGAATACAAGCCTCTGGACTGGTGGAGCCTGCGTGCCGGTTTCTGGTATGAGACCCCTGTCATCAACGAAGATCACTCCGACTTCATGGTGCCTTCCAACGGTCGTACGGCCCTGACCCTGGGTACCGGCGTGGAGTGGAATGACTTCACTGTTGACTTCGCCTATTGCCATATGTGGATCAATCCCACCAGCTATGACAAGACGGATGGACATGGGATCCTTGATAGCGGCTACATCACTGGTGGTACCTCCAAGGACACCGTGGCCAACATCTATATGCTGAGCTTCGGCTACAAGTTCTAGGCTGCTTTCCGGCAGATTTCAGGGGCGTCGTCCTTGGGGCGACGCCTTTTTTTGCGTCTTGCGGCACAGAGCATTTGACCGCGGGCTGGAAAATCTCTATAGTCCCGTTTGAGAAAGTCTAAACTTTTACCGCCTGAACAGGCCCTGCTCTGCAGGAAACATCTCTTTGGAGGAGAGCAATGAAACGCACCATCCTTGCACTGGCTCTGCTGGTGGCTCTGGTCCTGCCCGGCATGGCCAAGGCCGAAGGTACCGGTATGTACCTGGCTCCCAAGTTCCTGATGACCATTCAGGAAACCGGCACTATCGAACGTTCCGGTATGGGCGGCGTGGACGAATACTCCCAGTTCACCCTGGGCGGCGCTCTGGCTGCCGGTTACGACTTCTGGCCCCAGTATCTGGTGCCCCTGCGTGTGGAACTGGAATACGCCCTGCGCGGCAACAGCGAAAAGAGCTGGGGCAGCAACTGGGGCAGCGTGGACTGCACCTGGAACAGCTCCACCCTGTTTGCCAACCTGTACTATGACTTCCGCAACGACAGCGCTTTTGTGCCTTACATCGGTGCCGGTATCGGTATGTCCTTCAACTATCTGGGCTTCGACCTGCATCGTGACCGCAGTTCCGTTTCCCGTGACGAACACACCACCAATTTCGCCTGGAACGTGGGCGCCGGTGTGGCTTACAACGTGAACGACGCCCTGTACATCGACGCCGCCTACCGCTATGTGGACCTGGGCTACACCGAAGCCAGCGGTTCCCTGAACGGCGACCAGATCAAGGTGGGCAGCCGTCCTTACAACCACGAATTCATGCTGGGCCTGCGCTTCGCTTTCTAAAGCGCATTATCCGCGATTTGAAAAGGCCGCTCCTTCGGGGGCGGCCTTTTTTGTTTTTGGGCAAGGCAGGGGCAGCGTGAGGGGCCTGTCCCCCGGGATCCGTGAACCACAGACAGGCCGGGACGGCCTGGTAAAAAGCTGTGATGGCCGCCACTGCGGTCTTTTCTTGACGAAACGGCGTAAACAGCCTATGAATCACAATTCTGTATGCGCTGGCCGGGCCCGCGTGATCTGTCGCCATGTCCTGCGGCAGGGAGGGCAGGGCCTTTCAGTGTAACTTGATAGCGGGGTTCCCATGTTTGAAAGTCTTTCCGATCGCCTTTCCGGTGTGTTCCGCTCCTTCAGCGGACGCGGCCAGCTGACGGAAGAAAATATCCAGGCCGGCCTGCGCGAGGTGCGTCTTGCCCTTCTGGAGGCCGACGTCAACTTCAAGGTCGTCAAGGACTTTGTGGAGAACGTCCGCCAGAAGTGCCTGGGACAGGAACTCATCAAGGGCGTCAGCCCGGCGCAGCAGGTCGTCAAGATCGTCCATGAAGAACTGGTGGGCCTGCTTGGTGGTGAGACAGCGGGGCTGAACCTTCAGGGCCAGGAACCCGCCGTCATCATGCTGGTGGGCCTGCAGGGCTCCGGTAAGACCACCTCGGCGGGCAAGATCGCCAATCTGCTGCGCAAGCAGAAGATGCGTCCCTATCTGGTGCCTGCCGACGTGTACCGTCCCGCGGCTATCGATCAGCTGACCGTGCTGGCCAGGCAGCTGGACATGCCCTGCTTCCCGTCCACGGTGGACATGAATCCCGTGGACATCGCCCGTCAGGCCATGGAAGCCGCCCGCGAGCAGCAGGCCACGGTGGTCCTGCTGGACACCGCCGGCCGTCTGCATGTGGACGAGCCCCTGATGCAGGAACTGGCCGCCATCAAGGCGGCGGTGAACCCGCAGGAGATCCTGTTCGTGGCCGACGCCATGACCGGTCAGGATGCCGTGACCGTGGCGGAGTCCTTCAACGAACGTCTGGGCCTGACCGGTGTGGTGCTGACCAAGATGGATGGCGATGCCCGCGGTGGTGCGGCCCTGTCCATCCGGGCGGTGACCGGTGCCCCGGTGAAGTTCGTGGGTATGGGCGAAAAGCTGTCCGAGATGGAGGTCTTCCATCCTGACCGCATCGCGGGCCGCATCCTGGGCATGGGCGACGTGCTCACTCTGGTGGAAAAGGCCCAGGCCACTATCGACGCCGACGAGGCCGAAGCCCTTGCCAAAAAGATGCGCAAGGCCAGCTTCGACCTGGAAGATTTCCGTACCCAGATGCGCCGGATCAAGAAGCTCGGCTCTCTGGACAGTATTTTGAAGATGATCCCCGGTATGGGCGGCCTGCGCGAAAAGCTGGCCGAAGCCAACGGGGCCATGCCTGAAAAGGAAATGGCCCGTACCGAAGCCATCATCAACTCCATGACCATGGCCGAGCGCCGCAACCCCGATATCCTCAACGGCAGCCGCCGGGCGCGTATCGCCAAGGGCGCCGGGGTCACGGTGCAGCAGGTCAACCAGCTGGTGCGTCAGTTCGAGCAGATGCGCCAGATGATGAAGGGGATGATGGGTGGCAAGGCCAAGGGGATGCCCGCCATGCCCAGGATGCCCCGGGGCATGAGCATGCCCGGCGGCATGGGCGGGATGCCCGGCATGATGCCGGGGATGGGTGGCATGCCCGGTATGCCGCCCATGGGGCTGCCGGATGCCGGACACGGCAAGTCGGCGGCGGCCAAAAAGCGCAAGAAGCGCGAACGGCCTGCCAAGCGCAAAAAGAAATAGGCCCCTCCGTGCGGTCTGTCCGCACGGATCAGCGTCCGTTCCCCGGCAGAGCACGGCGAAACCTCATCGCCAGACGGCTGCGGCGATGCCGGAGACGCGATAAAAAAATCGTTGCGGCGCACTGGTCATTGATATAATGGGGGGAGGGCAAACTTGCTCTTTTGCCCCCGCAACGCTACCATAGCACAAACAGGAGATAATCATGGCTGTTAAGCTGAAATTGACCCGTCTGGGCAGCAAGAAGCATCCTTTCTACCGCGTCGTGGCCGCCAACGACGAAACCCGTCGTGATGGCCGTCCGCTGGAATTCCTGGGTTACTACAACCCCATGACCGATCCCGCCGAAGTGAAGCTGGACGCCGAAAAGGTGAAGGCTTGGCTGGATCGCGGTGCCGAACCCACCGACACCGTCCGCGCTCTGCTCAAGAAGATGGCCTAAGGGTATCTTTGCAGGATACCATCGTACCGGTCTTTCCGGTACTGGCCCGATGTTCTTCCGGTGTGCGGTACTGACGCGGCAGATCCCTGAGGGGGCTGCCTGATGGACGTACCGCACCGCAGGCGCATGGCGCTTTTTCCGCGGGCTTTTCCCGCGGAGATGCAGCGCCCGCTCACACCAACAGTCTTGTCACGGCAGGACTTGCGGGAGGCCAGCAATGAAAGCTTTGATTGAATTTATCGCCCGTTCGCTCGTGGACGCGCCTGATCAGGTACAGGTCACTGAAGTGGAAGGCGAACAGACCACTGTGCTGGAATTGAAGGTCGCCAAGGAAGATCTCGGTAAGGTGATCGGCAAGCAGGGCCGCACGGCACGCGCCATGCGCACCTTGCTCAGCGCCGCGTCCACCAAGGCCAAAAAACGCGTCGTACTCGAGATCCTGGAATAGTTCCTCATGGCACGACGCATCCATATGGGCACGCTCGCGCGCCCGCACGGTATCAAGGGGGAGATCTGCGTCGACTGGTACGCAGACTCCCCTTCGCTGCTGGACGGTCCTTTCTGGTTGCAGGCGGGCGATGCCCCGCCGCGTCCTGCCCGGGCCCGTTCGTGGCGCATGCACAAAGGTCGTCCCCTGCTCCTGCTGGAGGGGGTGACCGACCGTAACGACATCGAAGCCCTGCGCGGCCAGAAGATTCTTGTGGACCGCGACCTGCTGCCCCCTGTGGACGAAGACGAAGTCTACGTGGAGGACGTGCTGGGCTTTGCCGTCATCCTGCCTGACGGCTCCCGCCTGGGCGTGCTGGATCATGTGGAATATCCTGCCGGTCTGGAGGTCTGGAGCATCGTGACCGATGACGGCAAGGAAGTCCTGTTCCCTGCGGAAGCCTCGTTCATCGAAGGCTTCGACCTGGAAGGGGAGTGCATCCACATCGCGCCGCCGGAAGGCCTGCTGGACATCTATCTGGGCGGTGACGAACAGGCCTAGCCTGTGGAGTCGGCTTTGCCGCCGGATTGCGGCGGGCATTTCGGACCGTCCATACGACTGCCCTGTTCCCTGTTTTTGCCTGTCTTTTTTGCTGCCCGTGCTGTCCGCAACACGGGCTGTCTTTTTCCTGGCCGGATGGTTCCGGCCCCTGCTGGTTTGGACCTGCCCTCGGCAGGTCTTTTCGTATGAGGTGGATCATGCCCGAATTGCCGGAAGTGGAGACCGTCGTCCGTACTCTGCGGCCGCAGGTACTGGAATGCTGCATAGAGCGGGTGGAGGTGCTGCGCGAGCGTTCCCTGCATCCCCTGAGCCTTCCTGTGGAGCGACTGGCGGGGACGCGCATCAGCGCTGCCCGTCGCCGGGGCAAGCTGGCCCTGCTGGATCTGGAGCCGCCCGCCGTGGCCGCTGCTCTGCCTGTGCCGTCGATTCTGGCCGTGCATCTGCGCATGACGGGGCGCTTCATGGTCCACCCGGAAGGGGCCGCCCCTTTGAAGCACACGCGCATCATCTTCCATTTGCAGCGGCCTGACGGGAGCCGGGCGCAGCTCTTTTTCGATGATGTGCGCTCCTTTGGCCTGGTCTTTGCCGCCACGCCGGAGCTGCTGGAGCGCTGGGACTTCTGGCGCTCGCTGGGCCCGGAACCGCTGGACATGGGGCCCGGTTCTCTGGGGCCGCGTCTGCACGGACGCCGGGCCATCAAGGCAGCCCTGCTGGATCAGACCGTACTGGCCGGTATCGGCAATATCTATGCGGACGAGTCCCTGTTCCGGGCCGGTATCGATCCCCACCGGCCTGCCGGGGAGCTTTCGGAGGCAGAAGCGGAACGTCTCCGCTGCGCTTTGCAGGAGGTCTTGCGGGAATCCATCGCCCAGTGCGGCAGCTCCATCCGTGATTATCGGGATGCCAACGGCAATGTGGGCGCTTTCCAGAATACCTTTTTCGTCTATGGCCGTGGCGGACAGCTTTGCCGCCGCTGCGGCACGGAGCTGGAAAAAGGGCGCATCGCCGGCCGGGCCACGGTATTTTGTCCGCAGTGCCAGAAGTAGCGGGCGATCTTTTGGGGAAGGGAGCTTTGCGGTAAAGCTTTTCCCCTCTCTCAGGAAACCTCGGTCTGGCGGGCATTTCGTCGTCAGCCTGACAAACAGTTGTGTATGGCTGATGTGCAGCCGTGATGAGCAACGGGCCGTTCCCCGCGGGGAGCGGCCCGTTGTCCGTATCCGACGCCGTACAAAGAGAGGAGTGTGCGCAAGGGTATCCTCTTTTCCAGAGCTTGAGGCCGCAGGCTGTAGAGTGATGCGCAGCCTGTATCCTGTGGTGCAGGCTGCGCACAAAGGTCGCCGGATAACCACCGCACTGCTGCCACTGTCATCGCGTCAGCCGAGCGAACACCGTACGTTGCGGAGGACGACAGCAATTTTTTATCCGGAGGACTCTCCACCCTGCCGTCGCCGTTCGCAAGGCATGCGCTCGTCGATGAGGCCCCACACGTCCTGCGGCAAAGTCGTCCCGCGTCTGGCAGGCAGCGGTAGCAGTAGGGAGGATTTTCTTTCTCGTATGTTTTCAGGGCCGTACCGGCCGGGCGGTGTCCCAGTCCAGAAGAGGGACCTCCGTGCCGCCTGACAGGGGCCAGGTTACACGGACATGCCCGTGGCGGCCTGTCTGCAGCAGGGGGATATGCTGTTCTTCCAGCCATTGTCTGAGCTGTTTCCCCGGATGGCCGAAGCGGTTGAAGGCGCCGCAGGAGGCCACCACCAGCCGGGGGCGCACAG
>OGXT01002044.1_pt1 | contig 17144 bp, 10 predicted proteins | sample 1576361 | NCBI WGS metagenome assembly OGXT01 (sample SAMEA3541514, study PRJEB24748) | human gut metagenome | biome: human gut; feature: human-associated habitat; material: faeces | place: China | collected 2012 | reverse complement strand
GGCGGCTCATTATACAAATGCCGGAACGATTGAATTTCTCTTAGAAAAGAGTGGAGCCTTTTACTTTATGGAAATGAATACAAGAATTCAGGTAGAACATCCTGTGACAGAAATGGTGACAGGAGTTGATTTGATAAAAGAAATGATAATGGTAGCAGCAGGTGAAAAACTTACAATGACACAGAACGATGTAAAACATTCGGGATGTGCAATAGAGTGTCGAATAAATGCAGAAGACCCTGACAATCATTTTATCCCATGCCCAGGTACCGTAAATGAACTTCATTTCCCGGGAGGAAATGGAATACGGGTAGATTCCGCATTGTTTCACGGGTACAAAATTCCTTCGTGTTACGACTCGATGGTGGCAAAAATAATAGTTCACGGCCACGACAGAAAAGAGGCCATTGAGAAAATGAGAAGTGCGCTAGGGGAAGTTGTAATTGATGGGATAAAAACGAATTTAGATTTACAGTATGAAATTATTAATTCAAATGAATTTGCCAAAGGGAATGCACTGGAAATCAACAGACGTTTGGATGATAGAGGTTAAAAATCATTGCAATGAATAGTCATGTGCTAAAGACAATAAAAATTATGATGCCCGGGGATAGAGATAAAAATGGGTTGTAAAAATATGGATGCTTTGAAATCAGAGGTTAAAAAATGTTAAAAGAAATGTTGAAAAAAACTCCAAAAAGAATAGTAAAGAATGAAAGCAGCAAATCAAATGTTCCTGATGGAATGTTTATGCGCTGCCCTAAATGTAAAGAAATAATCTATTCTGAGGATTTAGTGTCAAATAAATATGTATGCCCTAAATGCGAACATTATTTCAGAATTAATGCAAAGCAAAGAATAGAAATGGTGTTAGACAAAGGGAGCTTTGAGGAATGGCACAAAGATATTACAACGGATAATCCGCTAAATTTTCCAAATTATATAGAAAAAATTGAAAAAACAAAAAAGATTACAGGACTCGATGAGGCTGTAATAACAGGTAAAGGAAAAATAAAAGGAAAGGACGTTGCAATCGGAGTAATGTCTGCGGATTTCATAATGGGAAGTATGGGAAGCGTAGTAGGAGAAAGAATTACAAGATTATTTGAGAAAGCAACTGAAGAAAAATTACCGGTTGTTATGTTTTGCTGTTCAGGTGGAGCCCGTATGCAGGAAGGCACAGTGTCTCTTATGCAAATGGCAAAAACGAGCCAGGCAGTTAAAAGACATGATGAAGCAGGACTTTTATATGTTTCAGTATTAACTGACCCAACAACAGGAGGGGTTACGGCGAGTTTTGCAATGCTTGGAGATGTAATAATTGCTGAACCGGGAGCATTGATTGGTTTTGCCGGACAAAGAGTAATTGAGCAGACAATTCATCAGAAACTCCCTGAAGGATTTCAACGGGCAGAATTTTTATTGAAACACGGATTTATAGATAAAATTGTGACTAGAACAAGATTGAAGAAAACATTGGAATTTCTTATTTTATCTAATTAAGCAAAGCGAAAGGGCATAGAAATGGAACAAATACTTACGCCATGGGAGCGCGTTAAAATAGCCAGAGATAAAGACAGACCATATAGTTTTGATTATATAAATGAAATATTTGACAGATTTTTAGAATTACATGGTGACAGATTTTATGGAGATGACGGAGCAATTGTAGGTGGAATTGGTGAAATCAATGGCAGCTATTTTACGATAATAGCTCAGCAAAAAGGAAGAAATGTAAAACAGAATATTACCAGAAATTTTGGTATGCCATCGCCTGAAGGATACAGAAAAGGAATCAGACTTATGAAGCAGGCAGAAAAATTTAACCGCCCAATTATTTGCTTTGTAGACACGCCGGGAGCATATCCGGGAATTGAGGCAGAGGAAAGAGGACAGGGAGAAGCGATTGCAAAAAGTATATTTGAAATGTCAGGACTAAAAGTTCCGGTTCTTACAATAGTTATAGGCGAAGGAGGAAGCGGAGGAGCTTTGGCAAATGCAGTGGCAAATAAAGTTTTAATGCTTGAGAATGCAATGTATTCAATACTTTCTCCTGAAGGATTTGCAACAATTCTTTGGAAAGACGGTTCAAGAGCGGATGAAGCTGCAAGCGTGATGAAATGCACATCTCATAAATTGCTTGAACTAGGTATAATTGATGGGATTATTGAAGAAGAACAGCAGGCATCACTTGAAAATGTAGATATAATAGCTGAAGAAATAAAAAAAGAAATTTTAAAGTTTGCTGATGAGTACAAAGACAAAAATCCTGAATATATCAGAAATCAAAGATATGAAAGATTCAGGCAAATGTAATATATGAATTCAAAAACATAAATAGCAGAGTTGGAAAATAAAAAATCGAAAACATAAATAGTTGAGTTGAAAAAAACGGAAAAATGAAAACACTACACAAATTTAGGCAAACTAAATATGGAGATATAAATGAAATCATTAAAAATTGGAGAATTAGAGGCAAAAATTCCACTCATTCAAGGTGGAATGGGCGTTGGAATAAGTCTTTCAGGACTTGCCGGGGCAGTGGCGCTTGAGGGAGGAATAGGTGTAATAAGCACGGCACAAATAGGTTATAAAGAGCCTGACTGGGATAGAAATCCGATAGAAGCAAATTTGAGGGCAATAAAAAAAGAAGTAAAGAAAGCAAAAGAAATCAGTCATGGTGGAATAATTGCGACGAATATAATGGTTGCGACAAAATTTTATGATAAATATGTTAAAGCTGCAATCGATGCAGGCGTTGATATGATAATATCCGGAGCCGGACTTCCACTCAATTTGCCTGAACTTGCAAGGAAAAGTAAAGTGAAATTAGCACCGATAGTTTCATCTAAAAAGGCTGCGCAAATTATATTTAGAAGATGGGAGAGAAATTATAACACGACTCCTGATTGCGTAATAGTTGAAGGACCAAATGCCGGTGGACATTTAGGATTTAAACCGGATGAAATTGAACAATATAATGCATGCCGAAATGACGAACCAGAAAATACAGACAAGTATAATAAAACAGAAACGAATAATATAAATGTATGCCGGAAAGCAAATTCTGTTAATTTAGAATTTGATAATAGGGCAAAAACAAAATTATACTCAGATGAAATAAAAGATATTATAGATTTTGTACACACATATGAAGAAAAATGTGAAAAAGATATTCCGGTTGTTGTTGCAGGAGGGATATATGATAAAGCGGATGCAGATTGTATATTCGAATTAGGTGCATCAGGAATTCAGGTGGCAACTCCATTTGTCGCCACAAAAGAATGTGATGCCCATGAAAATTACAAGATGGCATATGTGAATTGTAAAAAAGATGATATTGAAATAATAAAAAGTCCGGTTGGAATGCCAGCAAGAGCAATAAACAACAAATTTCTTAAAAGGGTTAAGAAAGAGGGGAGAATTGCACCTATAAAATGTCATCAATGTGTATCTACATGCAACATGTTAGAGACACCTTATTGTATCACGGATGCTTTGATAAATGCCGTAAGTGGAAATGTTGATGAAGGCTTAATATTTTGTGGAGCGTATGCATATAAAATTAACGATATATCAACAGTAAAAGATATTATAAAAAATTACTTTTAAATATGCTATAAGCAGTAAAAGATGTTAAAAAAAGTGGCTTTATAGGCAGTTAAATAGGCAATTTTAACAAAATTATTTTTCAACAGAACATACGGTTGTATTTTCTCACTGTTAAGATATAATTATGATGTGATAGGTCTGTATAGTAAGAAAAGTATACAAACTTATATCATTTTTTTACTTGAATTGTAATATACTTATGAAAAGAATATGGTGAGTGCGAATGGAGAACAACAAAAAAGACAGATACGAGAGTGTAAGTGGAAAAGGATACAAATCAAAGAAACCTGTAAAGAAGAGAAAAAGAAATAAGCCTGTTTTTTCTAATTTGAAAAAATACATAGGAATAGTTATAGGAATAGTATGCATAGCTTTGGTGGCAATATATGTAAATGGAACGGTTTATTATACAACTCATTTTTACAATGGAACACATATTAACGGAATAGATGTATCTAAATTGACAGCAGATGAAGTTGAAAATGCTATAAAGGATTATGAACTTACAATTACTGAAAGAGGTAAAGAAAAGTCAGCTACATATATTGAAACTCTTGCAGGAAAAGATATTGATATGAAAGTAGTTTCAAGAGAGTCATTGGACAATCTTGTAAAAGAACAGAATCAATTTGTTTGGTTTACTGCAACCGGTACAAATCATGAAGAGAAGCAGATGATAGAATATGATAGCGACAAACTTGCTGAATTTGTAAAGAACTTAAAAGGTTTAGATTCTAAATATGCTGATAAGCCGACTAATGCATCTATATCTGATTATAATAACGGATATACAATAGTTGAAGCTAAGCAAGGGAACTTTCTTAATAAAAAGAAAACAATTGAGTGCCTTGAAAATACTATCTCTTCTTTAAAAGAAAAAGTTGATTTGGATAAAGAAGGATGTTATCGCGTGCCTAATATTGCATCTGACAGTGAACAGCTTACAACAGTTTTAAATCAGTTAAATAAATACACGGGAACAACAATTACATATAATTTTGGTGATACTCAGGAAGTCGTTGACGGAAGTGTTATTTCAGGTTGGCTTGTTGTTGATGGAAATAATGTTTCATTAAGTAAGGAAAAAGTTGATGAATTTGTTGACTCAATACGAAAGAAGTACGACACAATTTTCTCAAACAGAGAATTTAAAACAACATATGGAAAGACTGTAAAAGTTAATGGCGGTGATTACGGTTGGTGGCTTAATACAGCTAAGGAATCTGAGGGTTTAATGCAGCAGATTGAAAATGGTGAAAGCGGTGAAAGAAAGCCTGTTTATTACCAGGAGGCTGCAAGTCATGACAAAAAGGATTATGGAGATTCATACGTAGAAATTAATTTGACTTCACAGCATTTGTTCGTATACAAAGATGGTCAGAAAGTTTTAGATACTGATTTTGTTTCAGGAAATGTTTCTACAAATCATGGAACACATACAGGTACTTATGGAATTACATACAAGGAAAGATATTCAGTGCTTGTAGGTGAAACATATGAGTCAACAGTATCATATTGGATGCCATTTGATGAAGATATAGGAATGCATGATGCAATATGGAAAAGTCAGTTTGGAAGCAATTTCTACAAAACAGATGGTTCTCATGGCTGTATAAATCTTCCATATCTTACTGCAAAAAAGATTTATGGATATGTTGAAAAAGGAACACCTGTAATTGTATATGAACTTCCGGGAACAGAATCCGGCTCAGTTACATACCAGAATTCTTCTGAAATTGCTCAGGCTGCAATTGAAGCAATTGATTCCATCGGCACTGTAACTAAGAACAGTGGCGATACAATAAAAGATGCAAGATATATGTACAACAAAATCAACTCAGATGCTAAAAAATATGTAACTAATTATGACAAGTTACAGGCAGCTGAGAAGAAATTTAAAGAATATAGTAATTAGAGTAGTATTATGGCAATTGCTATTTTAATATAGGAGTTAAAGCAACATAATGGAAATTACTATTTAAATATAGGAATTTGAATGTAATTATAGAGAGCACTCCATTCGAAGAAACAAGTTATTATAGATTGACTTGAATATCTTAGAATGGAGTGTTTTATTATGTTTCAAGTGATTGAAGTGTACCATATAAGTTGGAACACTCTCGCCATGAAACAATCCACAATATTCCAAAAAAACCAAAAGCTTTTAATTATTCAAATTAACATGAACTCTTCCTTATGAATGATATTTGTGGTAAAATACAAAAGATGTAAATATAAAAATACAATTGAGAAGAAATTACGGATGTGTTTAGATAAATAGAATAAATACGTAACAAACTAAAAAAAACAAAAAGTCTATAAAATAAACACGTCAAAACAATACTTCACAAGTAATAACAATAGGAGATAAAAAGATGGCTGAGAGATACGAAGATATATTAACACTTGAAAATAATCAGTGGACTTACGGATGTCCTGTCCTAATAGAGGGAGGCGTATTGCAGTATGACACTGTAAGCGAAAGAAATCTTTTAACAATTAATTTTATGAATATCTGCGATGCTGTTTTGTCAGAAGTAGATTTGACAATTTATGCATCAGATGAAGCAGAAGAAAATATATTAGAAATGGAGCATCAGTATTTGAAACTCCATTTAGAGCCGGGAGCAAAATTTGGAAATAATGTACATTTGCCTATAGAAGATAAAGAGGCAAAGAAATTTAAATTAAAAATAACCAAAGTTGTATGCGAAGATGACGGAAGTGAATGGATAAAGGATGATATATTTGAAGCACATCCTGAGATAACTAATCCTGAAGAATTTGGACAAAAGATGGATCAGGAATACGAAGACAAATACAATCAATGCGAAGAGTTGATTGTATTAGAGGATTCCGAAAATCTTAAAAAAGTTGTAGAGATTCTTGAAACATTAAGATGGTACAAGAACTGTGAAGAAATGTACGATTACGCTAAGAGAAAATATGATATAACTCTTAGAACAGAGAAAAGAAAAAAACGTGAAGGCGAAAGAAAAGATGCACGCAAGAAGAAACAGAAAATGGCAGCAGCAATTGCAGCTTGTATTGCCAGCGTAGCAGTCATAATATTTGCAATAGTTTACCTTACAGTAATCGGGCCAAATCATCAGGTTAAAGTTGCTAAAGAATACAACAATCAGGGTGAATTCCAGAAAGCAATTGAAATTTGTGAAAACCTTCATGGATTTGGAAACAGTAAAGAAGTATTAAAGGAAGCAAATTATCAGATTGGATTTCTTGCATTTAACCAGCAGGATTTTGAAACTGCATTAAAGTATTTTGAAAAAACAACAGGCTACAAAGGAACAAATAATTTACTTTCACAGTCTTACTACAATTTAGGACAGCAGTCAGCACAGGGTGAACAGTATGAAGCAGCATTGGATTATTATACAAAAGGATATAATACAGCAACAGAAGATAAAGTAAAACTAAATTGCCAGACAGGAATAGCATTAGCACAGTATAAATTAGCTTATGTAACAGAAGCATGGTCAACAATCAATGCCGTTTATGAAGCAGATAAAAATGTAAAAGCAGCATACGATGAATACGGATACGCTTATGCAATGAAAGTTTTATCAGAAGGAAATGTAGACGAAGCAACTGCAGTATTTAAGTTAATAAAAGGATACGCAGATAGTGCAGCACAGTATGGCAAGATTATTTATGAAAAGGCTGTTCCGGTTGCAGAAGCAGGAGATTTGGCTTCAGCATTAAGCACATTAAAAGAAGTTAAAGATGATTATGAACCGGCTGGAAAACTTTATAAAGAAATGGACGAGTTTATAGCAGCAAGTTCTAACTGGGTTGGAAACTGGAAAATGAAAGGTGACCAGGGTGATTACACAATGACAATAAGCACGTTATTGTATAAAGGAGAGTTGTGTCTTCATGTAACTGACACATATTTAGATTATGATAAAATTATAAGCACGAAAGAAAAGGTTAGAAAAATTTATGTGGCATCGGAAAGAGTTGAATATAAATTAAAAGATGTTCATAATTATAAAATCATTCTTACAAGAGAAACTTCTAAGAAAATCAAGAGAGTTTTATCTTATGATGGAGCATCATATATAAGAAAATATAAGAAAACAAAATAATAAACATAATGAATGGGGCTGTTGTGCTAATTAAAGTTAGTGTAACAGCCCTATAATAAAATAAATAATTTGAGGGAAGAAATGAAGAAAAGAATATATTCAATAATTATAGCTGTGGTGCTTATGCTTTCGTCTATAGCAGCACCTACCAAAGTATCAGCGTTAGAAATTCCATACAGAGTAGATGTAACAAAATATACATCAGACGAAGCAAATGCCTCAGCGCAAATTAGAGAACAGGTAAAGGCACACGCAAATACAGTAACAGTATATGTAAGAACAAAAGACAAAGATTTGTATGCAGTATTTAATCGAATATGGAATAATGCATTTGCAGAAACTACAAATCCGGACGAAGGAGATTATTTATATTGGCAAATGTCAAGCATGGCAGCAAGCTACAACGCCCTTATGCGTAAAGAGAAGGGAAACAATACATATTATACAAAATACACAATTAATGTAGATTACTTTATTTCTTTAGAACAGGAACAGATGTTGACACAAGAATTAAATATAATAAATGAGAGTTTTGGTTTCACGGAAACAACAACAGATTATGAAAAAGTAAAAACTATCTATGATTATATTTGCCACAATGTAACATATGATTACAGCGATAACAATATGAAATTTACGGCTTATGCAGCAGTGACTACAGGTAAATCAGTATGTCAGGGATATGCAACTCTGTTTTACAGATTGGCAAAAATGCAGGGGATTTCATCCAGAGTGATAGCAGGCCATGGAACAAATACAGATGTATATCACGGATGGAATATAGTTAAACTGGGAAATCTGTATTACAATGTGGATGCAACATGGGATGCGGCAAATTATAATCATGGGCATGCTTATGAATATTTTCTAAAGGGAGATGTATTTGAAGACCATACACGAAATGACGATTACAAGACCAAAAGTTTTTATGCTACATATCCTATGGCTGCAGATGATTATGTAGAAGGAGTTGAAGCTGTTGCATCGGCTGAAACAGTTAATTCAACATTTACAATGAATAAAACATCAATTAAGAAACTGACAAGAAAAAAAATCAGTTTTAATAAAATTGCAGAAGCGACAGGATATGAAATTCAATATTCGACAAATAAAAAATTTGCCTCAAAGAAAAAAATGACAACAACAAAGACAACATGCAAATTTAGAAAATTAAGTAAAAAGAAAACATATTATTTTAGAGTACGTGGTTACAGAGAAGCAGGTAGTGGCAAAATATACACTAAATGGTCGACAGTTAAAAAAATAAAGAAAATAAAGAAATAATTATATGGATGGAGATAACAATGGAAATATTAGATGTGGTTGATGAAAATGGAAATCCGACAGGAGAAACAGTTGAAAGAACTGTAGCACATAAGACGGGGGTAAGACATAGAACGTCTCATGTGTGGGTGGTTCGCAAAAACAATGGAAGTATGGAAATTCTCTTGCAGAAAAGAAGTAAAAACAAAGACTCGCATCCGGGGTGTCTTGACTGCTCGAGTGCAGGACACATTCCGGCGGGAGTGGATTTTATTCCGTCAGCGATTAGAGAACTCAAGGAAGAACTTGGCATAGATGCTAATGAAAATGAGTTTGTGTATTGTGGGCAAACGGTAGGAAAAAGAACAAATGTATTCTACGGCGAAGAATTTATAGATAATCAGGTAAGTAACATCTATTATATAGAAAGAAATATGGAGGCTGACAAATTCGATATTCAAAAAGAAGAACTTGAATCGGTTGTATGGATGAAATATGATGATGTAGTTTTTATGGTAGAGAATAATACAATACCAAATTGTATTAAAATGGAAGAGTTAGAGATGCTGGGAAAGAAAATTAAATAAATAATTATTGCGATAAAATAAACGCCGTTTAAGAAATTATTGAAATATTTGAATAATAATAAAAATGTTTCGGCAACTTTTTAAATGGCGTTTTATAATGTTTGCGATAACATTTAATACGCTTGCTTGTGCAAAATCACAAAAATAGTAAAAACATTTTTATGCTTGAAAAGATAAAAATGTTTTAAATTGTGCATAATCAACAAAATATATGACTGTAAATTGTTAAATAATATGATAAAAAACAGTAAAATAGTGAGTAAAATGAAAAAAGTAAATAAAAAGTATACAACTATGACTATGGGTAATTGAAAAAACTGTTTTAATTTGGTAAAATTATCTAAGGAAATGGAAAATCAGTATATGATTTGACAGAATATTTTAACTGAAAGGGGAAAAAACATGAATGTTATTTCAAAGAAGAAACAAGGAATAATCGCAATAATATGTGCGATAGCAATGGTTGTAACATCACTTACGATTTACAATCCAAGAGAGGCAAAGGCTGATACAGATTATAGTCAACTTACTTATGATTATAAAAACAAAGGTGAATCCTATATGAAAGGGGCAGAGACAACAAAATCAAAGTGGAGAGTGGCTGTTGATACATCACAATCAACTGGAGATATTGTAAATTGGATGACAAAAGGTGATGGAAACTTAAATTTCTATGGTGAAATGTTTATGAATGTTACATGGCATGGAGTATATCCTGATGCAACATTAGAAATAAACGGCGTAAAAGTTGAAGAGGGAGCAGAAGGTGTTCAGGCATATGCATCTGCTGAAATTCATGTAAATGCAAAAACTTGGATTAATAATAATGCATATAATGTTGTTAAAGTAACAAGCAAAGATGAAACACAGTATGTTACTTTTATTGTTGCAACGGGTAATAAAGTTGATACTTCAACTGAAGAAAGCACAGAATTACAGAAACCAGTAGCACCAACAGGATTAGTTGCCAATATTAATGATTTAAAGACAAATTATACAATTGCATTTGCTAATGTGGCAACAGCTACAAGTTATAAATTTTATTTAGATGGTGAATATAAAAAAGATATAACAAATGGTGGAATTGTTACAATTGAAGAGTTGGGGCTTAAAGCTGGACAAACATACAAATTTGGTGTTAGTGCAGTAAATAAAGCAGGCGAATCAGATATTTCAGAGATTAGTGTTACAGTACCTTCTAAAGAAACAGAAACAACAGGGTCAGAGGAAACAACAGAGACGCTTGACCCGTCAACAATTAAAGATTGGACTGAAGTTAAAGATTCAAAAAATACAATGTTATATTATATCGCAAATAAAGCATCAGATAAAGTGTCAGTTAAACCGGAAATGCACGGTGACAATCTTTATGCGGCATTTACGTTAGCTGCTAAGTTTAAATCAGTTGAATTGAATGGAGAAACAATTATACCTCGTGAAGGTGCTGATATAGAAATTCCAAAGACTTCATTTAGTAAAGAATACAATAAATTAGTAGTAACAAATCATTATGGAAGCGAAACTGTTACAATATATTTTAAAGTTGTTTCGGCAACTGAAAAAACAAAATACAAAGTAACAGTAGACGGAACTCCTACAGAAGTAGAAGAAGGAAGCACATATACATTTGGCGATAATGCACAGGGTTATTATGATACAAAAAACAAAGTAGCATATGCTCCAGGTGATGAAATTACTGTAAACGAAAATATTACAGTTACAAGCATTGACTTAAAAGTAGCAATGGTAAAGGGAGCAAGTATTAGATTAGCAACACCAACAGGTTTAAGATTCCAGACAGTTATTACATCAGGTAATAATCTTAGTTTAGATGAAATACTTAATAACGGAACTGTTATAAAAACAGGAACAATCATTACTACTTCAACAATTTTAGGTGAAAATGGAGTTGTAAACGATGAATTTGTAAAAGATGATAGTAAATTAAAATTGGATATCACAAACAGTGGATGGTATGAAAATACAACTGGAACATTCTGTGGTTCAATTGTAAAACTTAACAAAGTAAATTATGGTACAGACTTTGTTGGCGTAGGATATGTTACTATCAAATATAATAATGCTGAAAAGACAGAAAAGACAATATATGCGTCAGTAGAGACAAAAGGTGATAATGTTAGATCTGCTTCAACAGTAGCTAAAAAAGTTCAGGGATCAGATGCATATAAAAATAAGTATACTCAAGCGCAAAAAGATGTTGTAGATGCATATGCTGCAGCAGCAAAAAAAGATAATCAGTAATTTGATGGAGGTAAATCTTAATGAAGAAAAAATATATTAGTCCTGAGATGGACATAATAGAATTTGATACAAAAGACGTAATAACTACAAGTGGTATAGGTGGAGAAGCAGGAGATTCTACAGATACTTTAATCGATGTTAATAAAAATACAAACTGGTCAGACTTCTATTAAAATTAAATACGACTAACAAAAAGATGCTCTTAGGTTGCACTAAGAGCGTCTTTTTTTTAAAAATAAAATTTAGGATTGGCATGTGACAGGTATTTGTACAATCCTTTAAAATGAAATATAAAGGAGTAACTTATGGGAAACAAATTAAAGAAATCAGTTGCGGTTTTACTTACAGCAACAATGATAGCAACACCTGTAACATCGCCTGAAGGAACGAAAGAAGTTCAGGCAGAGCAGTTAGGAAGCATTGCTAAGGAAGTAACAGGTACATGGTCTTATTGGGACGGAAATAAAGACGTAGTACAGACAAATAAGATGTTGCTAGACAAACTGCCAACAAGGGCAAATCAGGGAACTTACAGATTTACAACAGACAATTACGATGCAAATACAAATGCAATAGATGTTGGTGGTTTCTCATCATCAATGTTGTGGAATTATAATACATCTGCATTTGGAGAATGTGTTTATGCAATACCAATGTCATATTGTGGAACCGCAAATGGAATGTATGTGTCAAAACCATCTACTTTGATTATAAAAGATACATATACACAGACTGTTGTAATGTCGATGAACAGTATGGGAACAATGTCTGATTTTATTGTAGGTACAGACTATACATTTGCAAGTACAAAAGTTGATAAATCAGATGAGTGGTTAACAGACGTTGTAATGGAAAATGCAAATGATTCATCACAGTATTTGAAGACAACAATGGTACAGGGAAGCCCATTTGCATATTTCCAGGTTGAAGGTGGAAATACAATTACATTACAAAGACCTAGAACACTTCCTAGTGAAGTTGCATACTACAACGGAACTACATTAGAAGATTCAACACAGTTAATTATCAGAGTATATGATAATGCAGATTTAATATCAGGATATAGTGATTATGATTACTATGCAGTATATTTGCCTGAAGGTACAAAAGTATCACAGGCAGATGCAACAGCAAAATATGCTGATAACAAAATGGGTGATTTGACATTCACATTACCATCAGATAGAACTTATATGTCTATGGCATGGTTAATGGAATCAAATGGAAAGAAGGATGCAGATGCACAGAAAGTTAAAGATGCATTTGCACCATATGCTTATAATTTTATAACAGGTACAAAAACATCATTTACACAGAATGGTGCTGAAATTAAGACAACATACAAATATACAGTTGATAAAAAGGCTGAAAGTACAGCAGATGGTACTGTAATGGGAATTTTGCCACATCAGTATAAGAATATGAGCGGATATGACTACATGGATTATACTGCAAGAACAATCAGAGGAACAATGAAGTATTTGATTGGTGATTCTTATCAGACTACATTACAATATACAGGAATTCTTCCAACATTACCGGGTATTGATGAGTCAGACAAAGCTACACTTAGACAGTATGTAAATGATTTTATGGATGTATATGGTCCTACAGATGATGGTGGACTTACAAAAGAGTCATATGAAGTAAACACATACGACACAGGTAAGAAATTGAATCGTGCAATTCAGGTTATGGAAGCAGCAGAAGCTTGTGGAGATACACAATCAGCTGATAAATTATTAAAAGGCATAGAAAATGAATTGGCTGATTGGTTTACAGCAGATGGTGAAGATGATGACAAATATTTTTACTATGATAAAGAAGTAGGAAGCTTATTTGGATTCCCTCAGGCTTATTACACTGTAGATGGTATGACAGATCATCATTTTCATTACGGATATTTTGTAAATGCAGCAGCTCAGGTAGCAATGCGTGACCCTGAATTTATTCAGAAATATCAAAATGTAATTAATGAAATAATTGGAGATTTTGCAACATATGAAGAAAATAATTCAAATTCAAGATATCCATTTTTAAGATATTTTTCAACATATGAAGGACATTCATGGGCATCAGGTCATGCAAACTTTGGTGATGGAAATAACCAGGAATCAAGTTCAGAAGCAATTAATGCATGGGCAGGACTTATTTTATATGGTCAGGCTACAGGTAATAAAGAATTGACATCACTTGGAATGTACTTATATGCAACAGAAGTATCTTCAGTAAATTGCTACTGGTTTGATACTGATGGCGATATTTTAGATGAACAGTATACAGAAGGAAAAGGCGAAAACGCTAAATATAGTCAGGCATCAATGGTATGGGGTGGAAAATATACTTATGCCGCATGGTGGACTGATGAACCTTTACAGATACAGGGAATTAACATTTTACCTATGACTCCTGCTTCATTTTATGCAGCAGCTAATAAGGACTTCATTTTAACAAACTGGAAAACAGCAGAAAGAAATGAAAAGAATTATAATGGTAAAAATGAAAAAAATCCAAAGCGTTGGAATGAAATTTGGAGTGAATATCTTGCAATGGCAGACCCTGACAAAGCATTGGAGTATTTTGATGAACAGTGTGACCCGGAAGCAGGTGAATCAAAAGCACATGCATTTAACTGGATTATGGCAATGCAGAAAAATGGTACACCTGATTTGACAGTTACAAGTGATAATCCGCTTGCGTGTGCATTTAAAAATGCAGACGGCGAAATGACATACACAGCTTATAACACAACAGATGAAGATGTTAAAGTTTCATTCTCAGATGGAACAGAAATAGTTGCAAAACCACATTCAATGACAACAACAGGCGATGGAGAAGTCACAACAAAATCAACATATAAGGTTGAACATTATTTGTCAGATGGAAATGGAAATTACAATCTTTTTAATACAGAAAAGAAGTCAGGAAAGATTGGAAATGAAGTAACAGCTGTAGCAAATACATATCAGGGATACAAATTTAACCCTGAAGTAGAGGGTACAGTTCAGAGTGGTGTAATTGCAGAAGATGGTTCACTTGTATTGAAACTTTACTATGATATTACAGAGATAGAAACAACTAAGGAGTATGAAGATGATAGTAAGTATACGTCGCTTGGAGTATCTAACGGAGTTGAAATATCTTACAGAGTGTTAAGGAATGATTTCAATGCAGGTGTCAAATTATTGGATGCAAATGATACATTTTACATGGAATATCAGGGAATCTATACATCAGAAAATACGAATGCTTATTTGAATAAAAAGTCATTAAGTACGCTTAACGGAGTATTCAAATTTTCTGTTAAAAATACGTTGACTGAAAATACATATAACACAATTAAACTTGTTAGTGGCAATAAGCAGGTTTATATTCTTGTAAAATATGGAAAGCCTACTACAGCTCCTGATTTATCAGATTATGAAAGTGAACAGGAAGAAACAACAGTTGATGAAAATGCACCTACAGATGCAACAGGCCTTGTTTTAGGAACGCCTGCAGATAATGTGATTTCAGTTACATTTAGGGCAACACAGGAACAGAATGATAAAGGTCAGTTGTACAATGTATATGTTGATGGAACATTAAAATTATCATCAGTTGCAGCAGGAAATTATACAATTGATAAGATTTATGCCGGAACCCGTACTGTAGAAGTCAAAGCAGTATTAAATGGAAAAGAGTCAAAAGGTATTTCTTCAACAATAAAAGTTACAGGTGAAAAAGAACCAACAACTAAGCCGGAAACAACTACTAAAAATGAAGTGACAACAACTAAGTCAGATAATCCTGGTGAGACAACAGGAAAGGGTGAAACACCTGGTGAAGTGACAACAAACAATGGACAGGGCGAAACAACAAAAGCTCAGTCATCAGATACAACAACTAGGAAAGATGATTTTGCTAAGACAACAGTTACAAGTCAGGATACAATAAATGGCCAGAATCAGGCAAAGGCTGTAAAAGTTAGCAAAGCAAAGATTAAGAGTGCAAAAATTACAAAGAAAGCATCTGTAAAGAAGTTAATAATTACATTTAAGAAAATTAACAATATTTCAGGCTATCAGGTAAAACTTTCATCTTCAAAGAAATTTGCCAAAAAAGCTACAATGACAAAACTTGTTAAGAAAAATAAGAAATCTTATATCTTCAAGGTTTCAAGTAAAAACTTAGCAAAAGCAAAGAAACTTTACGTTAAAGCCAGAGCATATAGAATCGTTGATAATAAACGTATCTATGGCAAATGGACTAAGAAAAAAGTTGTTAAGAAATAAGAAGTTTAAGAATAAAAAATTTCTAGAAATAAAAGTTGTTTAGAAATTAAAAATGTAGTGTAAATAATTACATAATTACAAAAAAATATAGAATAGTGCCATGCTTCATTGCAAGATGGCACTATTTTATTTGCCAATTCTCGGATTATAAATAAAATGCTTGAAATATCTCATACAGTATGTATAATAAAAAGAAACACATACAATAAGCAACTAATACTACTTTGACGAGGAGGTATAAAGGTGGGAATAAACAGAAAGTATAAAGACAGGATTTTTTGCATGCTATTTGGATATCCGAAGTATAAGAAAAACTTACTTGAATTATTTAATGCACTGAATGGAACGAATTACGAAGATGAGAATGAACTTGAAATTAACACAATTGAAGACACCATATATATGGGAATGAAAAATGACGTGTCGTGCATCATACAAAGCAATATGGCAATGTATGAGCAACAAAGCACGTGGAATCCGAACATGCCTCTAAGAGGAATTCTTTACAGCGCAAGACTATTTTCAAAATACATAAAGGCAAATAAGCTTAACATATACAGCGAAAAGCTTATAAAAATACCGACGCCGCAGTATTATGTATTTTACAATGGAAAGAAAAAACTAGGGGATAAGGTAATATTGAAACTGTCAGACGCATTTTCAGCATTACAGAACGAAGGTCAGTTTGAATGGACAGCAACAGTGCTTAACATAAACAAAGGACATAATGAAGAATTATTATCCAAGTGCCAAATTTTAAAGGAATATGTTATACTTATAGACAGAATCAATGAAAATCAAAAGAAGTATGACTCGGTGGAAGAAGCAGTTGAAAATGCAGTGTCCTACTGCATAAAAAATAATATATTACAAGACTTCCTAACAGAGCATAAGGCGGAGGTAATTATGAGTTTGTTAACGGAATATGATGAAGAACTTCACAATGAAACTTTAAGAGAAGAAGGAATGGAAAAAGGAATCGAAAAAGGAATCGAACGCTATACCAAGATTTTCATGCCGGTCTTTATCGTCCTGCT
>OGXT01002043.1_pt1 | contig 17145 bp, 10 predicted proteins | sample 1576361 | NCBI WGS metagenome assembly OGXT01 (sample SAMEA3541514, study PRJEB24748) | human gut metagenome | biome: human gut; feature: human-associated habitat; material: faeces | place: China | collected 2012 | reverse complement strand
TGCGGCCAGCGGCCACTGCCGCTAAAAAACGAAGTCAATACATTTCTTACCGCCGACCAGGCGGTCTGCCGTGAAACGGCAGAATAAAATGATGAAATCATTTTATTAAGAAATAGTATGAATATGCGGCGCTTTTTTGAAATTGCCGGAAGGTTATACGTCGCACATTGGAAAAACTGGAATGAATTTTTTGCAGAATTATGAAAAAATATGCTTTATTCTGCTGGACAATGGAAAATTCCCGTGCTACAATAAATGCAAATCGGGAACAAGGCGGAGGTCGTTTTATGTTCAAAATAACAGAAAAAAGTCATGGTCAGCGGCTGCTGAGCTTGGTATTGGCAGTCATCCTTCTCTTTTCTTTTATGCAGTTTAACGTGCAACCCGCGGCGGCTGGCATCGCCGGTGTAGACGTGGCCGTGGTCGCGCTGCGCGTCAGCGGAAATACCGTTACGACTACTCTGCGCCTTGTGCAGGGCACCGCGCCGGAGAGCATCGAGATCTCTTACTACCAGAACGGAAAGCTGCTCACTGGCACGACCAGCCAGTCCCTGAAATGGAGCGGCCAGAGCGCGGCGGTGGAGACGGAGCTTTCCGGCCTTGGTACCACCGGCAGCCTGACGGTCATCATCGGCGTGCCCGGCGATACCAACGTTTCCAATAATAACAGAACTGCCGCGCTGGGCGCGTCCCCCGACCAGCCCCAGCCCCCTGCCTCCGTCACCGGTCTCCGGGGCAGCGCGACCCAGAACACCATTACCCTGACATGGACGGCTTCCGCCGACGCGGACAGCTACCGGGTGCTGGATAAGAACGGCAATGTGACCGCCACCGTCACCGGGACGAGCTACACCGCCACCGGCCTGTCCCCTGATACATCCTATACTTATTATGTGGTGGCCGTGCGGGACGGCGCGTCCTCCGGCAGAGCGTCCATTACCTGTAAGACGCTGGCGGAGGTAAAGCCCACGGAGCCGGAACCCACGGAGACCCAGCCCACCACCCCCTCGATGGTGAAGGACGTACAGATCTCCCATTCGGACGCGACGACGGAGTCCGTCACCCTGACATGGAGCGCTGTTTCCGGCAGCACCGGCGTGGAGCCGGAGAAGTACACCATCACCATCGGCGGCCAGACCTATAACGCAGCCGCCGCCGGTTCCCATACCTTCACCGGCCTGACGGCGGGACAGACCTACACTTACAAGGTCGTCGCCTCGGCGGACGGCAAAACGTCCTCGGAAGCCACCGGCACCGTGACCCTGCCCCAGCCGCCCACCCCGGTCAGCGGCATCAAGACGCCTTCGATCAACCACAGCGCCACGGCCTTTACCTCGGTGACGCTGACATGGGGCTATGACAGCACCAGCGACGGCGAAGTGCCGGCTAAGTACATCATCACCATCGGGAGTCAGACCTTCGAGGCAGATGCTCCCGGCACGAAGGCCATCACCGGCCTGAATATGGGGCAGAAGTACACCTACAGCGTCAAGGCGGTCAGCGGTGACGCGTCCGGCACTGCCAGCGGCAGCGTGCAGCTCAAGTCCCAAAACGAACTGGTGGGCGGCATTGATCTGGTGGTCACGGATATCATCCTGAACCCCGCCAGCCCCGCCGCCGGGGACGCGGTCAGCTTCTCCGCTGTCATTACCAATCAGGGCAATACGGCGTCCAACAATGTGAAGCACGGCGTGCGCTTCTACGTGGACAATGTAAGCGGCGGCCAGAACTGTGCTTCGGAGGGATTCTTCTGGAGCGACCAGTGCCAGAGCAGCCTCGCCAGCGGCGCGTCCGCCATTGTCACTGTGAAAGGCAGCTACCTCCCGGCGCAGAATCAGACGACATGGACGGCCACCGCAGGAAGCCATACGGTAACGGCCTACGTGGATGACAGCGAAAACAAGAATACGGGCGACAGCAACACGGGCAACAACTACCTGACAAGATCGTTCACCGTCGCCAGACAGACCCCTGTGGAGATTCCCACGGACGGCGACGCTTCCAACGTCAATCTCGCCCCGGCAGGCTCCTACGGCGACCGGGCGAATAACAGCATGACCGTCCTCGTGGACGGCGTGGAGTCCCCCTGCTTCAACGCGTGGGTCAATACGTCCCGCATCTGGAATCAGGGACGCTATGAGACCATGCCCGTGACCATCTTCGAGATGAAGGAAGAGAACAGGAACGACACGGTTCGGGTCGCTCTTGGCGGCGGGAAGACCGTCAGTTCCGTGGTCGTGCGGCCCGCGTCTGCCGGTATTCAGCCGGAGATCAAGAGAACCGACGCAGGACAGACTTACGTTGAGTTCAAGGTCAACAAACGGGGCAGCTACTCCGTGGAATTCAACGGCGAGACCAGCGGCGCATTGCAGGTCTTTGTCAATCCCGACTACACGAACGCGAATCTCGGCGGACGTTACATCCCTTTGGGCACCATGACATGGGATGCCGGCGGCTTCGGCGGCACGGTGTACGGCAGCGGCGTTCTGCTGAGCAGCCATCAGGGTGCGGTGATCGAACCCGGCAGCGGCGCGAGAATTTACGGCATCACCATTGCCAATGAATACCAGACGGGCTACGGCGGAGCCGGTTCATGGGAGGTGCAGGTGCCGGACCGGGGAGACATTGAGTTTAATTACTTCCACATCATCGCATGCAGCCCCAACAGCGACGGCATTTCCATCCAGTCCTCCAACAATATCCGCATCTACAATTCCTATTTCCGCACGTGGGACGACGGCGTGGTTCTTAAGAACTACTCCGGCGGCAATACCCATGATATTACGGTGAAAAACTGCGTATTCTGGACCGATCTGGCGCAGTCCATGGAGATCGGCGCGGAAACCAATAAGAGCGGCGGCGCAAACGCGATTTACAATGCCATTTTCGAGGACATCGACGTCATTCACAGCAGCCACAAGCCCGCCATGAGCATCCACAACATGGACAACGTGACGGTCAGCAACGTTCAGTGGAAAAATGTCACCATCGAAGACGCGCAGATGGGTAATAACCTTGGCTACGGCGACGGCTGGCCGCTCATCATCGACGTCACGAATGTATTGGGCGGCGAAGTGCCGGGCACGTCCTCCGGCTGGACGCGGCAGTGGGGGCGCGGCACGATCAAAGATGTGACCTTTGAGAACATCTCGGTTCTGTCGTGGAAGAACGACGTGAACAAAAAGCCCGGCGTGCGCATCATGAACAGCGAACAGGGCGGAACGATTCAGGACATCAGAATCTACAATCTGAGCTATAACGGGGAGTATGTCCGGAGCGCGGCGGAGCTGAGCAACGACAGTGCCGCCATCCACTGCCAGTTCTCCTACCGGAATGACGTGGGCCATGACGGAAGCTTTACAGGCTGCCGGAACAGACACGCGGCAAGCGACTACGTCATCAATAATTTCACTGTTGCGGTTCGCTGAGCACGGATAAAGGGAATCGAAGCCGCTTCCCTTCAGCAAAGACAAGAAACCCGGGGCGGCTTTGGCCGCCCCGGTCTGCGTTTTTCGCAGCGGTGCGGACGGGGCAAAATCCGGGGCCAGCACCTGCCTTGGAACGGCAATCCCATTACACGTTAAACGAATGTGATGAAAAAAGTAGACTGTGCATGATAATAGCGACGAAAAAGCGGAAAATAAAATAGTAAAAAATGCAAATTGGGCGTAGACAAATGATTTTCGATATGCTAATATAAAAATAAACTGGAAATGGCGGGGGCTGCCATACGCAGAACAGACCGGGGCGGATGTACCGCACCGGGGTTCTATCCGCATTCTGACGGTGCGGCCGGGGCAAGCCCAGCCCGAATACCCAATCACAGCGAGGAGGAAACGATTTATGAGGAGAATCACAAAGCCGCTGGCACTGCTTCTGGCGCTGGTCATGGTCATTGGCCAGCTGCCCATGATGGCGTTTGCGGCGGAGAGCGGAACGGCCTCGGTAACGGTCAGCGCTACCGGCGGCTGGGACGACTATTCCGTAACCGCCGAGGTGTCGCTCCCGTTTGGCAGCAGCGGCAACAAAGTAAAGGTCTGGACGGACGGCGTAGGCATCAACATCTCCGCGATCGCGGTCAACGGCGACACAAGATCGCTGACCGATGCCGCGGTGGAAGCGCAGGGCGGCGCGGACTTCAATGGCAGTGCGGTCGAGAATCTGCACAATGATGGCTCCTATGCGGTCATCGATCTGGATGCCCTTGGCTTTGGCGATCTGAGCGGCACCCAGAATGTTGCGTTTACATATGCCACCGAACATGACGGCTTTGCGCTGCACGCAGTGTCCTGTTACGCGGACGAGCAGCCCGAGGAAACCTCCGCGCCGACGGTCGAACCCAACGAAGTGCCTGCGGACGCTGAGCAGGAAGTGGCAGAATTCGCCGGGGAGACAGGCTATCAGAAGGTCACTGTGACCGGCATCGCGGCGACCGGCGACTGGGATGCCACCAATTCGGCCTATCAGAACTGGTTCGAGGTCGCGGACGTTCAGCTTGACCCCAACGGCACAGTCAAGGTCAGCGGCAACCGCATCGGAATCAACGTTGCTGCTGTGGAGATCAACGGTCAGAAGGTCACCGTCACGCAGATGAAAAACAGCGGCACCGTGACTGTCAGCGGTAAGGACAGTCAGGGCGCTGACGTTAATCTTGAGCAGAAGGGCAGCGAGTACCAGATCGCGTATCTGGACATTGACGGCGTTTCCGCGACGATCGATCTGAGCGCGTTCAGCGGCCTTACCGCGGGTGCCTACAGCATTAAGTTCTACTATGCAATCCAGACGAACCCCGCAACCCTGATCGTGGAATCCAGCGCTGGCAATGGTGAAACGACGGCTACATACGACAGCATCACCCACGGCAACCCCGGCGGGACGTATGATCCCCCCACCGGCACGGGCAGCACGACTCCTGAGCGGCAGTCCATCCGGAATAACGACCAGACGAACCCGCAGAAGGCGATCTGGTTCTTCGATTCCCATGAGGAACAAAAGTCCTTCGACTCAGAGCAGCCTGACGCATACTGGGATATTCTGGAAAAAGGCAAACACCAGAACAACCTGACGCTGTATTCCTCCACGGACGGCACTATCCGCAGTAACGGCAGCGGCGAACTCTGGATCAACTGGGAAAACCAGTACCGCACATCGGCGCCTGAGCTTGGCGGCAACGTCAGAGGCAATGGCTACAGCGACGGCAGCTATACGATCGTCGGCTGGGGCGGCGAGTTTGAGGGCGGCAGCGACAAAGCCAAAAACGCAATCCGCTTCCGGGTGAAGGACAATGGCGACGGCACGCTGCTCGATGCGCTGACGCACCTGTCCATTTATCTCGTAGATTCCGATGGCAAGATCATAGACAAGGTCTGGCTGAAGAACGCGGCGGGCAATGATACCTCGCTGAACAGCCTCCACTATGTCAGCACTGCCGATGATGGCTATTGTATCTATGAAGCCACGCTGAGCGGCGAGCATACCATGCAGGGCATCAAGCTGGCCTTCGACCGGTATTCCGCAGAGTTTGGCGAGGACGCCAAAACCCATCACAGCGGCACGATGATCATCGGGAACGTGGAGATCAAGGTCAACGATGACTGGACGGACTTTGGCCCCTTCGATTACTATGAAGACGACAACAAGTACGAGTACCCGTACAAGAGCCCTGTCGTATCCGGCTCCCGTCCCTTCGTGCGTTCCGCGCACTATAAGTCCCTCATGCAGCAAGGTCTCCACGAGGGCTGCAATCTGGCAAATCCCCAGACTGGTTATGACTGGCATATCTGGACAATGTCCACCTCCGATGCCAATATCATAAACAATACCTACTCCAACGCGGACGCGCTTCAGATCAAGTACAGCAACACGGCACTGCATACCACCTATACCCATCTGGTCGGCGTCGAAGAACTGAACGGCGAATGGCTGGTGATGACTCTGGGCGGCGAAGTGGACGCGAACACCAGATTCCAGCTGGTCAACAGCAGTGCCGCAAGCACCACAGACCAGAAGGACATTGTCGCGACGCTGGGCCTGAGCGATTTCACGACCGACAGGAACAACGGCGGCTCGGTCACCGCAGCCACGTTCAGCGATGGCCAGTATCATACCATCTATTATCATATGAAGGGCGAGACCTTCAAGAGCGTCTATGTGGATTTCTCGGACGTGTACAATGACCCTCTGGGTTCCCGCTATATGTACATCACGGAGATCTACCTCCTGGAGCCCGCCGCGAAGATCGGGAAGACGGTGGATAAGGAAGAAGCCGCGACCGGCGACGAGTTGGTCTACACCCTGACCGTGACCAACAACGATGATCAGCCCATCACCAAGTTCACCGTGACAGATACGCTGCCTGAGGGAGTCACTTTCGTCAGCAGCAGCCTCGCCGTCAGTCTGGGCGCGGATGGACAAACCATCACATGGGACTATAACGACGGAGCGTTCCAGCCGGATGAGTCCAGAACTCTGACTGTCACCGTTCAGGTCAACACCGGCTTCCAGGGGACGCTGGTCAATTCGGGCACCATTACCTCTCTGAACGACAAGGAAAAGACCATCGGCTCCAATCATGTTACCACGGTCGTGACCGCAAAAACGCCGGAAGAATTCGTCTTCTACGCCGAGGTCGGCCAGAAGACGACCCTGCCCATTACCCTTGGCTCCACCGCAAACGGCACGACTTCGACCGATACCGTGGAAAAGACCCAGAGCAGCGTGTGGCTGAGATACGCATCCGGCTACGGCGACGGCGACTACGTGACTGCCAGCGGAACGGTCAAGCTGGACAGCGACGGTTCCATTAAGATCACTACGAATGCAAATGGCGGCATTTCCATCAGAAGGATTCGGCTCAATGGCACAACCGTTCTTTGGATGGATAATAAGCAAACGAAGACTGCCGACAATGTGACAGTCACCGGCGCGGTATATTTTGGCAGTACAGACGGTGGATTTGCTGAGGGCGAGATCAAGAACCTGAAGGACGGTTCCATCGTGATCAGCGGCTTGGTAGCGGGCGGTTATACGGTGGAATTCCTGTACCGCAGCTGGAACAGCCCCGCCATGGATCTGACATCGATAACCCAGGAAACGACCACCGAGCCGGGTGAACCGGTTCAGGATATCGTTGCCGGTGTCCCCGCAAGCTCCACCAATAACGCCGCGATCGAGGCCAACGGGATCGTTGGGCAGAATTCCGGCAGCCTGCTCTACACCGGCAAAGCCGAGGGCAAGGACACTTTCGAGCTGACCTACAACCCCGGCGGCGACGCGGCACAGCCCAAGACCGCCAAGGTCACGGTGTACAATTACAAGGTCGATAACCAGATCTATGTTCTGGACTACGGCCTGCCCGTGAACCTGACCAGCGGAAACAGCGGTTTCCTCAAAAACGCCAAGCTGAGCATCGACGGCGACAACGCCGGTTACGCTTTCACGGGACTTTCCACGGAAAAGCGCAACACCGACAGCGTGGCCGACTCCGCAGATTACGCAACGCCCTACGGCAGCGCGACGGTGGAGGGCAGCAATGGCCGGGCGGACTGGAACGGTATGCCCAATATTGAAAATCTGAGCGTCACCTTCACGCCCACGACTTTCATGAGCAGCATCGACATCTTCCACTACGGCGTTCAGGTGACAAAGAACAACACAGTCGCTTCCGACGCCACCAACGCCACCCCCGTCATGGAGGGCGAGATCAAGGTCATGCCCGCCAACGTGGTTTACTACGAGGATAACTTCTCCCACAGCGGCACCGACGCGGACGGCACCAACGGCATCATCTACACCGGCGGACAGTCCGTAGGCGGCGATGACGCCTTCCAGTGGCAGACCAACGACCAGAACAGCCCCTACGGCTACGACGAGGAAGCCTATAAGAACGCCATCGGCGACTACAGTAATGGCAATGCCCATGAGCTGAGCATCAACGACACCGCGTCCTTTACCTTCAAGGGTACTGGCTTTGATATCATCGGCAGAACCAATAACAAGACCGGCATCCTCATGGCGATGATCTACACGGAAGATCAGAACGAAGAGGGCAAGATGGTCTTCAACAAGTTCATCGTCGTTGATACCTACTATGAAAACGGCGACCTGTACCAGATCCCGGTCATCAGCGTCCTGAATCTGGCCTACGGCAAGCACCGGGTCGATCTCTACTCCCTGAAGGGCTATGCCGACGAATACGCCAACCAGACTTCCACGGTCTATATTGACGGCGTGCGCATCTACAATCCGCTGGGCGAGAACGGCGATGAAGCCTATGAGGAGGAGCAGGGCGCCCAGTTTACGGAGATCAAGAGCATGATCTTCGGCTCCAACTTCAACTACGATCGGGATAATCCGGAGAATTCCACATGGGATGGCGATCCCGCAGGTGTCATGGCGACCCTTATCCGATATGACGGAAATGAATATCTGAACGGCGCGACGCTGGTTGAGATCCTGAAGAACCGCAACGATGCAAGTGAGACTCCGGCAACCGAACCCGGCAGCACCTTTGACCTGCTGACCTATGCCTTCTCCGGCCCCAATAAGGAGCTGTATCTGGAGAACGGCTACGGCGTTGGCTTTATGCCGGATGGAGGGGGCGGCCTGCTGCAGATCGGCGTCAAGCTCATCAGCAGACCGGGCAATACCAACCCGACAATCCAGTACCTCGATTCCGTCGGCGGCTGGAAGACCCTCTGCGTCGTTGACTCCTCGACGGAAAAGTATTACAGTCTGGGAGAAATTATGGGCGATCTGTGGGATGAGACCGTTACATTGAGGGTCGATGGCCCCGGCGTCATTTCCCTGACGAATATCAAGTCCAAAGGCTATGACTTCTGGCCTGTTACCACAAAGGCGGACGACAGCAATCCGATTGAAAATATTGTGCTGAAGCAGGATGACCTTAAAGTTGTTTCCGGCTACAGGAACGGTAAATTCGCGGCCGGCCTGATCAACATCAGAGTGACGACTCAGGTCGCGGATGACATTACCGTCGTGAAGGTCTTCGACATGGGTGGAAACGAGATCACCCTGCAGTCCATGACCTTCAAGGATAAGGGTGGCGTCCGTACATGGACAATCAAGTTCAAGGCCAAGACCGCGGCGCAGAATTACATGGTGCAGGTATTCAACTCTGCCGGTAATTTCTCCGACCAGATCAATGTAAAGTGAAAGGCGGTGCAGTGATGAAAAAAGCATATCAAAAACCCGTGATGGAGTTTGAAGATTTCCGCCTTGACGTGGAAATCGCTTCCAGAAATCCGGCTTATGATGCCGCTCGACGGGCATATGATATATACTGCCAGGGGGCGGGGGTTGAACCGTCGCAGGACGGATTTGCCGAGTTCCTGAGAAACAATGGCTGGGATGCCAACGACGGCTGGTGCTATTTCACCGCTTACGTTCCCTCCTGACCGTTAACCGCCAGGGCCCCTTCCGGGTCAAAAACCGGAAGGGGCTGTTCCTCCTGTATTATGAAATTATTCTACGAAATTTCCGGGATTCCCATGGAGCTTTCCCTGTGCGGCGGCGTGCGCGTTCCGCCGTATATGGATGCCTTTCTGGTTCCCGCGCCCCGGACGGTCGCCATCCGCTACCGGGTCGAGACCTACGATAGCCCGCCGGAAATCCACGACGTATTCTTAAGCCGCGTTTCCTCCTTCGACATTTACGGCACGTACCCCAGATACACGCTGGCCTGCAAGTACCTGCTGGATTCCCGGGAGGACGCGTGCTATCTGTTTCTGGATCTGGCGGAGAAAACGGGACGGATTCTGGTGCCGGCCCCCGAGCCGGGGAAAGGCGTGCTGAATCTGGCGCCGCTGCTGGGAATGGAACTGTTGCTTGCGGACTTCGGAAGAATCCTCATGCACGGCTCCATTGTCCGCTACCATGACCGCGCCATCCTGTTCACCGGGCAGTCCGGCGCGGGAAAATCGACGCAGGCAAGGCTCTGGGAGCAGTATCGCGGCGCGGATACCCTGAACGGCGACCGGGTGGTGCTGGGGACGGAAACACCGATTCTGGCCTATGGTTCGCCCTTTGCCGGAAGCTCCGACATTTACCGCAACGAGTCCTGCCCCGCGGCGGCGATCATTCTGCTGAAACAGGACACCCAAAACAGCATCCGGGAGATTCACGGCAGGGAAAAGCTCACCGCCATGTACCCCCGCTTCCTGCTGACCCAGTGGGAGCCGCGGCTGCTGCAAAAGCAGCTGCCGCTGTTTGAGCGGGTCATTCAGGAAGTTCCCGTATACTGCCTCGCCTGCCGCCCCGACGAGGGCGCGGTGGCGCTGGCGGAGAAAACCGTGTTTGGATAGAAAGTAGAATTCGCTATGGACAACGCAGGGATTTCCTCCCCCTCGGTGCGCAGACGCCTGTTTCAGAAGGCGGCGCGGCTGCACTGCCCCATCAACGGCACCTTTGAGCTGACGCCCCGGTGCAATATGGATTGCCGTATGTGCTATATCCGTATGTCCGAGACGGAAATGCGCGGCCGCGGGCGGCTGCGCACGGCGGCGGAGTGGATCGAGATGGGCAGAATCTGCCGGGACAACGGGATGCTGTTCCTCCTGCTGACGGGGGGCGAGCCGTTTTTCCGGCCGGATTTCCGGGAGATATACACCGCCCTGTCTCAAATGGGGCTGGTCATTTCTATCAACTCCAACGGGACTTTGATCGACGCCGAAACGGTGGACTGGTTGCGCCAGTATCCGCCTACGGCGATCAATGTCACCCTGTATGGCAGCAGCAACGAGACCTATGCCCGTCTGTGCCGGAACCCGAAGGGCTACGATCAGGCGACGCAGGCCATCGACCGGCTTCTGGACACGGACATTCCCGTGAATCTGAACACCAGCTTCACGCCGCTGAACGTGGAGGACATGGAGGACATTTACGCCTTCGCCAAGTCCCGGAACTTAAACGTCCGGAGCACCTGCTACATGTTTCCTCCCGTGCGCAGCGCGAGGTGCGGCGCAATGGAGGAGGGCGCGTCGCGGTTTTCCCCTCAGGAGGCAGGCGCGGCGCTTTACCGCAGCCGCCGCTGCCAGATGGACGACGAAAGTTTCTCCCGCTTCCTGACGGATATGCGTCTGGGAATGCCGTCGGAGGACGACACGGAGGACTGCAACCGCACCCCGGACGAACACATGGGCTGCATGGCGGGGCGCTCGTCCTTCTGCATCACATGGGACGGGCGGATGACGCCCTGCGGCATGATGAACGCACCGGCGGCGCGTCCCTTTGAGGACGGCTTCGGGGAGAGCTGGAAAACCATCTGCGCAAAAGCGGACCGGATTCTGCTTCCCGCGGCCTGCACGGGCTGCAAAAAACGGTACGCCTGTACGGTCTGCGGCGCGCTGACCATGGCGGAGGGACAGGGGGACTCCACGAGGAAGCCCGAATACCTCTGCCAAATGACGGATACATTCCTGAGCCTGTGCGGCAGGACTGGACAATAGGGGATAAAAGTATGAACAAAAAGAAAAAATCCATTATTATAACGGTCGTCATATGTCTCGCGGCGGTGCTTGCGATCGCCGGTATCCTCGTGTTTCCGAAGACATCCCAGCCGGAAGAAACCGTGAAGGCGACCACCCCGGAAACGACCGCCCCCGCGGCCATGGAGGAACTGCCTACAGAGGCAGAAACCACAGCGCCCACCGAGAAGGGCTACCACGAGGTGCAGCCCGGTGAGGACATCAGCGGCACGGTGGTGGACGTGAAACGGTCGCCGGAGTACGTGGAACCGGGTCGCGGCGCGCTGGACGTGGATAAAATTCAGGGCCTGACTCCCTCCGATTCCCAGAGCGGCGGCGATTCCGGGACGGACGCCGCGCCGCAGGGCACAGTCCTGTCCGACCCGAACCTGACCGCGGAGGTTATCGCGAAGTACGCCGGAAGCTACGTGGAGGACGGCACCAACGCCGCCACGACGGATGTGACGGCTATGGTCATCACCAACAATTCCGACCGGATGCTCCAGATCGGCGTGGTGGAATTTCAGGTGAACGGGTCGGAGACGGCGGAATTCACCGTGACCAACCTGCCCGCCGGTGCGTCCGCGCTGGTGATGGAGAACAACCGCCGCGCGTTCCACGACGGGGACGACTTCTCCTACGGCAATGTGGCGTCCAGCTATATCGACATGCCGTCGCTGGAAAGCGACAAGTTCGACATCCTGCAGGGAGATGGCAAGCTGACGCTGGTGAACAAGACCGGCGAGAGCTACGGCAAGGTGTACGTCTACTATAAGTACGTGCAGCTGGGCGGCGCGTATCTGGGCGGCATCACCTACCGGGTGCCCTTTGAGAACGTGCCCGCCAACGGGCAGGTGGAGAGCGTAGCGGGTCATTTCCGCCCCGAGGGCAGCAAGATCGTCGGCGTGGTCATCATGCCGGAATCCTGATCTGAACGAAAAACAGCGGTATCCGAGGAAATCCGGGCACCGCTGTTTTTGTTATATGAGAGTGATTTTGGTCGAGATGCGAGTTAACATAATATATTCTGTAACAACTTGTAACGTTTACATAAAATGAGTTATCCACATTCTCCACAGGTTTCTCCACAGGATTGGCCGGGAAAACGGTTGAAAAATAAGGGGGAAAAGGGGGCGTATCAAAATATCTCCACAGCTTTGCATAAAACTGTGGAGATATTGCTAATTTACATAACACCGTATCTTGGGAATTCAGTCGAACAGAACTTTGGCGGAAAACACCAATTCGTCCTTCGTTTCGTTTCGGCGGCGGGCGTCTACCCGGAGGCAGTTGTCCTCCACAAAGTCCCAGTGCAGGTCAAGGCGCTGTCCCTCCCGCGCTTCGCTGTGGTAGCGCACGGCAAATTCTTTCACGGGATGCTCCCGGTGGAAGTCGCTGGGGAGAAGATCGTCGATCCAGTCCATGTAGCGGGTGTTGTTCATATGTCCGTTGCGGTCGAGGTCGGTAAAGCATACGTCCCGCTGGCAGCTGTGTTCCATCGCTCTGGGAACCAGACCGCCGGGAAGCGCCAGTTCCGTTCCCCGAAGCGTACCGGGAACGATGATGCCGCTCTTGTCGGGAGAAACACTGCTTCGGGTATCCTGATCCATCAGAACCCAGAGGCTGATAGAACGGGAGCACTCATTGCCCGCCTGATCGTAGATGACAATGGAACGGGGATAGCCGACGTGGGTGTTGGGCATGGGCCATGTCTCAATGTGGACGGTTTCTCCCAGTTCCGGGAGACGGTTGATCTGCACCCGGTGCCGGGTCACCGCCCAGAACAGCCGGTGGCTTTCCAGCGTGTCCGCAAGCTCGTCGCAGTGCCGCCCCGCGATCTCCTGCGCGAAATATAAAAGGGTGGATGGCTTCAGGCGGCCATAGCGGTCAACGCACAGCTCCTGAACGGGAAAATCCTGCTGAAAAATAGGTTCCATAATTGTTCCTCCAAATGATTCTGCCGGCATTCCCTTGGGAAAGCCGGCATGATCTTATCCTTTGTCCTCTGTGACGGTGAGGGAGACGCGGTATTGCTTACCGCTGCGGTAGATCACGACCTCCACCGTGTCGCCCACGTCCAGATTGTAGACCGCGCCGTTCAGGGCGTCCATGGTGGTCACATTGGTTCCGTTGACGCTGAGGAGAATGTCGCCTTCTTCAATGCCCTTGGCGGCGGCGTCGCTGCTGCGGTCAACGTTGGTGATATACAGCCCGGCGGGGAGCCGGTAGTAATACTGGTCGAAAGAGGACAGGGACTCCCCCTCCAGACCCAGCGTGGGCCGGCCGGAGACGTAGCCCTGAGAGATCAGCTGCTCTGCCACCTCCTTCACGGTGGAGCTGGGAATGGCGAAGCCCAGACCCTCCACACCGGCGGAGTCGGTGAACGCACCGATCTTCATGGTGTTGATGCCGATGACCTGACCGTAGCAGTTGATGAGCGGGCCGCCGGAGTTGCCGGAATTCAGGGCGGCATTGGTCTGGATCAGGGTCATGGTGCGCCCGTCCATATCCATGTCCCGCCCGATGCCGGAGATGATGCCGTCGGTGTAAGTGCCCCGGAATTTGACGCCCAGCGGGTCGCCGATGGCGACCACGGTGTCGCCCACCCGGAGGGAATCGGAATCCCCGAACTGCGCCGGGGTCAGACCCGTCGTGTCTATGTGCAGCACCGCAAGGTCGGACACGGAATCAGCGCCCACCAGCATGGCGGGCAGCGTCCGGCCGTCCGTCAGCTGCGCCGTGATGGAGATACCGTTTTCTACCACATGGCAGTTGGTCACGATGTACCCGTCCTCCGTCAGGATCACGCCGGTGCCGGTGGCGGTTGTGCCCTGACCGGTGCTGGTGATGGATACCACGGAGTCGATATTCCGGCTGTAAATTTTCTGAAGGGACAGCGCGCCCTCGGTGGGGACGTTCTCCACGCCCTGAGGGCATTTCTGCAAGTCGATGGTGGGAGTGTCCTCGCCCAAGGTGGCGTCAATGGATTCCGTGGGAAGGGCGGTGGTCTCCGCGGGCAGCTCCGCGCCGGTGGCGAAGGAAATGGACTGCTCGCTTTCCCGCCGGGTGTTCAGTTTCTGGAACAGCCGCACGTTCAGAACGCCCAGAACCGTGATGATGCCGCACAGAAAGATAATTAAAATCAGCAGCAGCGCCACGGTGCCGCCATGGCTTTTCGGCGGCTCTGTACGGCCTGTGCCGTACACGCTGTCATCCCAGGGATGATTGTTATTTTTACGTTCGTCCATATCGTTACCTCGAAAAAAGGGCCCTAATTCACCAGCGGCATGGTGAAGGTAAATTCGGTTTTCCCGTCCTTGGAGCTGACGGAAATATCCTCGCCGTGGCTGCATACGATCGTCTTCACAATGTACAGACCCAATCCCCAGCCGTCCCGGTTCTGGGAGCGGGATTTGTCCAGCTTGTGGAACCGGTCGAATACCAACGGCAGCTCGTCCGGCGGGATGGTCTCGCCGTCGTTGGAGACGGAGACGTAAGCCTTGCTGCCGCCCTCTTTGATGCGCAGCCCCAGATTGCCCCCGTCGGGGCAGAACTTCACGGCGTTGTCGATGAGATTGTAAATGACCTGCGTGATGTAGTCCGGGTTCGCCATGGTGTACACCGGGTGCTCCGGCATATCCACGTTGACGTTCAGGTGCTTGTCGTTGATCTTCTTCTCGAAGGTGATGAGCACCTGCCCGGCGCATTCCTCAAGGTCGAAGTGCATCTTCTTTTCCTCGGGGATGCCGCCCTCTTTCTGCAGCTGGGAGATGTCCAACATACTGCGCACGAGACGGCTTAAGCGCTTCGTCTCGTCGGAGACGATGTGCAGGTAATGCTCCCGCTTGTTTTCCGGGATGGTGCCGTCCAGAATGCCGTCCACGTAGCCGGAAATGGTGGTCATGGGGGTCTTCAGCTCGTGGGAGACGTTGGCGACGAATTCCTGACGCCGGTACTCGCTCTTTTGCAGGGAGGCTGCCATGTTGTTGAAGGCGACGGCCACTTCCTCCATTTCCGCGGAGTAATCGTCGTCCAGCCGTACCCGGGCTTCCAGATCGCCGTGGCCGAAGGCGTTGGCGGTTTTCGCCAGCTCTTTCAGCGGGCGGCTCTCCCGCCGGGCAAAGACGGTGACGGCCAGCACGGAGATCAGCACCACGAACAGCGCCGCGGTGAGGAAGATGTTGGAGATCTTATTCATGATCTGGGTGATGTCATTGGCCGGTGTGGAGACCAGCACGATGCCCCCCGCGTTCCCGTCCACGAGAATGGGGCGGGAGACCATGTAGCGGCGGTCGGAGTACAGGCCGTTGATGACCCCGGTGGCGGTGTCGCCGCCGCTGCGAATGACCTTTTGCAGATACGCCTGATTCAGCTGCAAGCCCTGATGCTCACAGCCGGAGGGTGCGTCGGAGCAGAGCACCACGTTCCCCTCGCTGTCGCAGACTACGGCGTCGGCGCCGGATACCTGAGAGGCCACGGTCAGGTTCAGCTGAAACGACCGGTTGTACATTCCGCCGTTGTTAAAATAGGCGGCGGCCAGCTCCGCGATGGTGTCCGCGTTCTGCTGTAATCCGGAGACGGTGGTGTCCGTGAGGAACTGGTTGACCTTTATCTGAAAGGACGCACCCAGAATGGTCATGGCCACCAGCAGGATCGCCGCGGCGGTGAAAAAGCTGCGGCCGAAGCTACTTTTCATGCTTACAGCACCTCGAATTTGTACCCGACGCCCCAAACTGTCTTGATATCGAAACCGACGGAGCTGTCGAGGTTGAGTTTTGTGCGGATACGTTTTATATGAGTGTCTACCGTTCTGGTGTCCCCGAAATACTCGTATCCCCAAATATTTTCAAGCAAATGATCCCTCGTAAACACTCTTCCGGGATTCGTGACGAAAAGCCACAGGATTTCTATTTCCTTTTTGGTGAGAACTATCGGTTTCCCGTTTACCGAAGCCTCGTAGCTGTTCATATCGATACAAAGTCCGGCGATCTCGACTCTTTTGTTTTTCTCGTCCACGACGTCGTCGGTCACTCTGCGAAGGACCGCCTTTATTCTTGTCATGACTTCTCTCGGGCTGAACGGTTTTATAACGTAGTCGTCCGCTCCGTAATCAAGTCCCATAATTTTATCCGCTTCCTCTGTTTTGGCCGTTACCATTATTATCGGAACGTTGGAAGTCTGTCTTATATGCTTACATACGTCGTATCCGTTCATTTTCGGCATCATAACGTCAAGAAGGATTATACACGGGTTATATTCCTTCCACATTTTAAGGGCTTGCTCGCCGTCGTACGCGCATACGTACTTATAGCCTTCTTTTTGAGCGTAGATTTTTAATATGTCGACAATATCCTTGTTGTCGTCGGCGATTAAAATCGTCTTTTCCATAACCTTGTCCCTCCTGATTCTTATTATCAAAATGAAAAAAACACAAAAAAACGGTTTTTTACATTTATATAAACATTATAGAACAATATTTAAACAAAATTATGTCATTTCTTGGGCTTTTTTGTTAACTTTGAAGTTTTTGAAAAGTTTTTTCTTTCTTCTCCAACATGTTTACACCTACCAGCACGACAGCGGAAATGAGTAAATTGATCATAACCCATTTCATGGCCTCTTCATCGTTGCCGGTGCGCCAAAGCTGATATACCGTGGTGGA
>OGXT01002041.1_pt1 | contig 17156 bp, 19 predicted proteins | sample 1576361 | NCBI WGS metagenome assembly OGXT01 (sample SAMEA3541514, study PRJEB24748) | human gut metagenome | biome: human gut; feature: human-associated habitat; material: faeces | place: China | collected 2012 | reverse complement strand
TGCTCCAATGGTATGGGGAACATGCCCGGGACCTGCCCTGGCGGCGGGAGCCCACCCCCTATCGAGTGTGGGTGTCGGAGATCATGCTGCAGCAGACCCGCGTGGCGGCGGTGCTGGGGTATTTTGCCAAGTTCATGGACGCTTTTCCCACGGTACAGGATTTGGCGGCGGCTCCGGAGGACCAGCTGATGAAGCTGTGGCAGGGGCTGGGCTATTACAGCCGGGCACGAAATCTCCAGAAAGCCGCCCGGCAGATTGTGGACACCTTTGGCGGGGTATTTCCCACGGACTATGGGGACATCCGTTCCCTGGCCGGGGTGGGAGACTATACCGCCGCAGCCATTGCCTCCATCTCCTTTGGCCAGCCTGTCCCCGCAGTGGACGGCAATCTGCTGCGGGTGGCCGCCCGAGTGATGGGGGATGACATGGATATTACCACCACCCAGGGCAAGCGCCATTTTACGGCGGCCTTGCAGGAGATTATCCCCTTGGATTTCCCTGGCCAGTTCAATCAGGCCATGATGGACCTGGGGGCTATGGTCTGCCTGCCCAACGGGGTGCCTCTGTGCCAGCAATGCCCGGCGGAGGCATTCTGCCAGGCCAGAAAACAGGGGAGAACCAAAGACCTGCCGGTCCGCCCGGCCAAGAAGCCCCGGCGGGTGGAAGAGCGAGTGGTTTTTCTGCTCTTTCGTGGGGGAAAGGTGGCCCTTCGACGGCGGCCGGGCAAGGGACTCCTGGCCGGGCTGTGGGAGTACCCCAATGAGCTGGCCCCGGCGGAGGGCGCTATGGCGGACTGGGGGCTCACGGGAGAGGTGACCCATGGCGGGACAGGGGTGCACATCTTTACCCATGTGGAATGGCGTATGACGGCCCAGTGCTGGCAGGTGAACCAGGCGCAGCTGCCTGCGGGATGGGTCTGGGCGGACCGGGATGAGCTGCGCCGGCAGTACGCCATTCCCAGTGCCTTTTCCCCCTTCCAGGTTTTGGTGGAGGAGGGACTGATGTGAGCAGGCTGTCCTATGATCCAACCCACTGTACCCTCTGTCCCCGCCGGTGCGGCGGGGACCGGACCCGGGCAAAGGGGTATTGCCGGATGCCGGACCGCCCCGTGGTGGCCCGGGCGGCGCTGCACTTCTGGGAGGAACCTCCCCTCTCCGGGACCCGGGGCGCGGGCACGGTGTTTTTTTCCGGATGCTCCCTGGGGTGCGTCTTTTGCCAAAATGAGGCCATCAGCCAGCGGGACTTTGGCAGAGAAATCTCTGTGGAACGGCTGCGGGAGATCTTTTGGGCGCTGATTGACGCCGGGGCCCATAACATTGATTTGGTCAATCCCACCCACTATGCTCACGTGGTGGCGGAGGCCCTCTCCCAACCGCTGCCCGTCCCCGTGGTTTGGAACAGCGGGGGCTATGACCGGGTGGAGACCCTCCGGGCGCTGGAGGGAACCGTTGACATCTATCTGCCGGACTATAAATATCCCGATGCCCGGGATGCCCAGTGCTGGGCGGGGGCGGCGGACTATCCCCAGGTCGCCCGGGCTGCCATCCAGGAGATGGTCCGTCAGACGGGCCCCTACGTCCTGGACCAGGAGGGCATCCTGCAAAGGGGGGTGGTCATCCGGCACCTGCTTCTGCCGGGACGGCTGAACCAGGCCAAGGAAGTGATGGACTGGGTGCGGGCGACCTTCCCGCCCCACACCGTGCTCTTTTCCCTGATGAGTCAGTACATCCCCTGGGGCCGGGCGGCGGAATTTCCTCCCTTGGACCGGCGGCTGCGGAAGCGTGAGGCAAGGGCTGCCATGGCCTATCTGGAAAACCTGTCTCTGGACGGTTTCTTCCAGGGAGAGGAGGCCGCCCGGGCGGAATATATCCCCGCGTTTGACCTAACCGGCGTGTAGGGGAGAGGCAAGGGAGAAGGGGCCCCCTCCGCGGCAGTTCTCGGTGAGACAAATTTTTGAAAAAAGCGTATAAGAATCCCTCCAGCTGTCAAGAATAGGCTTCGGAGACAACCTTTCCAAAGAGAAAGGCTTCGAGAATTCACGTACAGCGCATGGAGGGTTTCTTTATGAAACAAAAACCTACTCAGCACAAGCTGGGCGATTTCATGGAGGGCAAGGGCTTCTACATAGTCCTGTTCCTCTGCATCGCCGCAATTGGAATTTCGGGCTATTATTTGTTCAGCGGGCTCTTTGCCGAGCCGGAGGGATTCGGATCGGAACCCAGCTCCGTGGTCAGCGGACAGGCGGAGCTGGAAGGGGACCAGAATCCGGGGCAACCCACCGAGGAGACCACGCCGCCCGCCCAGGACGGTGCCGCCGCCTCTGCCACGGAGGAGGAGAAATCGGCGGAGTCCAAACAGGACACCGCTGGCCAGGAGAAGACCACCCCCGATGAGGAGGCAGCCGCTTCTTCGGCCTACGTCTGGCCCATTGAGGGCAACGTGGATCGGGATTTCAGCTTGGAGGTCTTTGCCTACGACGCCACCATGGGAGACTGGCGGACCCATGACGGCCTGGACATTGCCGCCGAGCTGGGGACCCCTGTGGCCGCCTGCGCCAAGGGGACGGTCACTGACGTGAGTACCGACGACATGATGGGCGTCACCGTCACCGTGGACCACGGCAAGGGAATGGAGAGCGTTTACTCCAACCTGGCCGAGTCCGTGAACGTCCAGCCGGGCACGGAAGTGGAGGCGGGCACGGTGATCGGCACCGTGGGCACCACGGCGGTCTCGGAAAGCGCGGACGCCAGTCATCTCCACTTTTCCATGCGGGAGTACGGCGTGGCCATTGACCCGCTGAACTACCTGCACTGACCTTCTGAAAAAACACCACCGTGTTCCCAATCGGGGAGACGGTGGTGTTTTTGCTGCAATTAGAAGAAAAAAACGGGGGCCATTTGGAGGAAAACACCGAGGATTCTACTTGACAAAAGGAGGAATCAGAGGTATCATTCGATTAACAATTAAGTTAAATGTTAATTGTTTGCGAAAAGAAAGGAGGATTACATGGGGATCCAAGCTACCCTGCGGGCCCTGGCGGACCCCACACGGCGGGAGATTTTAAACCTGCTGAAACACGGCAAGAAGTCTGCGGGAGAGATTACCCAGGCGTTTTCCATCACTGCCGCCGCCATTTCCCGGCATCTGTCTGTATTGAAGGAGGCGGATCTGATTCGAGATCAGCGGGAGGGAAAATACATTTTTTATGAGCTCAACACTTCTGTGTTAGAGGAGATTATGATTTGGTTTTCGGAACTGAAGGGAGGAAAAGAGGATGAATAATCTCATTCGGGAGAGAAAGGGAATGCTGATTCTGTCCCTGCTTGTGATTCTACTGCCCATGGGGGTGGGACTGTTCTTGTGGAATCAGCTGCCGGACCAGGTCCCGATTCATTTTGGACTGAACGGGCAGGCGGACAACTACGCCGGCAAGGCCTTTGTTGTCTTTGGGCTGCCTCTGCTTATGGCGGCGCTCCAGGTGTTGCTGCTGGTGGTGACTATGGCCGATCCCAAGGGGAAGAATATTGCGGCCAAACCCTTCGGACTACTGCTGTGGATTTGCCCTCTGGTCTCGCTGTTCTGCGGGACTATGACCTATGCCAAGGCCCTGGCGCTGCCGGTGGACATTAACCTGGTGGGAGGTCTGTTCCTGGGCCTGATGTTCTTGGTGGTGGGCAACTACCTGCCCAAGTGCAAACAGACCTATACCGTGGGCATTCGCCTGCCCTGGACCCTGGCTGACGAGGACAACTGGGCCTATACCCATCGGCTGGCGGGCAAGGTCTGGACCATCGGCGGCCTGGTGATTCTGGCGCTGACTTTCCTGCGGCTGCCCGCGCTCCAGTTCGTTGTGATTTTGGTTCTGGTGCTGATTCCCACAGTTGCATCCTTTCTGTATGCCCGGCGGCGGGAAACGAAGTAGGGAATAAAAAACAAGAGGGACGTCTTTCTCAAAGACGTCCCTCTGTCTTACTGTCACGGGATTGCTGCCGCCGGTACTCAGTGGGGAGCACCTGAAAGATGTCCCGAAAGACGTGCCAAAAGCGGTGGCCTATCTCACCGAGTCCGCCGAACACGGGAACCAGTATGCCCAGTACACTCTGGGAAAACTGTACCTCACGGGCCAGGATGTCAAACAGGATCGGGAGCAGGCCTGGGCGTATTTCTATGAATCGGCGGAACAGGGAAACGAGTACGCCGCCTTCTTTCTGGAACACTTCGACCAGGCGGGCAGGCCCAATGTGTTCCTGGCGGCCACCCGGTTACTCCACCATCTGAGTCAGATCTTTCGTGACAACTCGGTGCCGCCCGCCGCTCCGGTGGGACAGCGGGTGGACCGAAAGCTGCGGCGGAAAATCCAGAAAAAGAAGATCGCCATGGGTCACAAGCCAAATGACCATGAGGAAACTCCCCGGCAGGACATGGGCGGCATGACCATGGGGTGGTAGCAATCGCAAACGAAGCCGTAGTGAAAAATGCTGTTGAATTTTACAGCAGATCGAGGTATACTAAGGGCAAGAAAGGGGCTGAATACCATGCCGAACATCAAACCCATCTCTGATCTGCGTAATTACACGGAGGTTCTGCATGACGTGGCAGTTGGCGCTCCGGTTTTTCTGACGAAGAATGGCCGGGGCCGCTACGCCATCGTGGACATGCAGGACTATGAGCGGACACAGGCCACCCTCCGGCTGATGAACGAGCTGGCCAAGGGCCGCAAGTCCGGGGAGGAAAAGGGCTGGTTGACGCTGGAGGCCGTAGAGAAACATCTCGGAATCGCAGATGAATAACCTGCATTTATCCGACGAGGCGCAGGCTGATTTGGCCGGGATCAAGTCCTATATCGCAAAAAATTTGGAAAATCCCAGCGCAGCGATCTCCACGGTACGGAACATCACAAATGACATCCGCAGATTGCGGGAGCACAGTCTGATTGGCGCGTCCCTGTCCTCGATTGCCGATGTCGAGAGTGACTATCGTTTCCTGGTGACCGGCAGTTACCTCACTTTTTACCGAGTTCTTGACAACGATGTCTATGTGGATCGTGTGCTCTACGGCCGCCGGGATTATCTTCGCATTCTCTTTGGAGATGTGCAGGACGACGAAACAAACGAATAGAGACAATCTTCTCCATAGGGAGAAACGATTTGTCACCGGAACCGTCTGCAGAGATGCAGGCGGTTTCTTCTATGGCAGGCATATCAAAATCTGGACCGCAATACAAAGATAAAATCCTGCCCGCAGATGATAACTTTCTGAAAATAGTTGCAGTTGGGGGTAGCTATTGGAAGGAAGTTCGGGTATTGTGTGTTGCTGACAAAGGAGGCGGCACACATGCGCGACACACTGGAAAATCTGTACTTTGGAAACATCACCCCCAACGATCAAATCGTCAAATCGGGGACTGCCCTGAAAAAGGCTATGGAACAGTCAGCGGAGTGCGAGGAGAAACTCACCGCCCTGCTGGAGGACAAGGAAAAAACATTGCTGCTCCGGCTCTCAACGCGGAGAACGAGATCGGCAGCACCATGGCCCTGGAAAACTTCATCCTGGGCTTCCGTTTAGGAGTACGCATGATCCTGGAGGCCCTGGACGAGGACGACGGCAGTCTGCTCGACCCAAACAAGGAGGGATAGCCTATGGCAAAACGCAGGCCGTCCGGCGACGGCATGGTCCGAAAGCGGGAGGACGGCCGCTGGGAGGGCCGCATCGTGGTGGGCCACAAACAAAACGGCGAGCCCATCTTCCGGTATGTCCTGGCCAAAACCCAGAAGGAACGGCTGGACAAGCTCCACCGGGACCTGGAGGCCTTTCAGGATGTGGAGCTCACCGAGGACAGCAGCATGACTCTGGGAGAGTGGCTGGACCGGTGGATGGAGGACTACGGCGCGGCCACCCTGCGCCCCAACACCCTACGCAGCTACGAGCAATTCATCCGGTGCTACATCAAGCCCTATCTGGGGGATAAGATCGTGTCCCGGGTGACCCGCATGGACATCCAGAAGCTGTACCGCAAGCTGAAACACGAGGGCCGTGTCCGCGAGCACCCGGAACACGGGCATGAGCTGTCGGACACCATGGTGCTCCGCATCCACGCCATGCTCCACCGGTGCCTGAAGGACGCGGAGGCCGCCCATGTGATCGCCCGGAATCCCACCGACGGGGCCGTGGTGCCCAAGGCCAACTATAAGCCCAAGCAGATCCTCACAAAGGAGCAGATGGAAACCTTCCTGGCGGCGGTGGACCGCAACGAGATCTGGCGGGACTTCTTTTACACGGAGCTGACCACCGGCCTGCGCCGGGGCGAGATCTGCGGTCTCATGTGGCAGGACTTCGACGAGAAGGCGGGGACGTTAAAAATCCTTCGGTCCGTGAACGTCCCCAAGGCCGGGGAGCTGGAGATCGGCGAGACGAAGACCAGTCAGGGCCGGCGGACCATCCGCCTGCCGCCCAGCACCGTCCAGCGTCTGAAGGAGCGGAGAAAGCACGCCGTCAGCCAATGGATCTTCCCGGAACCTCTGGCCCCGGAGAAGCCGGTGCGCCCCAGCGCCGCCTACTACTGGATGAAGCGGATCTTGAGAGAGACCGGCCTGCCTGCGATCCGATTCCACGATTTAAGGCACACTTTCGCTACCCACGCCCTCACCAGCGGCGTGGACGCCAAGACCTTGTCCGGCATCCTGGGCCACACCAACGCCAGCTTCACCCTGGACACCTACACCCATGTGACGCCGGACATGCAGCAGAAGGCCAGCCACATCGTGGGCGGCTTCCTGGAAAATCTCCTGGGGAAAGACCTGAAACCGTGGCAGAGAGACAGGCCGGAAGGAGGTGCCCGCCATGGGTAAGCGGCGGAAAAAGGGCGAGGGCTCCGTCCGCCAGCGGAAAGACGGCCGCTGGGAGGGCCGGGTGGTCATCAGCTACGACGAGAAGGGCCTGCCCAGGACAAAGAACGTCCTGGCTAAGACGAAACGGGAGTGCCAGGAGAAACTGAAACAGCTCCGGGAGACGGTGACCGGTCTCAGGACGGAGAAGGTCCGGCCGGAGATGCCCTTTGGAGAGTGGCTGGACTTCTGGTATCAGACCTATGTGAAACCCCAGATCCGCCCCACTACCCAGGCCAACTACGAGGCGAAAATCTATCAGCACATCATCCCGGAGCTGGGGAAGATCCCCCTGAACCAGCTGGCCCAGAAGGACCTCCAGCAGTTCTATGCCCGGATGAAAACGGGCGGGCGGCTCATCCGCACGGAGCAGTTCGGCAAGGGGCTGTCCGACTCCATGGTGCGCGGCCTCCATGCCGCCTGCCGGTCCGCTCTGGAGAAGGCGGTGCAGGAGGAACTGATCCGCACCAATCCGGCGGTGGGCTGTAAACTACCGCCCAAGCGGGGCCGGGAGATGCAGGTACTGGGCCGGGAGGAACTCCAGCGCTTCCTCATCCAGGCCCAGGCGGAGGGCTACTTTGAGTTGTTCCTTCTGGACTTATGTACCGGCCTGCGCCGGGGCGAACTGCTGGCCCTCCAGTGGGACGACCTGGATTTCAAAACCGGGACCCTGACCGTGAACAAGCAGGTCTACGAGGTAAAGGGACAGCTCCAGGTGAGCGTCCCGAAGACCCGCACCTCCATCCGCAGGCTGGTTCTGCCGCCCGGCGTGGTGGAGGTGCTGCGGGCGTATCGGGAGACGGTGGACTCCCGGTGGATGTTCCCCTCGCCGGTCAAAGAGGATGTGCCCATGATGCCGGGCGCGGTGCGCCGGCGGCTCCAGATCATTCTGGAGCGGGCCGGGTGTAAGAGAATCAGATTTCACGATTTACGCCACACCTTTGCCACCTTGTCCCTGGAGAGCGGCATGGATGTGAAGACCCTCTCCGCCATGCTGGGCCATGTGTCGGCGGCCACCACCCTGGACATTTACACCCATGTTACCGGGGATATGCAGACCGAGGCGGCGGCCAAGATCGACCGTGGGCTTGGTAACGAGGTGCGGGAGGAATCCGTTCAGGCAGAGCAGGACTTGGCTGTGAACTTCCAGCCAGTGCTGGGACGAAAGCGAAAGCCGGGTTCCGGGTGTATTACCCAGATCAATGACCACCTGTTCGAGGGCCGCTACTCCCCCACCTGGCCGGACGGCACAAAGCACTCCAAATGCGTCTACGCCCACACTCGGGATGAGTGCGAGGCGAAGCTGAAGGCGCTGATCCGGCAGATGAACGCGGAGCGGCAGGCCCTGCGGGACCGGGCACGGGGCATCACTCCGCCGGATAAGCTCACCAAAACGCAGAAGAAGATTTGGACGTACATGAAGTTCCACCCCGACGTGACCAGCTACCGGGCCATCGCCCGTGGCGCCGGGGTAACGAGGCATACAGCGGCGAAATGGTATGAGATGATGCGGGGGATGCTGGGGCGGGCGGTAACTTAAAGAAGGGCTGGTATATTCGTTATACCAGCCCTTTCGTTTCTGATTTAGGTCGTTTTTTCTGCTTGGCACACTTGGGACAGCCATGTCCTTTTGTTCGGCTGGCAATGACAGCTTCCCATTCGTGTCCGCACCGTGAGCACTTCCACCATGCCCTTTTCCCACTTCCGGGAAGCAACTGCCGCGGATTCAAACCTATGTTTTTTTGAAAATTCCACTCCTCCATCAACCCCGGATACAAAGTTGTCAGGTCATTTAAACCGCTTTTGGGGACCCTACCACTGCAACACGGGCATCCCACACCTCTCTTGCGATTATTAGGGCTTGCCTCCCACTCATAACCACATTGCGGACAAAGCCACCAAACAGTCTTAAATCGCCCCGCTGATATATCATCGGGGGATAGTGCTCCGTTTTTTGTCGGATGCCACTCTTTTGCTAAATCAGGCATTGTCTCAGCAAGAGATCCCACTCGCTTTACAACTTTTTTGCAAATGCCACTCCTTGTCTGATCTTAGAGCATTCCGCACAGCCATATCTTCCTGGGCGTGTCATACTGTTAATACTACATTGCCACTCATGTCCGCAGTTCGGACATTTCCACCATACGACTTGATTAGAACCAACTGTAAACATACTGGGGACTAAATTTCCGTTTTTGGAAAAGTCCCAGCACCTGACAACATCTGGGCGAAGATCCGCCAACGAGTTCTTGATTTCGTTCAGATAGTTGAGAATGTCCGCTCTGTCTCTTTCCAAATCAACTGTGATAGCACTATGAAGATAGTAAGGATTTTTTCTTGTCCACATATTTGAATTCCGGTCAATGGAATCCAATATCGCCTGAATAACACCTTCCAACTCAGAATATGTCCGTACTTTGGGAATGTAATAGACTGCATCCGCAACATCATTCCATTCTTGGTCCGTGTTTTCTTTAACACGAATCAGTGTAATATGATGTTTCTGGCAGATGGTGTATTTTTTCTTTTCTCGTTTCAACTGTGTTGCGGAGTTATGCCAGGTTGCACCATCAAACTCAATTCCTAATCGTATAGATGGAATATAGACATCCAATTCCATGGAATGTTCAAATATTTCTTTATATCTGTTGACTGCATCAGGATATAGCTTTTTAACGTAATAGAGGATCGCCTGCTCAGGGAATGAAGTCTGGTTCTTGGCATTGCAAATTGGACATTGTGTATCATCGCTATTTCTATCGTGAATCGTCGCCTGATACTCATGTCCCACCGGACACACCCACCACACTCTTTTCCCGCTTCCTGCGGTAACATCAAATGGAGTTAGATCAGCGTTTTTCGTGGGATGCCATTCTTTTGCCAAGCGAGGATTTACAGTTGCAAGATCATTGAATCCTCTAAGTGCATTATGTCCGGAACAGTACGGGCAAGAGTATCCTCGGTTGGTTCGTTTGATAATGAGCTGCTCGTAGGCATGTCCTTTTTCACACAGCCACCATACTTTTTTCCGACTACCGGCAGTTACATCACACGGCGTTAAATCAATGTTTTTATCATAGTTCCATTCTTTTGCCAAGTCTGGATTTGTCGTTGCCAAATCGTTTATGCCTTTGAGAACTCGATGCCCAGAACAATAGGGACAGCCATATCCTCTTTTTGTCCTCTGATTGACCACCATTGAATAGGGGTGCCCTTTGGGACACAGCCACCAAACTTCCTTGCTCGATCCAGACGTGATATCTTCCGGATTTAAGTTCTCATTTTTTGTAGGGTGCCACTCTTTTGCCAACACTGGATTCACAGTGGCCAAATCATTCTCACCTTTTACCAATCTGACCATGCTTACCTCCCACTTGACAAGATAGTGGTTTGAATGTGTATTTATTATTGTAGCATAAACGGTAGTGATAAAATAGGCTTCCTCTTCACATTTGCCGTATGGACAGAAAATATTTTCATACAAAAGAACTCTGTGTGTCATCGCCGAAGATGCAAAGCGAAATCGGTATCTGATGCCCAAATGCTATGAGAAAATCGGACAGATACCGGACAATTGGCATAAAAAGACAGCCTGCCCTACCCAACCTATCAAATTTTATAATGCATCATCAAAAGTATCATTCTGCCTTGCAGAGCACCTCCAAATATCGTATGATGGATGCAGGAGATGTACCTGTATTGCCATGGAGGTGCTGAAATTGAGTATCCAAGAGGCTCTCATCACGATGTTTACCGATGATCCTATCAACTGGCTCAAATGGGCGGTCGTATTTGCGGTCCTGATCGGCGGCTATGCCGTTGCGGTGCCGCTCTATAAAAAGGTGTCCCACGGCGTCAGCTGGGAGCGGAAACGGGACATCGCCAAGAGCATGGACCATGTCATCAAAGCGTCTCTGGTGGACAAGCACCCCTCCGGCTAGGTATCCCGCTACAACTGGCGCGCCGTCTACCGTTACACGATTGACGGCGAAGAGCGGCAGTATGTTGCCCATTTCAAGCACCCGGCAACGCCGCCCCTGTACCTGTATCTCTATTATGTCGATGATCCTGACAAACTGTTTTCCTGTGAGGAGTACCACTATGAAAACCACAAGGGGCTGCTCCTGTTTCCGGTCATTTTTCTGCCCTGGATCCTGGCCGTCCTTGCCCTCGTTCTCCTGGGTGTAGACCTGTCGGGATTTTGAAGGGCATATCGGCATTCTGAACGTTCAAAAGAGGTTGGTATCACATTGTGATACCAACCTCTTTTCTCAAGGTCACTTCTTGCTTCTCCTATCTCATCCCCGCCAGTTGGCCAGTGGATAGGAGCCGTTTTTCTCTCGATATTCCTGCAGCAATTGTCGTTCCCTTTCTCCTGCGTTTTCACAGGCTTCGTAAGCAAGCAGTAAAAGTCCGCAGTCCGAGATCTGCCAGACGGCCCGTCCGCCCGCATGGATATTTCCGTTTCCCCCTCCATAGTCCATGTACTGTTTTAGCCTCTGCCGCAGGCCACGCTTTCCTTCCGCCTTTCCAATATACAGGATACTTTGGTCGGCACATCCCTCATATTTCTCCTGGAGCTTTTTCGCAGGATAGATTTTCGCCTTAGGGCGGTACTCCTGTTCCGAGAAACGGATTGGCATTCCCTCAGGCGCAAATACCCAATAGACTCCTGGCACCTCAGGGACAGAACGACAATCGTTACAACAGAGTTCTTGTAGTGTAACGGCGGGAACCGCTGTAGGACAGAGTGCTTTGAGCCGACGAAACAGGCGTAAAAGGACTCCTTCCGCAATGCTTTGACTGATTAGGGAACCCTCGCAAAAATGGTCTCTGCGGAAATGCCATGCGATACAGGCCAATACACACAAATAGGGCTGCGTCTCCAGCCATCCCGGAGGGGCAATCGCGATATTCCGCTCCTCGAGGCCCCATTTTTGGATCACCTCGTGATAATTCTGGATCACCAATCCCACCTGGTAGGTTCTGTCTACAAAATCATGCAAATCGCGAGAGAGTGTTTCCTGCCCAGGACTACGGGAATACACGGAATAACGGCGGCACCAACGCTTCTTTTCATCCGAGGTTTCGATTTGCTCCAGCAATTTGATCACCCAGTCTAAAAACAAATCTTCTGTCATAGACGCATCTCCCAATATTCAATTGTCGTTCATTCCAAAAGGAATCGTGAGCAATTTCTTTTTATATAGGCTCTCTGTCCTGACGACCTCATCATCTGTCACAGTTTTGGGCAATATCTGCAAAATGGAGAACTGGAAATCGTGGTAACGTTCGGGGTAGGCACAAATCAGTTCTTTCATCAGCTTATTATTGCCGTGCAGGGAATCCACATAGCAGGCCCACCGCCCCAGCAGTCCATCTTTTCCATAAGCCGATCCCACATACTGTTTTCCCGTCTCCCGGTCAACGATGAGATAAATGGCGTTGACGGAGGACAGCGCTGTGTGCCACGCCTCATAAACGGTTGAATTTTCAACGATTTCCTTCAGTTCATCATATGTAAGAATCAGATTTTCAAAGCCGGAAAAGACTTTCTTTTCATCTGCCTGAATTGCCACAACAGGCTTTTCGGTCGTTCCCTTCTGATGCCACATGCGCGCAGACTTCCCCCAATCGATGATCAGTCTGCCCTCATATTCTTTCAGCAAATCGAGGGGTTCGAGATGAAAATATGCGTTCTCGCCCTGGAATTCTCTGGCCTCGATTTCCGGGACACCCTTCGGGATCATATCGGGCGTATCCGGAACAGCAGCACCTACTTTATAGCAGGAATCCAGCTTACAGAGAGTCCCCTGGTCGCTTATAAAGGTCACCCAATAATCGTACCCTTTGCTGAATCCAGATTTCTGATGACAGGTATATTCATATACCACATTTGCTTTATAACACTCTCGAAATCCACGATCTGTCAGTGCATGACGAATCAATTTGACTTTTGAGGGATCCAGTCCTACTTTTCTCAATACGTCCGAGAAATAAAAAATCGCCATTTTATCTCTTCCTCCGCATATAAACTGTCAGAGTCGAACTTATCACCCAGGGTGATATCGTCATGAAATTACCTTTTTTGAAGGCAGTTCTTTCACTTCTGTCGTTGGGCAATAAAATCCGAGATGGCCGTCACCGTCTGGGCCTGTTGTTCCTCCGCCGAGATAGTGGCGGGCAGATCCCCCTCCTGAGGGCCGTAATTGCCGAACTGGGCGTGGTTGCCGCCCTGGATCTCCACCACGTTCTCCGTGTAATCGATCTGGTCTTCCACGCTCTGGTTCAGGGAACCGTAGATGGTGAGAGTATCAGCAGGCGGATAGCCGCCGTAGAGGTATGCTCCCAGCAAAATCAGGCCGTCCACCTCGTCCGGGTGCTCCGAAGCGAACTGGGAGGCCATGGCCCCGCCCATGGAGTGACCGGCGATGTACCAGTGCCGAATGTCCGGGAACTGGGCCATCACACCCTCTGCCGCGTTCACGTCGAAGATAGCCAGGTGGAAGGGCATCTCCACCAGAATGCAGGTAAGGCCGGTCTGCCGGAGCTGGTCCAGCAGGGGCAGATAGGCGGCAGCCTCCACCTTGGCCCCGGGGTAGAAGATGATCGCGGTGTCCGTGGGATAGAATGGAGAGAGGATGGTCAGATGATCCCGAACCTCCAGATGATCTCCGCTTGCCAGTACCTCCAGGGCCACGTCCTCCGCCCGGTAGTAGTCGGACACATACCAGAAAAAGCCGCCCGCCAGCAGAACCAGGACCGTCAGCAAAATGCCGACGGCTATCTTCCATTTTTTGCGGCGGGGTTTTGTCTCTGCCGTCATTGCACCGCACCCTCCCACTGCCGGATGACTGCCGCAATGGTCTCCGCCGCAATGTGAGAGCCCAGCTCACTGGGATGAATGCCATCGGCAGCATAGAGGTCCTGAGGAACGGACCATTCATAAAACCGTCGGCCCACGTCGGCGATCAAGGCATCATTTTCCTGTGCTGCCCTGTGGTAGGCCTCGGACAGCTTTTGGGCCATCTCGTCGTAGTCCCAGCCCTTGTCCATCAGCTTGGCTCCGCCCCTCTGATAGGCCCAGGTAGCAAACAAAATGGGGACCGCTCCGTTTGCCCGGATCTGCCGGCAAAGCTGCTCCACGCTGGAAAAGAAACTCTTGGGGAAAGTGATGGGGCCGTGACTCATCTCCTGGAGCACCACATAGTCCCACTTCTCCTTTTGAAGCACCGCCTGGGTCCGGCCGCCCAGCCTGGTGTTGGGGTTCAGCTGTTCCGACAGCCGCGCCCCGCCCCGGGTGTGGTGAATCACCTCCGCCCCGGTCAGGTCGGCCAGCATCTGCGGCATATTATTGGTGAAGATAAAGCTGTTGCCCAGCATGAGGATCCGCATAGCACTGCTCCTTACTCGTTTATTTACCTGCTTTCCAACTGCCATTATACACGGCCCCGCCGGGAGGGACAAGGCCGGGAAAGTGCAGTTAAGCCTATCAGATTTTGCGACGCAAGATTCAAAGATAAAGTTGCGGCCGTGTACGGCGGCCACGAATGGGTGGTCATGACCCTATATTTCAAAAATTGTGCAGTTTGTCTTTTCCCCTTTTCGGAACGAATTGTGGCGGAGACGGACAAGAAACTATATTTACAACGAAAATCCAAAACAAATCCGCAAAAGTGAGTTGACCACATTTGCGGCTTTATTTATGCAGAGCGCCAAGCAAATTATCGCCCAAAAAGTTATGAAAACCGCCTCAAAACGTTAGTTTTGAGGCGGTTTTTGGTCCGAGTGGGGAGACTCGAACTCCCGGCATCTTGCTCCCAAAGCAAGCGCGCTACCAACTGCGCTACACCCGGTTATGAAGTTTTCTGATTGTGGTCAAATATGGGGTCAGCGCCGGTTTTTGACCAGTTACCGGCGAGGGGCAAAACTCCGTCCGCCTTAGCGTCCCAGAGCTTTCCGGGATTTCAGGAAAGTGCGGCTCGAACTCACGGCCTCCAGCTCCCAAAGCTGGCGCGCTACCGGCTGCGCAACACCCCGTGGAAGTTTAATTATACTATGACCTTTGAAAATCCGCAACCGTTTCTTCGTTGAAGTTTTCCTCGGAATATGTTATCATGCTTGCGGAGCGTGATTTGACTTGAGAATGAGAAAAAAGCCCAACCTCGTGCCGCGCTGGGAGAGGTGCGCGGGGCTGCTTGAAAACACTCCCGAAACTCACCGCGGGCGCTGGCTGGAAGATTTTCCGGGGCATGACCGGCTCTGCCTGGAGCTGGGCTGCGGCAAGGGCCGATTCACCGCCGGTATGGCCGCCGAGGAGCCCGGCGCGCTGCTCTGCGCAGTCGAGAAAGTCCCTGACGCCATGGTCGTCGCCATGGAACGCGTGAGGGACGCGGGGCTTACGAACGTCCGCTTCCTCGACCGCGACGCCGTGCTGCTGCCGGAGTTTTTCGCCCCCGGCGAGGTCTCCCGCATCTACATAAATTTCCCCGACCCCTGGCCCAAAAAGAAGCAGTTCAAGCGCCGCCTCACGGCCCCGGGTTTCCAGAAGCTCTATTTCGACCTTCTGCCCCCCGGCGGCGAGGTCTGGCTCAAGACCGATAACGTGCCGCTCTACGAGTGGAGCCTCGAACAGTTCCAGGCCTGCGGCTGGACGCTCAAAGAGGTCACGCGTGACCTCCACGAGCACGGCATTCAGGGCGTCATGACCGACTACGAGGCCAAGTTCCACGAGCAGGGCGTCAAAATAAACCGCCTCGTGGCGGTGCGCGGGGAGGTATGGACATGCGGCTGATATCCTGGAACGTCAACGGCCTGCGCGCCGTTATGAAAAAGGGCTTTGAGGACGTCTTCTGGGGCCTCGACGCCGACGTCTTCTGCCTGCAGGAGACGAAATTGCAGGCCGGCCAGATAGAGCTCGACCTGCCGGGCTATGAGCAGTTCTGGTGCTACGCCGAAAAGAAGGGCTACTCCGGTACAGCCGTATTCACGCGGGTGAAGCCCCTCGGCGTCTCCTACAACCTCGGCCACGAGGAGCACGACTCCGAGGGCCGGGTCATAACGCTCGAATACGAGGACTTCTACCTCGTCTGCGTCTACACTCCCAACTCCCAGGACGGGCTGAAGCGGCTCGACTACCGCATGAGCTGGGAGGACGCCTTCCGCGACTATCTCGTGGAGCTCGACAGGATAAAGCCCGTCGTCGTCTGCGGGGACATGAACGTCGCACACGAGGAGATAGACCTCAAAAACCCCAAGACCAACCGCATGAACCCAGGCTTCACGGATGAGGAGCGCGGCAAGATGACCGAGCTGCTCGATGCCGGCTTCACGGACACTTTCCGCCACCTCTACCCCGAGCTGGAGGGGGCCTACACCTGGTGGAGCTTCCGCGCGGCGGCCAGGGAGCGGAACGTCGGCTGGCGCATAGACTACTTCCTCTGCTCCGACAGGCTGGCCGGGCGCATAGACAAGGCCTACATCTGCCCCGAGATAATGGGCTCCGACCACTGCCCAGTGGGGCTGGACCTCAAGTGAGCGCGGGCTTTTCCATAGGCCCGCTCCACTTTGCGGGCAGGGCCGTGCTGGCGCCCATGGCGGGCGTCACGGACTCGGCCTTCCGCGGGCTCTGTCTTGAGCAGGGCGCGGCGCTCGTTTACACCGAGATGGTCAGCGCCAAGGCTTTGTGCTATAATGACCGCAAGACCGCCGCGCTGCTGCACGTGCCGGAGCTCGGCAGGCCCGTCTCGGCCCAGATCTTCGGCCACGAGCCGGAGGCCATGGCCGAGGGCGCCAGGCGCGCGCTCGACATCTCCGGGGCCGAGATAATAGACATCAACATGGGCTGCCCCGTCGGCAAAGTCGTCAAATCCGGCGACGGCTCCGCCCTCATGCGCACGCCGGAGCTCGCCGCGGAGATAGTGTCCGCAGTGGCCCGTGCAGTGCCCGTACCGGTGACGGTGAAGATACGCAAGGGCTGGGACGGCGGGAGCGTCAACGCCCCAGCTTTCGCCCGCCTCTGCGAGGAGGCCGGGGCCGCCGCCATAGCCGTCCACGGCAGGACGCGGGTGCAGATGTACGCCGGAAAGGCCGATTGGGACGTCATAAGAGATGTGAAGCGGGCCGTTTCCGTGCCGGTCATCGCAAATGGCGACGTCTTTTCAGGCGCAGATGCGGCGCACATACTCAGCTACACAGGCGCGGACGCCTGCATGGTGGGCCGGGGCGCCTTCGGGGACCCCTGGCTCTTCGCCGAGATAAACGCCGTGCTGG
>OGXT01002040.1_pt1 | contig 17172 bp, 12 predicted proteins | sample 1576361 | NCBI WGS metagenome assembly OGXT01 (sample SAMEA3541514, study PRJEB24748) | human gut metagenome | biome: human gut; feature: human-associated habitat; material: faeces | place: China | collected 2012 | reverse complement strand
AAAAATGAAATTGAAAAAATTTACAATAAGATTACAGATTTAAAAGCATACGTTGGCCGGCGCCACCATGAGCTGGGACAGCTGGTCGTTGACCGATTGGCGCGGAGAAAGCCATATTGCGGCGGCCAGCGACGACTTCGCCGAATACGCCCCGGACAAGGTGATGGGTACGTTCACATTGCGGTAGACGCCGGGGCCAGAAGCCCGCGAGCGAATTTGTGGTGAAGGATACAGGCTCCACAACATGGCGGACTCGTCCGCTATGACAGGAACACAGGAATCGCCGGTCCATGACTCATTCTCGTCATGCCGGGGATTCAAATAGCCGATGAAGGAGCAGGAAGGTTCCTATGCAATTCAAGAAACTCATCGCCGGCGTCGCGGCGGTTGCGGCTGCCTTGGGCGGCATGGCCTTGGGGACCATGACGGTCAATGCCGATACCGATACGCTCACAGTGCCCGAAACGGCCACGCCGTCAACCATTACCCTGAACAAGGCCGATGATGCCGATACATCGAAAAGCACGTATACGGCATATCGTATCGCCGCGTACATCGACCCGGTCGCGAATGCCGACGGGCAAGCTGACTTCCTTTGGCCTGAAGGCCGTGGACAGCGACAAGTGGGACGGCAACATTCGCGAGGCCATCGCCGTGGCCGGCAAGGATGGGCAGAAGCTCGTCCTGCTGTACAACGCCGTCGTCGCCAAAGCCGCCGTCGACGATCAGGTGACGAACTCCGCGACCGCCAATTACAATGGCGGCGCCGATTCCGAGGCCGCCACCACGGTCGTCAAGCTGGGATTCTTCACCATGAAGAAGATCGACAAGCAGCACAACGGCATCGGCGGCGCCCTGTTCTCTGTCAGCGACAGCGGCGGCAACGCCGTCGTCTTCGAGAAGGGCTCCGCTAACGGCAGCTGGGTCCGTGCCGCCGACCAGAGCGTCAAGGTGGACAACGTGACCTACTTCACGAGTATTCCGACCAACGCAGGCGGGCTTTCCCACTGGCGAGCCACGCGGCTGATCATTCGCGGCGGGCAGATTCATGACGCGGATTCATGACGGTCACGTTTAATCCACGGCGGTGATTTGCTCGGCATCCCATTTGACGCCGAGGACCTCGGGCGTGGTGATGACTGTTTCGATGCTGCTTTCGATGTCGATGTTGCTGCTCATGTGGGTGGCGACGACGGTGGTGATGACCACCAGATCATCGGGAAGATCCGAAGCCGCGATGGACTGGACGATGAAACCGGGCTGATGCAGGGCGTTGAACACCAGCGCGCGGATGGCCTGCTCGTCCTTACGCAGGCATTTGACCTCAAGGGTGTAACGGATGCCCTCGGCCTCATGCGATTGCGCGGTGCGCCGGGCGTCGATGGCCGCGCCGATCGGCCGGAGCATCATGTTGGCGAGCATGATGCCGAGCACGATCCAGGTGTTGCCCTTGACCTTGCCGATGCCGAGCGCGAAGGAGTTGAGCACCGACAGCACGACCGCCGCGACAGCCACCACTAGGGAGATGATGAAGCTGTTCCAGAACTTCAGCGGGAAGTTGGTGGTAGTCCAGAAGGAGATGATGCCCTCCATGGTGAAGTGCTTCGGCAGGGAGAGCGGGCCGGTGGCGTTGTAATCGGCGGAGGTCTTGAACGCGTTGACGGTCAGGACGAGCAGCGGGAACAGGACGAGCAGAGCTCCGGCGACGAGCAGGATCAGGGTGATCCAGTCACCTGCGGAACGCACGTGCTGCGTTTTCTTCGAGGCCTTGCGCGCGGCGGCCGTGGACATGGAATAAGTCATGATGGCACCTTTGCTTTTCGGATTTTTAGTATGTTCTTGCGATTGTTTTTCGGGTTTTCTCTCAGACGAGTTCCTTCTCGACGTGCTTCTGCACGAGGGTGAACACGATGGAGAAGACGATGATTACCACAGTCAGCGCTGTGGAGATTGCGGCACCGTAGCCCACCTGCTGCACCTGGAAGAACTGGTTGTAGGAGTAGTACGACGGAACCGTGGTGGAGGTGCCCGGACCGCCCTTGGTGAGCAGGTAGACCGGAGCGAAGGTCTTCAGTGCGCCGATGGTTGCGGTGAGGATGACCACCAGCAGTTCAGGGATGATGGACGGCAGGGTGACCACGCGGAACTTCTGCCACCAGTTGGCGCCGTCAAGACCTGCGGCCTCGTAGAGTTCCGGATCGACGCGCTGCAGGCCCGACATGAAGATGACGATCGGGTAGCCGAGCTGGATCCACGCCAGGATGAACATGAGGATCGGCAGTGCGCTGTCAGGGCTGCCCAGCCAGTTGTGCTGCAATGCACCCAAGCCGATCTTGGCGAGCAGTGCGTTGACGGCACCGTCCTCCGGGCGGAAGATCCAGCCCATGATGATTGCGGCGACGGCCACCGGAAGCAGCTGCGGCAAATAGAACAGCGCGCGCAGGAAGGAAGCGGTTTTGCCGCCGAACTTCTTTTGGATCACGTCGGTGAGCAGAGACGAGATGAACAGGCCGAGGATGGTAGGGATGACCACGATAGCCACGATGATCCAGAACGAGTTGGCGAAGGAAATCCAGAACGTCGAATCGGAGAACAGGCGTTTCCAGTTTTTCAGGCCGACCCACTTGACGGGACCGACGCCACGCCAGCGGGTGAAGCTCAGGTAGATGTTCCAGATGAACGGAACAACAACTACCGCGAACAGACCGATGAGGCCGGGGATGAGGTATGGAACGAATTTCGCGGAGCGGTTGCCGGGAAGTCTCGACATGGAGGCTTCGTGCTTGGTCTTTTGAGACATTGCAAGTCCTTTGAAATATTGATGATCCGAGGGATTTCCGATGGATTGTTCTGTGATGACGCACGATTTGGCGCGATGCGACGTGCGGAATGTATGGGGGAGGAAAGGGTTGGTGCGGTCCGCCCGAAGACGGGCCGCACCATTATTGGAGTTGGAATGGAAAGGAAGGATCGGTTGTTTTTAGTTGTTCTTGACGCCCATGTCCTCGACGCCGGTGTCGTACTTCTCGTGGATGTTCTTGAGCACGTCTGCCGGCTTCTTGGTGCCGTTGACCAGCTCCTGGAACTCCGCTGGAACCGCGTCGGTGAGGTTGGAGGCCGCGTAATCCGGGTAGTAGCTGAGCTTGCCGTCCTTGGCGTAGGAATCGTATTCCTCGATCATGGCCTTGCTCTTCGCGTCGGTGATCTTGCTGGTGTCTGCCGCTACCGGAATGCCGCCTGCGTTGCCGAGGAAGTTCTGCACATCATCGGAGAGGACGTAGTCGATGAACTTGGCGGACAGATCCTTGTGGTGCGACTTCTCAGGAATCACCAGCAGGTTGCCTGCGCAGCCGACTGCGTAGTTGGATTCCGGCATGACGGCCGCGTCCCAATCGAACGACTTGATCTGCTTGACGAAACGGCCCTGGTTCCAAGTACCAGTCTGGTAGATCGGATATTCGCCCTTGATGAAGGCCTGCGTGGTGTCCTCGGCCTTCATGCCAGTGGCGTTGCGGGAGATGAAGCCCTTGTCAAGCCACTCGTTGATGGTCTTGACGGAGTTGGTCAGCACTTTGGAATTCCAGTCGACGTCACCCCTGTACAGCTGCCAGTTGTCGATGAACTTGGAGTCGGCATTCTTGGAAACGAGCTGCCACCACAGCCACATCACGCCGTATTCCTGCGCGTCGGCTGCAATCGGGGTCACGCCGGCGTCCACGAACTTCTGGCAGGCGTCCACGAACTCGTCGTAGGTGGTCGGAATCTTGATGTTGTACTTGGCGAACAGGTCCTTGTTGTAGTAGACGCGCTGGAATTCAGCGTAGCTGGTCATACCGTACCAGGTATCGCCGTCCATGATGCCGTTCTCGTCGTACTTGGCGACTGCTGCGTTTGCGCCGGTCACCTTCTTGTCCCAGCCGTACTGCTTGACATAGTCGCCGAGGCCGGTGAGCAGGCCCATGGTGGAGAGCACGCCGGCGGAGCCGTTGCCGCGGTTGGATTCCATGAGGTCTGGCGCTTCGTCGGAGTTCAGGAATTGGCTGCCGTTCTGCGCGATTTGGGTGAACGACTTTCGTTCGAAGTTGATCTTGACGCCAGTTTCCTTTTCGAAGGCCTTGGCCGCGCGACGCCAAGCCTGAGTCTGGCCTGCGTCGTCCTCTTCGTAATACCAGAACGACAGGCTGTCCGGCTTTTCCTCGTCCTGTGCGGTATCGCTACCACATGCGGCGAGGGAGGTCAGCGACAGTGCTGCGATGGCCAGCGTGGCCAGTCCTCGTTTGATGTTCATTGCTATTCTCCTTGTTTCCTTCTTGAGGCGCGCCCTGCGGCACGGCTCACATCTGGTTGTATTGAAACGTTTCGATGACGTGCGTGCGATTCCGCGGTCCGTTTGGATTCGCCGGATTTCGCCCGGCTTGTTCGTTTGTTCGGTTTCTTCGGAGACCGTTATATCGTCATTGAAACGTTTCGATTATCCGTATGAAATTATGTTGCCTTGTGATTCCGTCCGGCCGCTCTGCCTTCCGGTAATCGCAGGAAAATCTATATTGTTCCGCCGGACCCCGCTTCCGCAACGGATCCGCGGCGCTTCATCGCGGGTTCGATGAGTTCCACGGAACCTTTGATGTCGGTGTGCTCCTCGATGGCGGAGACCAACAGGTTCATGGCTTCGGCGCACAGCTCCTCCGGCATGACCGGCATTTCGGTGATGGGGAAGCGCGTCGGCTCGCCTTCGAAATACGTGCCGCACGACAGGACCGAAACGTCCTGCGGAATCGACATGCCCGCGTCGTGCAACGCCATCAGCACCTGGCTGAGGACGCTTGCGTTCGCCTGGTTGATGATGGCGGTCGGGCGGTCGGGGTGCGCGAAGACGATGCTGACGAAGTGCTGCGCGTCGAAGCTGTCCGCTTCGTAATGCTCGGATTCGATGACCGTCATGCCGAGCTCCTTCGCGTGCGTCAGCAGGCTTTCGCGGAAGATGACGACGTAACCGGAATGGCGGTTGTAGTCGGATTCGTTGTTGCGCAGGAACACGACGGTGCGGTGTCCCTTCTCGTACAGGAAGTCGACGGCCTTGCGGCCCATCAGCGCGAAATCGATGTCCACGCAGGCGCAGCCGGCGTGCGACGACGGATAGCCGATAGCCACGCACGGCTTGGAAAAAGTGCCGGATTGAGCGGCGCGCTCGTCATCCTGCTCCACGTCGAGCAGCACGATGCCATCCGCAAGATTGCTTTGCGTCACGCGGCGGATATCCTTCACTGCATCCGGACCGGTCAGCAACATCACGTCATACCCTGCATTCCTTGCGGCCCATGCGGTGCGCAGGAAGTAGGCGTTGTACCTGGCCTGGTTGATGTCGCCTCGAATCGGGGCGCTCAACGCGATGATCTGGTTGCGCATGCCGCGCATCTTACGGGCGCTGGCGTCCGGAGTGTAACCGAGCTTCTCTACGGCGGCCATGACTTTGTCGGTGGTTTTCGCAGAGATTGAACGCTTGCCGGATAGTACATAGGAGACGGTGCTGGCGGAAACTCCCGCTTCGCGGGCCACGTCTTTGATGCCTGCCATGCGTCTCGCCTCCCTTTTGTGCCGTTCTATCCGCTATCTATCGAATCGTTTCGTCGAAACGTTTCACTTAGCATAGCGCAACTATAAAATCATGTCAATCGTACGGCACGTCGCGTTCTCCCGTATGGGTTTATCGCCTATACGGGAGAACTACGCGTAGTTAGCGCTTCTTGCCGGACTTGCCGACCTTGCCAAACGTGAACGCGCGGACGATCGCCACAATGCCAAGTGCAACCAACGCGCATCCGCCAAACAGAATCAGCCAACCGGTGGAGGCCAGCGGGCTGAACAGCATGATGCAGCCGGCCACAATCGAAATCAGCGCGTAAATCACAGCCCATGCGGAACTCGGCATGCGCCACGATTCGACAAGCGCCATCACGCCTTCCATCATCCAACCGAGGCCCACCACCATGGTGACGAGCACTGCCAGCATGGCGCCGGACAGGGTCGAATTCTTCAGCATGACCACGCCGCCGATCGTCAACAACAGACCGACCAGAATGTCAAGCACGCGCCAGCAAGCTTAACATAACTTAACAGCAACTTCGCAGCGGTTAAGTTATCTGTTAAGTTCGCTGTTAAGTTGCTGGCAAGTTCGTTAAGTTCGTGCGAAGCTGGCGAAATCTCCGAAAACGGGCTATTTTCTGACCAGACGATACCGTTGCTTCGGGCTGCGTGCCGGCTCCGTCGGCTCCACGACATCGTTGGCGATCATAGTTCGCAGATGACTGGTGATGGTCGAGCGGGACAGCCCGGACAGTTCGGACAGTTCCTTCGAAGTCGCGGAGCTTCGCCTGCCCAGCAATTCGGTGATCGCCTCCTCCACGGATAACGGATTGGTGTCCGTCTTCTCGCTTTTCGTCATTCTTCGCTTATCGAAGGTCAGGGAGAAGAACGTCAAGGTATTGAGCGGCTTCGGCGGATTCATAAGCGCGGCCTGCAGCTGCTCTTCGATGACCTGGTAGCCCGTTCCCCGGTTCTCCACCACATATCCGCCATCGGGGTATGGTGTGGTTTCCAGAATGTTGGATAGGAACTGATTCCTCGAAGAGGAGATGCCCACGGTGCCCAACGTGTCGACCGTCACATTGCCGAAAAGTCCTCCTGGGTTGAGGATTTCCAAACGGTCGGCATACAGGTTCACCTGCACCTGCGAGCCGCGGGCGTCCGGTGAATAGTCGCGATGCATGAGCGCGTTGGCGATCGCCTCGCGGACCGCTTTGCGTGGATAGTCGGGCACGTCCTGTCGGAATGCGCCTTCGATCACGGCTCCGGTACGCATGTTCTTGGTGACGGCGTTCAGGGCATCCTCGATCATGAAAGGAATCGGACCGATGATGGTCTGCGCGTCGAGGAATCTGCGGTCCTCGTCCACCGTTTCGGCTTTGGTGACGCCTGGAAAAGCGGTGAAGGTGATATTGAGCCTCGGAAAGAACTGTTGGGGGAACGAGCCGAGAGCCAGCAAACCTCCGAGCGTTGGTCGGATGGTTCCCGCGTCGTCCTTTTTCGCGACGTGCATGCTGATGGCGATGTTCTCATCGTCGCGCGTGCCGAAAATGCGTGGATGCAGCTCCCGTTGGCGTGCGATGAATTGGGAAAGCAGATTGGGATCCAAGTCATCCAAGGTGGCCTGCGGAACGATTTCGTCGTCGAATGTGGGCTGACCGTGTTCTTCCATAAGACGGTCGATCTCGTATTGGGTGAGTTTGCGATCACCATCGCCGGTGCGGATGTATGAGCCTTGGTATCGTCCTTTGGATGTGATGAAGCACGGTTTGTCCTTGAGCGGCATCGCGGGCACGTGCGCCACGAGGACATTGGTTCCCTCAAAGGGGATTATTTCCAGAAACGGCCGCACCCGGGGAGTCATCTGCTCGCATTTCGCGTTGAAGGCCTCCTGCATGGCTCGTGCGTTGAAGGATTTCACCGGCGTGAATCCTTCCTTTTCGGATACGCCGAGGATGATGATGCCGCCGTCGCCGTTGGAGAAGGCGGAAAGCGTGTCGGGAATGCTTTCGGAGATTTTGTTGCGCGATTCCTTGACTTCGCATGCCTGCGTATCGTTCCCGATTTGGCGCATCTGCAGGATGAGATGCTCAAGCTCGTTTGCGTTCATGGTCGCTTCCTGATATGAATCCAACTACTTGCCAGCAAGCTTAACATAACTTAACAGCAACTTCGCAGCTGTTAAGTTCGCTGTTAAGTTGCTGGCAAGTTCGTTAAGTTCGCGCGAAGCCGGTCGGTGCAATCGTGTTCCGTGCCGTTCGTCGTGCGGTCGCAACGTATCGAAACGAATGTGCACAATAATATGCAAACGATTGCAAAAGAACCGGTTCAAGAAAAGGCGCAACGATGGCGATTCGGTACGTCGAACGGGTTCGTTGTGCGTCGGGGGAATGGTGTGTCGAAAACGATTTCAATGCATTTGAAATCGCAAAATCGCAATAAATCAACAATATTAACCCGTTTTATTTGGAAGTCGTTTTTTCTTCGGGGGTGAGAAAAATGTAAGCGTTTGCAAAAATTTGTTTCTGAGCGCACAATATTTGAAGTCGGCAATTGCAAGGACGTGGCTCAATGGAGGAGCTTGCGCATGCCGACAGGGTAATAATCAAGGAGAGAAAGGTGCGGTCATGAAGCGCACAGTAAAAGCGGCAATCGGTATGGTGGCCATCGCGGCGATGTCCATCGGCACTCTGGCGGCGTGTGGCGGTTCCGATTCGGGATCCGACAACGGCAAAGGCAAGGTCTACTACCTGAACTACAAGCCGGAGACCAACGACGCATGGCAGGCGCTGGCCAAGAAGTACACGAAGCAGACCGGCGTCGAGGTCAAAGTGCAGACCGCCGCGTCGGAAACGTATCCGCAGACGCTGAAATCCGAGCTGGCCAAGTCCAATGCGCCGACCCTGTTCCAGATCAACGGCGTGGTCGACTATCAGACATGGAAGGCCTACACCACGGATATGTCCGACACCGAACCGTACAAGCAGCTCAAGGATCAGTCCATGGCGCTGAAGGATGGCGACAAGGTGGCCGGCGTCCCGTATGTGGTGGAAAGCTACGGCCTGATCTACAACAAGGATCTGCTGGCCAAGTACATCGCTACCGACGGAGCCAAGATCAAAAGCGTCGATGACATTGACAATTTCGACACCCTGAAGGCCGTCGCGGACGACATCCAGGCCAAGAAAGACCAGCTTGGCGTCAAGGGCGCGTTCACCTCCACTGGTTTCGATTCCAGCTCCGACTGGCGCTTCAAGGGTCACCTGGCCAACAATCCGCTGTACTTCGAATTCCGCGACAACAACATCACCGAGCAGCCGGCCAGCATCAAGGGCACTTATCTGCCGCAGTTCAAGCAGATCTTCGATCTGTATCTGAAGGACTCCACCTGCCCGAGGACTCAGGTCAGCTCCAAGACCGGCGATGACGCCAATTCGGAATTCGCGCTCGGCCAGGCTGTGTTCTATCAGAACGGCACCTGGGCGTGGCCGGATTTGCAGGGAGCCGGCGTCAAGGCGGATTCCGTGGGCATGATGCCGATTTACATGGGAGTCAAGGGTGAGGAGAACCAGGGTCTCGACGTGAATTCCGACGCGTACTGGAGCATCAACGACAAGGCTTCCGATGCCGACAAGAAGGCCACCAAGGACTTCCTGAAGTGGGTCGTCACCGATCAGGCCGGCATCGATTCGATCTCCAAGGACATGGGTCTGACCACGCCGTTCAAGTCCTTCGAGAAGGTCAAGTCCGATAATCCGCTGGTTCAGGCCGAAATCGCCTACCAGGATTCCGGCAAGGAGGCCGTCTCCACCCGTCCGACCGCCATGATTCCGTCCGAGGAGTGGAAGAACCAGCTCGGTTCCGCCATGTTGGAATACGCGCAGGGCACCGGCGATTGGAGCGCCGTCAAGAAGGCCTTCGTCGACAATTGGAAGACGGAGTACGACGCGTCCCACTGACGGCTGGCGAGCTGACGCCGGACGTGTGAAGCTGCGCTGACGGCATAAAGCATAAAAAGTATATGAAAAAGCGGGAGTGCGCGATTCGATTGGGAATCGCGCACTCCCGCTTTGCGATTTTAGTAATCGAAAGGACGGAAAGTGGAGATCCGCGCGCACCGTGTTGTCCACGGCGAACCGGATCCTGCCTTACGCGGCCGGCCTCTGCGAGGTCGCCTTACGCGGCTTGACCACACCGCCTTTCGCCTGAGGGCCTTACTTGTTGAGAACCTTCTTCATCAGATCGGCGGAGACTTTGGCGAAAGCGAACTGGCCGAAGCCCGGGTCGACGGAAGCGAGGTTGGAGTTGACGATCTGATCGAAAGTATTGTGCTTCATGATGTTTCCTTTCGGACGGCCGCTGGTTTTCTTCTTTATTTCTGTCTTCTCGCATCGCGCGGCGCGTCGCTTTTTATGCTGTTTTCTTGTTTCTTGCTTTTCTGTTGTGCCTTCACTATAGGCAGGCCGGCATGGTTAAGGCATGCCGCAATTGTCTTTTTTATGGTAAATTCATCGGGTCATCTTGAAGAAAATGCAAACATATGGTTGCATTTTCTTCTGCGCATGTCGATTGCGTGCGATTTGTCGGAAACGACAGCGCGATGTGAAGCGGCTGGGCGGCAGAAAGCGATTCAGCGCGAATCGACGCGGATTACAGGCTGCTACTGCAGAATGAGGCCGTCGATGCGGTCGGGCCGATCTCCAGCACCTGCCCCTTGGTTGTGATCAGCACGTGCTGATGGCCATTCCATTGGAATTTTCCGTAGAACAGATTGCCTTCGTGCAGCACTGCGCCGATCGCGCCCTTGCCAGTTGCCGCGGAAGCGGGCTGCGTCTGCTGGACGGGTTGCTGCGTCTGTTGCGGCACGGGCTGCTGCGCTGGCTGGGTTTGCGGTGTTGGCTGTACGAATTGGGTTTGTTGCGAGTCGATCGGCAGCTGTGCCGGCTGTTGCGCGTCGATGGGCTGTTGCGCCGGTTGGACGGGCTGCGCCGCCGGCTGGACAGGCTGCATAGGCTGGACGGGCTGGACGGGTTCTTCCACGGGAAGATGGCGCAGGGTCTCCGCGATGCGGTCGAGCAGATCGTCGATCTGGCCGATGTCGTATCCGTTGGTGAACCGGACGGTCGTGAACATCTGCTGCTCGACCTCTTCGGGAGACATTTCGGCTTTGCCATCAAGCGCGTCCGCGCAACGTTCGAAGAACTCGTTCACCTCGACGATGTTGTATCCCTCGGAGAGATACGTTGTGGTGAGCCGGACGTTTCGTAGCTCGCGTGCCGTGATTGTAGATACCATGTCCACCATTATTCCACGAATGTGATGATTTTGCGCATAAAACGGAAAACGGTCGCAAAACATGCGGGAATCATGCCGTGCGACCGTTTGTATTGATGCCTATTTTTCGGGCGATGTGTACGTTATCCGCGCTTCGACTTGCCGACCCTGCCGAACGTGAATGCGCGGACGATCGCCACGATGCCAAGCACCACCAGCGCGCACCCGCCAAACAGAATCAGCCAGCCGGTGGAGGCCAGCGGGCTGAACAGCATGATGCAGCCGGCCACAATCGAAATCAGCGCGTAAATCACAGCCCATGCGGAACTCGGCATGCGCCACGATTCGACAAGCGCCATCACGCCTTCCATCATCCAACCGAGGCCCACCACCATGGTGACGAGCACTGCCAGCATGGCGCCGGACAGGGTCGAATTCTTCAGCATGACCACGCCGCCGATCGTCAGCAACAGACCGACCAGAATGTCAAGCACGCGCCAGCCACCCGGCAGGCCAAGCTCCACAATCGCGGTGACGATGCGGATCACGCCGGACACCACGAAGTACGCGCCGAGTGCAATCGCGGCGATCTTAAGCGTCGCGCCCGGCCAGATAAGCAGTGCCAGGCCAAGGACGATCGCCATGATGCCGAGCACGCCGTACACGCCGCGGATGGCGTTCTTCGCGCGCTGTGGCAGCCACGATTCCACCAGTTTGAATGGGCTTACCGGCTCCCACTCGCCACTGTCGTTGCTATGGCTATTCGGGTCGTAACCATACGGATTACCGTACGGATATCCATACGGATTGCCGTACGGGTTGCCGTATGGATTGCCGGAATAGCGAGGGGTCTGCTCGGCATCTGGTCCGCCGCTTTGTGGACCGTCCTGCTGTTGCGATTGCTGCGCTTGCTGGCTCGGTGCATAGGCGCCGTATCCCGGCTGCGGTGGTTGACTGGGGTCGTCGGGATTGCCGGGATTCATATTTGGATAGCTCATGATGCCCTCCTTCAGAAAAACATGCTTTGAGGCGTCGTTTGCTTCAAAGACGTGCTTTCATTTTAGGCACCCTGCCTGTTTTCAGCCATCAACAGAATCGGCCGGCCTGCCTATTGGCAAGTCGGCCGGAATTATGCCGCGAATCGGCGGTTATGCTTGAGGCTGAAGCTGGCTTAGCTTAGAACAGTTCGAGCCGGACGTTGAGGCTGAGCGGCTGGTCGGCGGGCAGCTGGTACTGCGCGTGCACCGGCGACATCCACGAATCGTCGCCGCCGACGCCCATCTGCGCGGCCAGCAGACGCAGGAACATGTGCCTCGGCTTCGGCAGCTCATCCTGATGTAGCGCCTCCTCCAGCATCGCGCTCGAATAAGGCAGCAGACTCATCGCGAAAGGTTTCACAGCATGTTTCACGCGCAGGCCGTGGCCTGAATCGTCCGTGATTTCCGCCCAGCGCACGTCCTCATGGTTGCCGGTCTCCTGCGGCAGCAGATACGGCGCACGGTCGCGGTGCGCATCGGTGCTCCACACGCCCAGCTTCGCGTGCTTGCGATCGGCGTACGTTTCCTCCGGGCCGACACCATAGAATCGCAGATTCGAATATTCCACGGGCAGCGCCCATTCGATGCCGAACGCCGGAATCGTAGGCAGGCCGCCGTTCTTCTCGCCCGGATACTCGACGTCGAGCTCAACGCGGCCGTCCGTATCGGCAACGTAGCGGACCGCTACTTTTGTGTGCTGCGGAATCGCCAATTCATATGTATACGTGGCTTCCACGGTGTTCTCTCCGCGGGGCGCGATTTCGCAGCCGACGCAGCGGGCGTACTTTCCCGCGACCGCCCAGGCGGCGCGTTCGAAGGCGTGCCCGGCTCCGCGGTCGTTGTCCGTCAGCGGACGGAACGTGGTGATGGAAGGTCGACGCAGCACGAATTCACGCTCGCCGAGCGTGTATGAGACCATGCCTCCCTGCGCTCGGGAGAAAAGCACCTCGCGGCCCTGTCCGCGCACGCCCACGTTCCAGCGGCCGAAGGTGATGGCTCCGTCGGCCGCGCTAGCCGCGCTGGCCGTGCCAACAGTCGCATCGGTACCCTTCGCGCCCTCCACCACGCACTGGCCGAACGCCAGCTCATAGCCGGCCGGAGCCCAATCGCACGCCTCGCCCAACTGCTGCGAGACCTCCAGAACCAGCTCCTTGGCGTTGCCGAGGTAGTCGTCGATCGGCCAATCGACATCGAACAGAGCGCTTTCGCCGGCCGGCACATCGAAGCGACGCGTGGCGCTCCACACCGGCCTGCCATCGGCCAGCACGCGCAAGACGAAGGCGTATGCGCCCGTCGACACGAACAGGTTGTCGTTCGTGACGCGCACGCCGTCCTGCGTGACCGCGATTTTCACGTTCGCATACAGCTGCTTGACTTCCTGCGCCTTCGGAGAGGGGGTGCGGTCGGCGAACAGCAGTCCGTCGCCGGAGAATTCGTAGTCGCTTGGACGATCGCCGAAATCGCCGCCGTAGCACATGCGTGTCGTGCCGTCGGGCAGCTTGGTCTCGATTGCCTGGTCGATGAAATCCCAAATGAAACCGCCCTGGTACATCGGGTAGCGTTCCAACGCCGTGTATTCGTCCATATTGCCGCACGAATTGCCCATTGCGTGCATGTATTCGCAGGAAATGTACGGCTTCTTTGGACCGTCCGTATGTGCCGGGCTGCCGTCGTTCAGATAGCGTTCGATTTCGTCAGCATGCGCGTACATACGGCTTTCGATGTCCGTCACATCCTCGAATTCGCGCATGTGCACGGAACCCTCGTAATGTACCGGACGATTCGGATCAATCGTGTGCGCGTGGCGATACATCGCACGGAACACCTCGCCCGCGCTCGACTCGTTGCCAAGCGACCAGATCAGCACGCTCGGATGGTTGTAATCGCGGCGCATCATGCTGTTGATGCGGTCCACGCACGCGCCCTCCCATTCGGGGCGGCTGCCGGGGATGCCATCTTCAGGACGCTCGACATTGTTTGCCACCCACGTGCCGTGCGTCTCCATATTCGTCTCGTCGATCAGATACAGACCGTACTCGTCGCACAGGTCGTACCAATACTCCTGGTTGGGGTAGTGGGAGGTGCGGATGGCGTTGATGTTGTGGCGCTTGCAGAAGACCACGTCGGAAAGCATGTCCTCGTGGGTGATCGCACGCCCGCGCTTCGCGTCGAATTCGTGGCGGTCCGCGCCCTTGAACACGATGCGCTTGCCATTGAGCGTCATAATGCCGTTTTCGATGCGGAATGTGCGGAAGCCGATCTTCTGCGTCACGGTTTCGATGATGGCGCCGTCATGTCCGACGACGCGTACGGTCAGCGTGTACAGCGTCGGCGATTCCGCGCTCCACGGCGCGATGTTCGTCATTTTGCCGGAATTAAGGGCGATTTCGCCGTTGCAGGCCTGCGTTGATTCCCATACGACATTTCCGTCGCCGTCGCGCAGCGTGCTTTCGATAGTCATCGCGTCGGCGGGGTTGCGCAAGGTGAGTGCCGCGTTGAGTTCGGCGGTGTCGGCCGTACCGGCGGTGTCGGCTGCGGTGTAGTCGGCTTCAAGCTGCACGGTTTCGACGTGCGTATGCGGCTGGGCGGCGAGCTCGACGGTGCGGAACAGGCCGTGCAGTCGCCAGAAATCCTGGTCTTCCAGCCAAGAGGCGCTCGAATATTCGTAGCAGGCGACGGTGAGCATATGCTCGGCTTCGGGGGAATCGGCGGCGTTGCCATTGCCGTTTCGCAGCGCTTCCGTCACATCGAATTCGCTCGGCGTGAATCCGTCCTCGCCGTAACCCACGAACGTGCCGTCAAGCCATACGTAGATCGCGGTGGCGGCACCGTGGAAGGTGAGGCTGACCGTGCCGTCGTTTTCCAGCGTGCGCGCAAGCTGCGCGTCGAGCGCGAATCGACGGCGGTAGATCGCCACATGGTTGTTTTCCGGAATATTTGGCGCCTGCGGATCCTCGTGACCGTCCCACGGATATTGGATGTTGACGTACTTGTTCTTGAGATAGCCGGCCATCTGCAAGTGGCCCGGCACCTCGATCGCGCCGAAATCGCCATCCTCGAAATCGACGGCCGCGAACGGAGCGCTTTCCACGTCCACGTTGCGCGCTTGTTCGATACGAACCTTCCATTCGCCGTCGAGGCTCTGCTTCGGCTCGCTCGTCTCGCCGATGACATATCGGTGGCTGGAATGTGCCGGCTTGCGGTTCGCTGCGAACACCGTCGGATCGGTGAGCCAGCTTGCACTTGCCGTGGTTGCATGTACGATTGCGAGTTCGGCTGTATCTGCCATCTTGCATCCCCCTGTATTACTTGGTGTCACTGCATCGTTGCGGTTGCGCCGTGCGATGTTGCACGACCGTTTAGTAATGAATTTTACTAACTACCGATAATATATCACACTTCATGGTATCGTGCATCCGTCGCGTGCCATGCATCGTTCCGCCACATGTCCATTTTTCACACGCCGAGGATGTGCGATAATAACAGGATGCGCCGATGGCGTCCGCCCGGTGCCCACAACCGCGCAGCGTTGCCTCGCCTTTGCAAAATGCTTGCGATTCCGCGGATTTTCGATTTCCGCGATTCGAGGCATACGTAAGACGGGGGAGAGCTGACTACTCCGCGGCGCTCCCAAGGAGATCACCATGGATGATTGCAAGAAAGATCAGTCCATCCAGTCCCATGCCAATTTTGACGGCGATTCCGCTACGGGCGATCGCACGCAGATTCGGCAGGATCAGCAAAACCAGCAGCCGCCACAAATCGACCCGTCGCTTGCCGACGCGCAAGCCGTGGCCGCATCGCTCGGCGTCGATCCGAACACCGGTCTGAGCCAAGCCGAAGCTGAACGCCGACTCGCGCAATACGGGCCGAACGAGCTCGCATCCGCACCACCCGTGCCAAAATGGAAGAAGTTCCTGGCGCAGTTCAAAGACCCCCTCGTCTACCTGCTGCTCGCTGCCACCGGCATCTCGCTCATCGCATGGTTCATCGAAAAAGCCAACGCTGCGCCAGGCGCGGAAGGCGGCGAAATACTGCCGTTCGACGCCATCGTCATTGTGCTTATCCTTATCGTCAACGCGGTACTCGGCTACATTCAGGAATCGAAAGCGGAAGAAGCCGTCGAAGCGCTCTCCCAAATGACCGCGCCGCAAACCAACGTGCTGCGCGACGGCAAAATCGCACGCATCAACACCGTCGACGTGGTGCCGGGAGACATGGTCGTGCTCGGTGAAGGCGACTCCATTCCCGCCGACGGACGTCTGCTCGCCGCCGCCAGCCTGCGCGTGGCGGAAGCGAGCCTGACCGGCGAAAGCGTACCGGTCGGCAAGAACGTTGACACACTTGCCGAAGCCAAGGCCTTGGGTGATCGCGCCAATATGGTGTTCAACGGCACGTCCGTGACGCAAGGCACCGGCCGCGCAATCGTGACGAGCACCGGCATGCGCACGCAGGTCGGTAAAATCGCGGACCTTCTGCAGGCCACGGATGATGATGACAGTCCGCTGCAGAAGGAAATGAACTACGTTTCCAAGATTCTCGGCATCGCGGTGTGCATTATCGCGGCGGTCGTGCTGGTGGCGCTTGCGCTGACCGAAGGCTTCAACGACATCCACGACGTAATCGATTCGCTGCTGCTATCCGTTTCGCTGGCCGTCGCGGCCGTGCCGGAAGGGCTCGCCGCGATTCTGACAGTCGTGCTCGCGCTCGGCGTGCGCCGCATGGCCGCGCATCATGCGATTGTCAAGAAACTGCATTCCGTGGAGACGCTTGGCTCCGCGTCCGTGATCTGCTCCGACAAGACCGGCACGCTCACCCGCAACGAGATGACGGTGGAGCGTGTGGTCACCCCGAGCGGCGAGGTGCAGCTGACCGGCACCGGCTATGCGCCAGAAGGCAGAATGATTGCGATTCCCGATGCCGGGCTTACATCCACCCCGTCGCCCGCGCAGGAAGCGGCACAGCTTGAAGCCGTCGCCACGCTCGCAGTGGGCGCGCTGGCCAACGACGGCGAACTGCGCGAAAACACAGGTGCCGGCGATGGTTCCGCTGCTTCCGACATAACGTGGGAAGCCGTCGGCGACCCGACCGAAGTGTCGCTTATCGTCGCCGCACGCAAGGTGAAGGCCGATCGCAAATACGCCAACTACACGCGCATCGGCGAGATTCCATTCACCTCCGACCGCAAACGCATGGCCGTCGTCGCGCAGGACAACGCCGATGCCGGGCGTCTCACCGTCTTCGCCAAGGGTGCCCCCGATGTACTGCTCGGCTACTG
>OGXT01002017.1_pt1 | contig 17305 bp, 14 predicted proteins | sample 1576361 | NCBI WGS metagenome assembly OGXT01 (sample SAMEA3541514, study PRJEB24748) | human gut metagenome | biome: human gut; feature: human-associated habitat; material: faeces | place: China | collected 2012 | reverse complement strand
ATCCTGGAGGCGGCGCGTATTGACGGCTGCAGCCGCTTCCGGTCGCTGTTCAGCATCGTACTGCCCCTTTCCGTGCCGGCGATCATTACCTCGGGGCTTGTGAACCTGGTTTGGGCATGGAATGAGCTGATGGTGGCGCTGGTATTTCTCCAAAAGGAGCATCTGCGCACACTCATCGTGGGCACAACGATATTCAAGAGCCGCTACAGCCTGAATGTTCCCGTGATTATGGCGGGATTAGTGGTAGTGACACTCCCGATGATTATCGTATATATTTTCGGGCAGAAGAAGCTGGTGCAGGGACTCATGTCCGGCGCCGTCAAGGAGTGACCGGCGGGAGACATATGCCGGGAGAGGAGTTATCATGCACAAAGAAGAATTGAAGCAGCTTTCGGAATATTACCTCCGCCATATACTGGACGATGTCATGCCGTTTTGGGATGCGCGCTGTGTGGACGAGGAGTGCGGCGGCTTTTTTACCTGCTTTGACCGGCAGGGCAAGCTGACGGATGACAACAAGTATATCTGGTTCCAGGGGCGGCAGACCTATACATATGCGCTGCTGTACAACCATATTGAGAAACGCCGGGATTGGCTCGACAAGGCGCGCCATGGCTTCCGCTTCCTGGCAGACAAGGCCTACGCAGGCGGTGGCCGCTGGAATTATAAGCTGGATCGGCAAGGCCATGTGCTGGTGGGGACGACGTCCGTGTTTGCGGATATGCATGTGCTGCAGGCCCTGGGGGAATACAACACGGCCCTGGGCGGACAGGACGCCGAGGCAATGGCGATTATGCGTGCTACATATGATACCCTGGAGCGGAATTTTGCCGACAGATATTTCAAGGATATCTATGAGAACACCTGGCAGGAAAACCACATCTGGCACGATATGTACATGACGGCGCTGAGCGCGATCATGACATGCATCCCGGTGCTGGGGGAGGAGTATACGCGGCCCTTTATTGACGAGTGCCTGGATAAGATATGCAACTGGTTTGCAAGGGACGACTACCGGGCCATATTTGAGACCGTGTCGTGGGATAATCAACTCTTCCTGAAGGAGCCGGCGGACCGATTCACAAACCCCGGCCACTCCTCGGAGGCGGTATGGTTCATTCTGGAGTATGCGCGCAGCAGCGGCCGGGAGAACCTGCTGCATCGCGCGGTGGAATTTGAGGATTGGGTGTATGAACGAGGGTATGACAAGGTGTACGGCGGCCTGAATTCCTACCTGGATGTGAACGGAACGGAGCCTGTGGCCGTGGATTGGTTTTTGGCCACAAACTCTCTCTGGGATGACAAGGTGTGGTGGGCAAATGCGGAGCAGCTGTGCGCCCTGGCTATGACCTATGAGGCGGGAAAAAACGAGCTGTATTGGGAGCGATTCCTGCGCCACCATCAGTATTGCCGCAGCAATTTCTTTGACCCGGAATATGGCGAGTGGTTCGAGCGGCTGAACGCAGACGGATCGGTCAAGGTGGACGCCAAGGGGACAGAGTGGAAATGCGCATTTCATCTTGTGCGGGCGCTGGTGTACACCCTGGAGGCTCTGCGGCGCATGGAGGCTGCACAGGACGAGTGAGCCCAGTGACCGGAGAAACCGGAAAATGAAGAATATGCCTATATAAGGCTGGAACGTTCATAATAAAGCCGCAGCGGACCATTTATGGCCCGCTGCGGCTTTGAATAATTATCCGGGGGATAAATTTTGCGATCAGGCAGGGAGCTTGACCAGCATCAGCAGCGTTCCGGCGACAATCAGCCCAAGGCCCAGAGCTGCCTTTTTGGACAGGCGCTCCTTGAACACCAGGGCCGAAAAGCCGATGGACACCAGAAGGCTCAGCTTGTCAATGGGCACCACCACGCTGGCGAGCCCATCCTGCAGGGCCTTATAGCAGCACAGCCAGGAGCCGCCGGTGGCCAGGCCCGAGAGAATAAGGAAGATCCACGTCTTGGCACTGAGAGACGTGATGGTGGGCCCGGAGCCCACGATCCATATCATCAGCCATGAAAAGAGCAGCACCACAATGGTGCGGATGGCGGTGGCGGCGTCTGAATCCGTTTTCCGGATGCCGCACTTGACAAGGATCGCCGTCAGCCCGGCGAACAGTGCGGAAGCTGCCTCCATATTTAACGCTGAATGTCGGATCCGTCTACCTCAAAAGAAGCTTTTTGGCGGTGCGCTGCTGGGTAACCTGGGGTTGAGAGGAGAGAAGATCTGTGGTAAAATCGAGAAAAACAAAGTGTGTGGAGGGACAGATATGGAGCCAAGAATACTATTGGAAACGCTGGCTGTAGCGGAGCGGCTGAAGGACACCACCCGGCACTGCTACACCCGGAAGGGCCGGCACGAGAGCGTGGCAGAGCACTGCTGGATGATGACGCTGATGGCCTACTTCGTGCGGGATGAGTTTCCGGAGGCGGACATGGATAAGGTGATCCGGATGTGCCTGATACATGACCTGGGAGAGGCATTCACCGGGGATATCCCATCCTTTGACAAGACGGCGGAGAACGAGAAAACTGAGGAGAGACTCCTGCGGGATTGGGTGGACACGCTGCCGGAATTCTACCGGGAGGAAATGACGGCTCTGTATGGCGAGATGGAAAAGCGGGAGACCCTGGAGGCTAAAATCTACAAGGCCATAGATAACCTGGAGGCAGTGATCCAGCACAACATCTCGGACTTGGCTACATGGATTCCCAAGGAGTACGAGCTGAATAAGACCTACGGCGACGACAAGGTGGCTTTCTCCGAATATCTCAGGGACCTGCGGGCGGAAGTCCGCAGGGACACGGAGAGGAAGCTGGGGGAGCGATGACAGGTGAAAAAAGGAAACGCGCTTACGAACGTAAGCGCGTTTTTTGTAATAGCGAAACACTATAGATATCGGTCCAAACCTCAATTTGCAGAGAAAATCATTGGTCGCATCTATCTGCCCACCAGCAATTTATAGTTTCAATACGATTAGACAATCTCTCCTTGTATCGGTTTAGCGGAATATCGAGCAAATCTAATAAAATAATTCTATACATGAGTGAAAGCTTGTGTAGGTAAAGCACACTCTCATCACCATTCAAGAATTTTCTATTCTGCTTACTTTTAATGTGAGCAATTCGATTCCTACTATTTACTAATATTTGCACAAAACCTTCCAAGTCTTTTTGGTACTCACCCCGAAAAATTTCTTGCCCATAATGGCTTATTATATATTTAAGATCCAAACCTAATTGGGACTCCTCACGACTCTTCCTTTTTGGCAAAACAAATTCGCTCTTTTTGCTCTGAATAATCTCGCCCACACCAATAAAGGCTTCAATTAGGAAAGCACATTTCATGTCCACAGGCATTTCAACTCTGGAAAGGCAATATAAAGCCGTATTGTGAACAATATCTAATTCCTCTTGAATCAGACACCAATTTGAAAAAAGTGTTTCGGAAAGCACCTCATCAAAATTAATCAAACGGTTATTTTCTCCAATCATAAAATCAGCAGAAAAATAATTAGGAAGCAACTTTTTCTGAATGCTTGTGGTGATTTCGACTCCATCCTGAGTAACCGATGTGATTGGATAAAACTGTCCATCCATTAGCATTATTAGACGCTTCAAATCAAAGTATAAATGATGAAGGTCGTATATGGAGGCATCCTCTACAGTATGAACCGTAATGATACGTTCACCAAATTGCTCTATGGAAATCTCTGCTAAACTATGTTGTTGGCCTATATAGGCTGTAATCGTTTTCTCGAACGGTCCACCAAGTATACCATTGTTGGGACATTCTCGAACAATGAATTCCATCTGGTCACCACCTTTAGATAGTGCGGAGTTTTCTCTTGGCTAAAAAGAAGAAAAGAGTTCTGTTTTAAATATCATACAGCAAGCTTTATGTGAATTTCTATGTTAATCCAGACATATTAACTAATCGTTTATAAATTCCTCAAATCCGCGGTATAAAGTATAGTTATACTTTGCAATTTGCGGTTGCCCTCCAAAGAGTTTGGAGGCTCCTGGATAATACGAAAAAGTAGACTTGATTTGTGCTAAGTAAGTATATGGATTATTAATGTTCCCTACTCTTTTCTCAAAAATCCCAGTCAAGATTCCGGCCCACAAGCCGGAAGACTCAATTGCGCCTTTATATAAATCAGGGAAATTACTACAATACCCCAATACATCCGCAGCTACAGTAATTACAGTTGTCAATATACCACCAAACTTAGCAACCCTTAAAATATCCATACTTTTTCTATATTCATTCGCTGCAGAATCAATTTTTTTCTTTTCATCATTAATAATTGCCTCTATCACTTCAGGAGCATCTGCTTGAGCCAGCTCATTGCGAAGAGTTTTAATGGCATTCAAAAATTGATTGCGCTCATCTTTTCGCTTTTCACGAAAACGAAGAATATCTGTGGGAGGAACATGCAAAAGATCTTGTGGAAAAAATATCAGGAATCATAATCGATACTAATGCTTCGGTGCTCGGTTCAATGTATTCTTTCCCCGGTCGATAATCATCCTGAAGAGCTCCTCCGTATAAAAAGTAGGTTGATGTTGTCCACAACTCTTGATTTCTGGTCCACAAAGATAGTGAATTCTTTTTTGCAATGTGATTTGCTAAAAAGGTCATATAGAAGTTCACAGTGTGGGGGCTTGCATACAGCCAGTTTTCATCCTCGTCAATATGTTTTAGCTTGAAGAAAATATCCTGCAAGAGTTTGACATCCATTTTTGAAGAATGAATTCGGATATATTCTGTTTCATCATCCTCAATCAGCGAAAGCGCAGCTGCTTTTCTATGATTCTCATCCATAAACTTCGAAAATTCTTCACTCGCTTCTTTTGAATACGGAACAGGAGATAGTGGGATTCCAATTTCGCCGGTAGAACACAACTCTCTAATATTTCGCGGTTCATTCAATTCATATCCAGGGGGCACAATTCTATATATTTTATCCGCAAAAAGAGCTGCATTCCAGAGCCATTGATAATCTTCGTGGCGAAACTCAATTGTCGGATAATAAAGAATAGAGTTACTCATAATTCAAGTTTCCTCTCTATAATTTTAAGGAATATTTTATTGATGAATTGAATGGCTTATGCGCATCATCCGTCAATTTCTATACATGATTCAAATTGTTACTTTAGGTGCGTCCTCCCCAAAGATAACTTAATCAATAGCATCTTAAACTCTGGTGCAATCCATGAAGCAAACTCGCAAGCAATCATCGGATGAGCAAATGTTCCTCCGGCTTTACCTTGCTTAGAAACAATGCCGATTGCCTTTGTTCGGTCGATCCACAGCTTTGGTGTCAATGTAAAAGAAGCGGCTTTCTTCTTTTCTAAAAGCTCCTCATAACCGGCTTCGCTGTAATCAGGATTATTTTCCTGTTCCCACAGGTTGAGGAAGGCTAAGGTGTTTCCACTTCGCAACCAACTCTGAATCACATATCCTGGAGCATCCTCACTATGTGCTCGAGCAATCTCGGTAAGAGAAATATAACTCTCATCTCGCTTCTTGTCCTGTGATACCGAGTTCTTTCTCCGTGCAACACTTTCCAATACCTCACTCTTACTCTTGCCATAGCCAGCGAGAGCGGAGAGCGTATATTCAGCAATATCATTTTCCTTTGCGATTCGCAGTATAATTCGATCTCGTTCCTCGCAGGTGATATTATCCGCTGCCACAAGGTATTCCAACAAATTTCCAATGCCAGCTAAATCTATCATGCTGATTTTCCTTGCCACACGCCTCACCTCTTGAGGCTATTGTAGCATAACTTGTAGAAATATGAAAGATAAATCAAATCTGAATCACGGCAGGGGAAACATAGCGTGTGCCTTTCCTTGGTGTTCCTTCCTTATCGTAATCAACATTGCAGCGGGCAGACTTCTCAAACTGTGCATCCATGAACTTCTCCATGCCAATAACAGCTATGTATTTACCATTAGAAAGAAGATGATCTACCGCAGCTCGAGTCCATTTTGCTTTTCCGGTCGGAGAAGATATTTGTTTTGCATGAAGCATATCCACGACCTTTCCCAAACTTGCTCCTGCCATATAGAAATCAAAAATCATACGCACAACATTTGCTTCACTCCTATTGATTTCAAGTGTCCCGCTACTGGTCAAAGTAAAACCATATGGTATTCTCATGTTTTGCCCCTCCTAAAAAATAAGAATTCCTATGCTGCCGCCTCACCCGAGAGGCAAAACATAGGAATATAGAATATATTGTTTTCTTTTGTGCTGTCATTCTGCACAGTCAGCAAGGTTAATTGGTCTTCTTTGGTGTCAAAAATGACAAAACCCGTGTATAACTTAAGTTATACACGGGTTTTGTCTAATATGGCGCAGTGGGAGGGATTCGAACCCTCGTGCCGCTTTTGACGACAACACGATTTCCAGTCGTGCTCGTTATGACCTCTTCGATACCACTGCATATTCTCTTTTTGCTGTGAACAGCAAAATTTATTATACCAAATTTTTGGCGCTTGTCAACACATATTTCCCAAAATCTGAAAGAATTTATGAGCAGGATGTTCCGGAAAACACCCTGCCCATAAATTTCCTTTAATCCAGCTTCTTCGCCACGGTCACCATCACCGTGTCCAGAGCGTTACCCATCCGCTGCATGGCCTGGCCCACAGCGGTTTTCCGGCACTTGGGACGGGGACAGACGATCATCTCTGCGGTGACACCCACCATAATTCCGGCGGCCATGCCCCAGAGAAACGGACTCTTACACATTTGCAATTCACTCCTTTGTCCACGAGGATAGTATCTCCCATTTGCCCGGAAAAAACCGTCAGGGCGGTTGCCAAATTTCGCCGCGTGGCGTATAATATCCATAAAAAAATCGGACAGATAAGAAAAGGAGCTTTTTATGTCTGCTGAACGTCTGCAGGCGGCCATCCGCCGCACAAAGACGCCGGTGGCCCTGGTGTTGGATCCCCGGGAGGACCGGCTGGAGAAAAAATATTTGAAGAATTTTACCGATCTGTACGGGGATTGCCCCATGGCCCACGCCGAGGCCCTGCGCTACCATGGCAGCCAATCCATCTCTCAGGCGGCGGGGAAGCTGCCGGCGGTGATGCTGCGGGCGGAGCCGTATCTCCGACAGGGCTTCATGGGGATGGATGTTCTCTCAAACCTGGTGAACATGGCCAAAAATCAGGGGCTGTACACCATTGTGGACGCCCGGTGCGCCGGGACGGAGCCGTGGCTCCAGGGGGGCGTGAACGCCGACGCCGTGACCATCCTGCCCTATGGCGGGGCGGAGAGCTGCCGGGTAGCGGAGGACAAGCTGGTTATCGCCGTGCTGCGTACCAGGGAGGCCGGGGTGGCCTCCGTGCAGAATCTTATGGCCGGGGACCGGCAGGTGTTTCAGGCGGCCGGAGAGCAGATGGCCCGCTTCGGCGCTGCCTGCATGGTAGAAACGGGCTTTAGCCTGGACATCAAGGACCTGCGCAGGCGGCTGAAGGACGCCTTTCTGATCCTGGCCTGCTGCGACGGAGACAACGCCTATCCCGCCTTTGACGAATATGGCCGCGGCGCCCTGGTGGCGGACGGAGAGCTGCAGTATGCAGAGGATCTGTCCGCGGCCATAGACGCGGCGGTGGCCGACATGAAGAAAATCATTCAAGTACTGTAAGGAGAACGCCATGACCCGCATTTATTTAGTCAGACACGCCGAGGCAGAGGGGAATCTCTACCGCATTGCCCACGGCCATTATAACGGACTCATTACCGCCCGGGGGTATAAGCAGATCGCAGCCCTGCAGCAGCGGTTTGAGCACATACATATCGACGCCGTATACAGCAGCGACCTGTTCCGCACCCGCACCACGGCCAGGGCCGTATATCTGCCCAAGGGCCTGCCCCTGCACACCGACCCGAACCTGCGGGAGGTGAATATGGGCGTGTGGGAAGGCCACACCTGGCAGCAGCTGCGCATGGAGGGCGAGGAGCGCATTGTGGACTTTAACCGCCATCTGGACCGCTGGCAGGTGCCCGGCGGCGAGACGGCTCAGCAGGTGCTGGATCGGTTTATCCCGGCGCTGACGAAGATCGCCCGGGAAAACGACGGCAAAACCGTGGCGGTATTCAGCCATGGGGCGGCGCTGCGGATGGTGTTGGGTACTTTGGAGGGCAGGCCCCTCAGCGAGCTGGGCAGCACGCCCCATGGGGACAACACGGCTATCTCTTTGGTGGAGTATGACGAGGATGGTTTTACCGTGCTGTACCGGGATGACAACCACCATTTGATCGATGCGAACCTGTCCACCTTTGCCAAGCAGAGGTGGTGGAAGGATGAGCGGATGCTGGAGAGCGATATGTATTATCTGCCCATGACCGATGCCCAGCGGAAGGAGCTGGGCATCGGACCGGAGGGGGAGGCCATTGCCGTGCTGCATGGGGGTGAGCTGGCCGGCGGCGTACAGCTGCTGCCCCAGAAGGAGCCCGGGGTGGGCTGGATTGGCTGGTACGGTCTGCTCCCCACCTGGCGGGGCCTGAACCGGGGCATCGGCCCCCTGGGACAGGCGGTGCAGTATTACCGGGAAAAGGGCGCACAGCATATCCGCCTGCACTGCCAGGACGCGGAGACGGAGAGCTTCTTCCGCCATTACGGATTTGAGAAAACCCCCCAGGGCGACATGGATCTCTACATAGGATACGGAGAAAAGGCATGAGAGGAACGGAATTCCTTCCGGTGAGCCGGGAGGAGATGCGGGCCCGGGACTGGTACTACTATGATTTCCTGGTGGTGATGGCTGATGCCTACATCGACCACCCCAGCTTCGGCAGCACGCTTATCGCCCGGCTTTTGGAGGCAGAGGGCTATCGGGTGGCAGTGCTTGCCCAGCCGGATTGGCACGACTACACGGCCTTTGCCGAAATGGGAAAGCCCCGGTTTGGCGTGTTCATCGGAGGGGGAAACCTGGACAGTATGGTGGCCCACTACACCGTGGCGAAGCGGCGGCGGGACAAGGATCTCTACTCCCCGGGGGGTAAGATGGGGTATCGCCCCGACCGGGCTACCATTGTGTATGCCAACCGGGCCCGGGAGGCCTTCGGAAGCGGCACACCCATTATCATCGGCGGGCTGGAGGCGTCGCTGCGGCGCTTTGCCCACTACGACTATTGGGACGATAAGGTGCGCCGGCCCATTCTCTTTGATGTACCGGCGGATCTGCTGGTGTACGGCATGGGGGAGACGGCCACGAGAGAAATCGCCCGGCGGCTTTCCCGAAAGACGCCGGTGAAGGATATTACCGACGTCCGGGGCACGGCATTTTTGAGCCAAAGTCCGGAAAAGTGCATTTACCGGCCGGTGACGGCGCCCTCCTACGAGAGCGTCCGGGAGGATAAAAAACAGTATGCCATAGCCACTAAGCTGCAATACGACGAAAACGACCCCATCCGGGGCTGCGGCGTGGTGCAGCCCTGTGAGGGCCGGTTCCTCATTGTGAACCCGCCCCAGCGCCCCCTGCCCCGGGAGGAGCTGGACAGGCTCTACGACCTGCCCTTTGTGCGGGAGGTGCATCCCATGTACAAAGAACCCGTACCGGCTATTGAGGAGGTGCGCTTTTCCATTGCCCACAACCGGGGGTGCTTCGGCGGGTGCAATTTCTGCGCGCTGACCTTTCACCAGGGGCGGATGGTCACCTCCCGGAGCATTGAATCCGTCCTGCGGGAGGCGGAAATACTCACCAAGGACCCACAGTTTAAGGGATACATCCACGATGTGGGCGGGCCTACGGCCAACTTCCGCCACACCTCCTGCCCGGGGCAGAAAAAGCACGGCTGCTGCAAAAATCGCAGCTGCCTGGCCCCGGAGCCGTGCAAAAATCTGGATGCAGACCACACGGAATACACGGAGCTTTTGCGGCGCCTGCGCCGGCTGCCGGGGATAAAAAAGGTGTTCGTCCGCAGCGGCATCCGCTACGACTACATGCTGCTGGACAAGAAGGGAGACTTTTTCCGGGAGCTGGTGGACTACCACATCAGCGGCCAGCTGAAGGTGGCTCCGGAGCACTGCGTGTCCTCGGTGCTGGACTACATGGGAAAGCCCCATTTCGATGTATTCGAGAAGTTCTGGCGCAGGTATCAGAGGCTTAATGAGGCGGATCACAAGGAGCAGTACCTGGTGCCGTACCTCATGTCGTCTCACCCGGGCTGCACCCTCCGGGACAGCGTGCGCCTGGCGGAGTTCCTGCATAAAACCGGGCATCTGCCGGAGCAGGTGCAGGACTTTTACCCCACGCCGGGGACCATCTCCACCTGCATGTACTACACGGGCATCGACCCCCGGGACATGACGGAGGTGTATGTGGCCCGGAGTCCTCACGAAAAGGCCCTGCAGCGGGCGCTGCTGCAGTGGGGACGCAAGGATCTGCGGCCCCTGGTCATAGAGGCCCTGGAGAAGGCGGAGCGGACGGATTTGATCGGGTATGAGGAAAAGTGCCTGATTCGCCCCCAGAAGGGGGAGAAATACTTTGGCAAGAAGCCGGAGGAGCCGACAAGGCCTGACCGGCGGGAAAAGCCCCGGGGCGGCAACTTCCGCCACAAGCGGCCGGAGAATCCGGGCCAAAAGGGGAAAATGCCCCAGCGGAAGAAGGAGGCCTTCGCCAAGCGAAGAAAAGGGAAATGAGCAAAGCCCGGCGATTTTCAAGAGCGGCGGCCGGGCGGGGATAATTACCGCCCCATAATTAAGTAAAAATTTTGATGAAGCAATCCTCGGCATGACCGCACAGCGGTCATGCCGAGGATTGCTTCTTTTTTGCTGTGTATTTGGGCCCATGCGGCTGCGTCGTGGTCAGCCGCTATATCACATAGTCATACCCGCCGGGGTCACTGTGGGTCAGATCCGCCAGGGTGATATTCTCAAAGTATTCCGTAATAAGCTTATCCAGGCCCCGCCACATGGGAAGCGTGCGGCATTCGGCGGAGTGAGGGCAAGCATCCGCATCGGGATCCAAGCAGGAAACAGGGGCGATAGAATCCTCCGTAACGCGCAGGATGCTCTCCACCGTGTACTGCTCGGGTGCCTTTGCCAGCTGATAGCCGCCGCCCTTTCCCCGCACGCCGGTCAGCAGCTTTGCTTTTACCAGGAGCTTTATAATGTTCTCCAGGTATTTTTCAGATATTTCCTGCCGCTGGGCAATGACCTTCAGCGGGATAAAACCGTCTGCCTGATGCTCGGCCAGATCGATCATGACCCGGAGCGCGTACCGGCCTTTGGTTGAAATCAGCATTTCTGCGCCCTCCTTTTAAGAACAAGCCTATTATACAGCGGGAAAGTGGGTAAATCAATAAAAAATTAAAAAAGGCTATTGACAAATGGGGGAGGCGGCATTATAATCCATATAAACCCACAGGAAAGGTTGGTTATTAAATGAGCTTTATATGGAGATACCGATGTTGCCGCTGTCAGTGAGCAGGCATATAGATAACCGGGAGCAGAATACTAAATAATACAATAACTACTTAGGAGGAAAATACGATGAGTAAGGTATATACATCCGCCGATCAGCTGGTCGGCAAGACCCCGCTGCTGGAGCTGGTTCACATTGAGAAGGCCGAGGGGCTGGAGGCCAAGGTCCTGGGCAAGCTGGAGTATTTCAACCCCGCCGGCAGCGTGAAGGACCGTATCGCCAAGGCTATGATCGACGATGCGGAGCAAAAGGGGCTGCTGAAGGACGGCTCCGTCATTATTGAGCCCACCTCCGGCAATACAGGCATCGGCCTGGCTTCTGTGGCGGCCGCCCGTGGCTATCGCATCATCATTGTCATGCCCGAGACCATGAGCGTGGAGCGCCGCCAGCTGATGAAGGCCTACGGTGCGGAGCTGGTGCTCACCGAGGGTGCCAAGGGCATGAAGGGCGCTATTGCCAAGGCAGATGAGCTGGCCAAGGAAATTCCGGGCAGCTTTATTCCCGGGCAGTTTGTGAATCCCGCCAATCCCGCTGTCCACAAGGCCACCACAGGCCCCGAAATTTGGGAGGATACCGACGGCAAGGTGGACATCTTTGTGGCAGGTGTGGGCACCGGCGGTACGGTTACCGGTGTTGGCGAATACCTCAAGAGCCAAAATCCCAATGTAAAGGTGGTGGCCGTGGAGCCTGCGTCCTCTCCGGTGCTGAGTAAGGGTGTGGCCGGCAGCCATAAGATCCAGGGCATCGGCGCAGGGTTTGTACCTGATGTGCTGGACACCAAGGTCTATGATGAGATCATTCCTGTAGAAAACGAGGATGCCTTTGCCACCGGCAAGCTGATTGGTAAGAAGGAGGGCGTTCTGGTAGGCATTTCCTCCGGCGCAGCCGTATGGGCCGCCATCCAGCTGGCAAAGCGGCCGGAGAACAAGGGCAAGGCCATTGTGGCCCTGCTGCCGGATACCGGCGACCGTTATCTATCCACCCCGCTGTTCGCAGATTGAGGAAAAATCAAAGGGAGGCTGAGCAGCCCCTCCGGCATGAGCCGGAGGGGTTGCTTTTTGGTTAGGAAACAGGGATCAGGAATGGGGACAAACGGATTTCCCGGCTTGCTTATTTTCTGAAAATGCCGCCGCTTGGGAAGCAAAAAAGCACCTGCTTTCAGTATCAAAAACAGGTGCTTGGAGAGTTGCTCGGCTTTGGAAGCGGAGCGTTACCATTTTCTCTTTTTAATCCTTCCGCCAATCAGGATAGCAGAAAGCAACGCAAAATAACATTGTCCCAAATCAGGCTCTTTTGACGATATTATAGCAGAAATTTATAAATTTTTTTACCGCTGGCTATCTGCCCCGCCTTTTTCGCAGCTTTTCGCAAGTCGCTCTTGAAAGGAGCATGATTCTATAGTATACTAATCGTAAACGAACGGTCGGTTTGCCTTAGAGGCGTGATCTATATGAAAACAACAGAGCAACCGCGCAACCAGAGAAAATGGAGGTCTTAAAGCAGGGGGGTCGCCCTGTTTGTGGATAAGTACAAGGCAAACCAAGCATAAGCCGATCGACCGCCGCTCATTTACGGCGTGGGCGTCGGTGCAAAACTCCGCCGTAATAATTCCGAACGGAGGAAAGAAGATGAAAGCAGGGAAAAAACTACTCACAGGCACATTTTTGGCGCTTTGCGGGGCTCTTTTGGCGCTTTGCATCGTGCTTGCCGCAGGATGGAGCAAGGCGGCAAAAACCGACACCGCACTGCCGGAGGTGCGGAACAACGGCACGGCGATCCAGTGGAAATACAGCGATGAAACCGATTGGCGCGACCTTGTGGCGCTTTCCGAGCTGCGGGGCGCTGCCGGAGAAAACGGCAAGGACGGAGCCAACGGCGAGAATGGCGCTGACGGTAAGAACGGTGCCGACGGTAAGAACGGAATAAACGGTACAAACGGAAAAGACGGTATTAACGGGGTTGACGGTAAAGACGGTGCCGACGGCAAAGACGGCATTGACGGCAAGGATGGCGTGAACGGCAAAAGCATAGAGGTGCAGCGCGCCGCAACCCACATACAGTGGCGCTATGAGGGCGGCGAGTGGCAGGACCTTGTGGCGATAGCCGACATCACAGGCCCCGCCGGGCAGAAAGGCGCAGACGGCACTGACGGAAAGACACCGGAGTTCCGTGTAAACGAAAACACCCTGCAGTGGCGCTACACCGGCGACGAAATATGGCTGAACCTGTACGATCTTTCCATTCTGAAGGGACTTGACGGTGAGGACGGTGTTGACGGCAAAGACGGCAACACCCCCTCCATCGGTGAAAATGGCAACTGGTGGATCGGAGAAACCGACACCGGCGTAAAAGCCGCAGGCATTGACGGCACAGACGGTGTTGACGGCACAGACGGCGAAAAGGGAGACAAGGGCGACAAAGGTGACCCCGGCGAAAAAGGAGACAAGGGAGACAAAGGAGACAAGGGAGACAAGGGACAGAACGGCAGCTGCGCCGGCTGGTTCTATGGTACGCTTTGGACAAAAGGCGATCTTTACAAAGAGGACGGCGCCGAACGGCCCGTTGGGATAAAAGTTTATAAAGAAGCCGAAAGCGGCGGATTTGTTTCTACATACATGGATGAGATATATCTGAAAAAAGGTCACACATACAGCGTAACCATAAGCGCATCTATGGAACTGCAATCTCACGAAGACAGAAGTGGTAATTATTCTGTTCAGATGACGGACAATTATGATGACGGCTTTTGCAGAGAAGCTACGCGCATAAAGAGAGACGGCGTAAAGCTGCCTTATTCAAGGGATCAGCACCATTTCAGTTTCAGCCGGATATATATAGCATCGGACGAAGATATTCCCCTGCGATTCAAAATTGAACAGTCGAGCTACAAAACTACGCTTCTCGGCTTCAACGGCACCATTACAATAACCGCTCTTGACTGAGCCGACATATACAAAAACGGAGGTAACAGAATATGAAGAAACGAATACTCAGTATCCTGCTCACCCTTTGTATGGTGATGTGTGCCATTTCACCTGTGATGAGCTACGCCGACCCGGGAGTATCGGCATCCGGCTCAGGCGCATACGGCGCATTGCTCACACCCGACACAACTCCCCCTGCCGGATGGGCAGAGGATGAAAGCAACCCATACGGTACAAAGAAGGGGCAACCCTTTGCCATCACCCCGTGGTATGAGCCGATCATTTATAGCTACCGCAATGCAGAGGGGCAATCGGCACAGGATCACACCAAGGTGTATGACAAGCTGACACTCGGAAAGAATATTATCGAGTCACCGAGCGGTACATACAGCATTTCCTCGGTCGATAATGTCGCTTTTGCTGTCGGAACAGCTTACGATCCGCTCGGCACGGGCAGAAACGATCACGCTATCTTTGTTGGTCTTTGCGATATGGATAATTCCAAGAACACGGCAAAGATCTGCTACTGGGTACAAAATCTTGTAAACAACAAGCGCTCCGAGCTTCAGAAAATTGCCGACGCGCCTAAATGGGTGTGCAAGACTGATTACGGCGAGCTGGAATATCAGGAATTCCGCCACTATTTCAATGTCACGGCGGGCGACTATGACGGTGACGGCAAAATGACCGCCGTTATTACCTATGCCGGCAGTGATGATCTGTGGGGCATTGCCGGAACGGGTATTGCCGGCGAGCAGGCGTTTTTCAAAAGATCCTTCGCGGGAGCGAATACCTACTTCGGCGGTTGGGAAACGACCGAATACGAAAAAGATCAGATCACGAAGTCACTCGTTTCGGTAGACATTGATCGCGACGGCTGTGATGAACTTGCGGTTGTCGCCGGCGCCGCCGAGCCGTTCCCTTACAGCAGCGGTATGCTGCCCGGGATCCCCGGCGTTTCGGCGGATACGTATGCCCTTTTTGTCTCAAAGCTGACGGTGTATAAAAACAGCGGCGGGACCTTTAAGAAAATATCGCAGAAAAAACTGATGACCCTCAATCGTGAGGATGAGAAAGAGGACGGCAACAGGTACTATGACCATGTTCGCTTCCCGAACATCACGACAGCCGACGTCAACTGTGACGGATATGAAGAGATCGTCGTTGCGGGATATTACAACGAAGTAAAGGAAGAAAAGACTTACGGTTTTCTTGCCAATTCGGATACCGATGCTTCGAATATGGGATATGCCGTGTATTACAGCGAAAACGATGCGATCACAAATGTTCAGAAGATCGCGATGAGCAGCTACACGGCAGGCGGAACAAACAATAACGGCGTGAAGCCGAAGCCCGCCATGACTGGCGTTGCCATCAACGGAAGAGGCACGCCCGAGCAGGTCTTCATCGCGGGTGCTCTCTATGAGGTGCAGGAAAACGGCGGTCTCAATCTTCTGTGCGATACCACGCGCGAGAAGAACTCGAGTGCGAGATGGTGGTGGTATTATCAGGATGCCATCGCGGGCAACTTTGACCACAACACCGAAGGCCGCGAGCAGGTGATCGCGCTTGCCGCCGAAAGACAGAACGGCACCAAAAATGCGCGCAAATTCGATCTGTTCACCGATGTGTTCTATGGTGAGGACTTCGGCAGCGGCACGCTGTCAGTTGCCGGCAAATATACGGCGACAGCCGAAAAAGACGAATACTCAAAGCTGTGTCACGCCGTCGACCTCGCATGGGATATGCCGTATAACTGCATTCTGCTTGCGGCTGACGTGAACAAGGACGGTCTGTTTGCCCGCTATGAGGGCAAGGGCTACGGCTATTCCGATGCACAGGTGCAGGCGGTGCTTCAGGCGGCTCCCTATTTTGCGGAGCTCGGCGACTATGACCTCGATTTCTCCGACGGCTCAACCACCTATACCTTCTCCTCCGGCTATTCGGACACGAAATCCTCATCGCACAACACCTCCTTCGGTGCGTCCATCGTCGCGCAGGGAGATCTGAAGGTGTGGAGATACGAGGCAACCCTCGGATACACCATGGATTTTACAAAGAGCACCGAGGATACCCTTTCTAAGGAATACAGTGCCTCATTCAATGCCGGCGGCAACGATTCTGTGGTGCTGTACCGCGTGCCGGCAACAACCTATTATTACTCGCTTTATGACCCGCAAAAGGGCGATTTTGACCTCAGCGAGCGAAATACCATTGCCCTGATGATCCCCGGGCAACCGGTTTACACCATGCTCGACCGGGAGTATTACGATGAGTTTGCGGTACTGTACAACGAAACCTACAAGAAAGACATTGCAGCGGGAAAGGCAAAGGCTTTGCCGATACTGAACAGCCATGTACTGCCGGAAAACGCCGAGGGCGACCCGTTCGCCTATTGGTCGAATACCGCTACTACCGCCGACTATGTTTCGAAATTTGAGTCGCTCAGTAAGCAAAAATATGAGCTTGGCTTCGGTGCAAGCAGTATCACAAACGACTGGACGACCACGTCCGAACATGCCGAAGGAGTTGAGATAGCTCACGGCTTCTCCGCTTCGATGAAAAACACGTGGGGTGTAGACGCATTCAATATGGGTTTTGTGATTGATTTGAGCTACAGTAAAGCAACGGGCACGGTCTACACCACGACGAAAAGCAGCGGCGCCAGCGGCACGGTCAACAATATCGACCGCCGTTCGCTCCTTGCCTCCTACGGAATCGGCTACGATGTCTCCGGCCAGTACGGCTTTACCTGGGATTTCGGTATGCGCACATGGACGGCAGGAGATCAGAAGATTCCCGTGTTCGGTTATGTGTTGACCAATCTTCGTGCCGCGCCGCCCATACCGACACTTACGGGCGTATCCGTAACGGATAACCGGAGCGCAAAAATCACCTGGGAGGCGCCGACGGCAGACCTCAGACGTCCCTAT
>OGXT01002013.1_pt1 | contig 17339 bp, 20 predicted proteins | sample 1576361 | NCBI WGS metagenome assembly OGXT01 (sample SAMEA3541514, study PRJEB24748) | human gut metagenome | biome: human gut; feature: human-associated habitat; material: faeces | place: China | collected 2012 | reverse complement strand
TCCACCTATGAAAATTATCTAACTGATTTCCAGCAGAAGCTTCCTGCAATGACCTTCGTCGGCTATGTCGATGCAAACGGCAAAGCATACAGCCATCTGGAAACCAACGACTACACCTTGATGATTGAGGACTACCGCACCTTTTCTTACGATAATCTGTTTGGCGGACAAACCCGCCACGCACAATATTATCAGGCGCCATAAGATAACAAAAAAGCCCGGGAAAATTCCCGGGCTTTTTCTTTTTGAATTAAAGTGTCGCTTGTTCTGCTCTTGCAAAAGCTTTCTTGCGAACACAAAGATAACAAATAAAGTGAACTCCTGCCGTCAGAATCCAGGAAATCGGGTAGGAGATATACAGACATTCCAATGTTCGATCTAACTGGAAGATGGTGAAAATCCAGATTACGCGGAACAGGCATGCACCAGTCAAGGAAACCAGCATTGGCATGATGGAGTAGCCCAGACCACGAATACTGCCAACCATAACATCCATCAAACCACAAAGGAAATAGGTCGCACTAACAAAGCTCAAACGAATCAGTCCGTACTGAATAACCTGCGGATCGGAGGAATAAATACCCAGTAGCTGATTTCCCAGGAAATATGCGCCATTTCCCAGTACCAGGCCAACCACTGAAACAACCAGCAGACATTCCATCAGAATCTTGTCGACACGTTTAAACTGTTTTGCACCCATATTCTGGCTGGTAAAGCTCAGAGAGGTCTGGTATACTGCGTTCATTGCAGTGTATACAAAGCCCTCGATGTTGCTTGCTGCGGTATTTCCCGCCATAACCAGAGAACCAAAGGAGTTAACCGAAGACTGAATCAACACGTTGGAGATGCTGAATACCGCACCCTGAAGTCCGGCTGGCAGACCGATACGGAGCATCGCTGCCAGTGTTTTGCCGTGAAACTGAAGATGTTTTAAGTCCAGATGACATGGTCCTTCCATCTTGATCAGACACAGCACAATCAGAACTGCAGATATTGCCTGGGAAATAATGGTTGCCAATGCAACACCGGCAACACCCATCTTGAACACAATAACAAAAAACAGGTTCAAAACAACATTGACCACACCAGACAAGGTCAAAAAGTATAAAGGACGTTTGGTATCGCCAATTGCACGAAGGATCGCTGCACCAAAGTTATACAGCATAAATGCCGGCATACCGACAAAGTAAATGCGCATATACAAAACCGAAAGATCAATAACGTCTTCCGGAGTTCCCATCAGTTCCAGAAGCGGTTTTGCAAGCAGAACACCCACGAAGATCAGGATAATACCACCGATAATTGCGGTCAAGATAGAGGTGTGAACTGCTTCATGCACGCCATCCACATCTCTTGCGCCATAAAAACGTGCAACCACAACGTTTGCACCGACCGAAATACCAATAAACAGGTTGATGATCAGGTTGATAAGTGCTGAGGTAGAACCAACCGCCGCCAGAGCCTCACTTCCCGTAAAACGTCCGACAACGATGATATCCGCTGCATTAAACAGCAACTGCAAAATACCGGAAAGCATCAGCGGGATCGAAAACACCAAAATCTTGCTCAAAAGTGGTCCGCTGCACATGTCCATTTCATAAGACTTCTTCATAACACCCATCCTTTTCTAAAATTTTACTTTACCTTAACAAAGTCATATTTTTTATTATAGCAAGATGCGTATGAAATGCAAGTGTCCTGATGTATAAAAATTCGTCCCTCTTTTTTCTCATTTTCTATTTTTCCTGTTTTGGGACAAAAAAGGCAAGGCATCCAAAGGATGCCCTGCCTTTCTATTTTCTGGATTATGCCATCAAACCCTGTGCGCTGTGGAACAGGTTTTCTGCAATCAGATCGATCTGTGGCTTATCATTTGTCACGATTGTCAGATATACTTTGATCTTTGGTTCGGTTCCGGATGGACGGATAATCACCTTCAGATTGTTCTCCAGATTGTATTCCAGTACGTTGGAAGTTGGCAGATCAATCTTGGTCTCACCGCCGGTACGGAAATCTTTTCTGATCGAAGTCTGGTAATCTGCACAGGAAAGCACCTCATATCCTGCAAAGGATGTTGGTGGATTGGAGCGCAGCTTCTTCATGATATTTGCCATCTTTTCCATACCATCAGTGCCTTCGAAGGTATAGCCTTTTACTCTTGCTGCATAAACGCCAAAGCGAGCAAAAATATCGTCCAGCGCGTCAATCAGGGTCTTGCCCTGTTTCTTGTAGTATTCTGCCATCTCGCAAATAATCATCGAACCGTTTACTGCATCCTTATCGCGGACATGTGCGCCGGTCAGATAACCGTAGCTTTCCTCAAAGCCCAGCAGGAAGCGGCTTTCCTCGCCCTGTTTCTGAAGCATGGTAACCTGCTCACCGATATACTTAAATCCGGTCAGGACGTTCACCATCTCGATGCCGTAGCTCTTTGCAACCACATCAGCCAGTGGTGTGGATACGATAGATTTAACTGCAATCGGTTTCTTTGGCATGGTTCCATGCGCAATACGCTGTTTTGCAATATAATCAAGCATCAGCACACCGATCTCATTTCCGGTTGGAAGCACATACTCTCCATGATGATTTACCGCAACACCAACGCGGTCTGCGTCTGGGTCGGTTGCCAGAACCAGGTCACCGTTTATCTTCTTGCACAACTCAATACCAAGCTGCAAGGTTGCTTTTTCTTCCGGGTTTGGGTATGGACAGGTTGGGAATTTTCCATCTGGACGCTCCTGTTCCCGTACAACTGCGATATCTTCAATGCCCATCTTGCCCAAAATACGGCGAACCAGTTTATTTCCGGTACCATTAAGCGGAGTGTATACTACTTTGAGGCTGCTCTCAGTTACCGGAGTTTTGTTGATTCTCAGGGAGAATACCTTGTGCAGATACTGGTCTACCAGTTCATCGGATATGTACTCGATCATACCGGTGCGCAGACCTTCGTCCAGAGACATCTTCTTGACACCATCAAAAATATCACGTTTTGCTGCATATTCCAGCACCTTTGCAGCGGCTTCCGGATTCAGCTGGCAGCCTTCCTCGTCGTAAGCCTTGTAACCATTGTACTGAGATGGATTGTGGCTGGCAGTAATCACGATACCAGCACTGCATTTGAGCTGACGAACTGCAAACGAAAGGGTTGGAGTTGGCATCAGTTCTTTAAACAGATATGCCTTTACACCATTTGCTGCAAAGACACGTGCGGTCACCCTTGCAAACAGATCACTTTTAATACGGCTGTCATAAGCAATCGCAACGGTTGGGTTTTCATACTGTTCGTTGATATAGTCAGCCATACCCTGAGTTGCCAGTGCGACTGTATAAATATTCATCCGGTTAGTTCCCACACCCAGAATACCGCGCAGACCTGCTGTTCCAAATTCCAGCATACGGATAAAGCGTTCTTTGATTTCCTGTTCGTTTCCCTCGATCTCAATCATTTCTGCGATCAGGTCCGGATCTTCCAGCTGTCTTTTTTTCCAAATTTCATAAGTTTCCAGATAGTTCACCGCAATCCACCCTTTCTAATCTTAATGGGAGTTTTAAGAATTTCCCTTTTTTTCAAAAACTATACAAAATTAATATACTCCATTCTTATTTTAAGCTTTTTTTACTGAAAAGTCAACAAAAAATCCGTCGAAAGGCTCCTCTGACATCGTAAATTTTTTTATGAATCCGCTTTCCCAGTTCTGTTCTGAGCAGCCATCAACCTGTGTGTTTACCAAAAGCAATTGATTTTCCTACTATAATTGTTTATAATAAAAGCACAAGGAATGGCGGTTTCCCGAAATTTTGGGAAACCAGGCTCTTCAAAATAAGGAGGAATTTCATATGTTAGTTTCTGCAAAAGAGATGCTGGACAAAGCAAAAGCCGGCAAATATGCGGTAGGTCACTTTAACATCAACAATCTCGAATGGACAAAAGCAATCCTGTTGACTGCACAGGAAAACAACTCCCCTGTTATCCTGGGTGTATCCGAAGGCGCAGGTAAATACATGGGCGGTATCAGCACTGTTGTCGGCATGGTTAACGGTATGCTCAAAGAGCTGAACATCACTGTTCCAGTTGCTCTGCATCTGGACCATGGTACCTATGAAGGTGCAAAAGAATGCATCGAAAAAGGTTTCTCCTCCGTTATGTTCGATGGTTCCAAATACGGCATTGAAGAAAATATTGAAAAAACAAAAGAAATCGTTGCTCTGGCTCATGCAAAAGGCATCTCTGTTGAAGCTGAGGTAGGCGCAATCGGCGGCGAAGAAGATGGCGTACTCGGCGGCGGCGAAATCGCTGATCCAAACGAATGCGCAAGCATCTGCGAACTGGGCGTTGATATGCTGGCTGCTGGTATCGGCAACATCCATGGCGTATATCCAGAAAACTGGGCTGGTCTGCGTCTGGACGTTCTGGCTAAGATCCAGGAAAAGACCGGTAAAATGCCACTGGTTCTGCATGGCGGCACAGGTATCCCGGATGAGATGGTAAAAGACGCTATCTCCAAAGGTGTTTCCAAGATCAACGTAAACACCGAATGCCAGATCGTATTCACTGAAGCTACCCGCAAATACTTCGAAGAAAATCTTGATCAGCAGAAGAAAGGCTTCGACCCAAGAAAAGTTCTGAAACCTGGTTTTGAAGCAATCAAAGCAAAAGTAAAAGAAAAAATGGAACTCTTCGGCTCCATCGACAAAGCTTAATCTACCTTTTCTTTGCTAAAAGAAAAGGTAGACCCAAAAGAAAAGTGTTCGCTTCGCACAGTTCTATCGCTGGTTTGTGCGATACGGCAAGTTTTCTTTCCTCTGCCTGTTCTTTGCTAAAAGAAAAGCCAACTTGAAGCTAGACCTGGCTGAGCCTGGTCCCAATATTGCGCTTTGGTTTTGTGTAAGGCGATAGTTTCAGCACACGACGCTCGCTCGTGTTAACACACTTGCTCTTTTGAGCAAGTGTAAAATTCGACTCTGTCGACAAAACCAAAAGAAAAGTGTTTGCTTTGCGATGATTCCTGGTTACTCTCGTGCAGCTAAACAAAATTCTTTTCATTTTGCTCAATAAACAGAGCATCCCGCAAAATTGCGGGATGCTCTTTCTTTTTTATTTTTTTACAATCCTTGCTTGAGTCACTGCCTTTTTTTGTGCTATACTTTTTCTCTGATATCCAAAAACACAGGATGATCTTTTCCCTTCAAAACTCAAAGATTTCGGCAAAAATCTGTTCTTTCCCAGCAGAATCCATCCGCCTTTCTTCGGTTGCCTGCGCGCTCAAATCACGCTATAATAAAGAGTAGGCAATCGGGTATATTCTGTTTTCTTATGCGCACACTAACTTTGAAAAACTATTTTCGGAGGTGTGACGCTTGGGTCAGAAAAATAAAAAAAGCCAAAGACAAAAAATCACCCTCATCGAGATGCCTTCTCCTGCTCAGCCTGCAAACAGCACCGAAGCTCCCGATGAAGAAACAGAAGAAAACGACCAGTCCGAACAGATTCTGCAAAGCGGTTCTGTTACCATGACAAAGGCAAAGCATGTGATCCACTGCCTGACCATTGTTGGTCAGATTGAGGGTCATTATATCCTTCCGCCGCAGAATAAAACCACAAAATATGAACATGTCATTCCACAGCTGGTGGCAATCGAACAGGACCCTTCCATCGAGGGACTGATGATTATTCTCAATACGGTCGGCGGTGATGTGGAAGCAGGACTTGCCATTGCTGAGCTGATTTCTGGAATGAAAAAGCCGACTGTTTCCCTGGTACTGGGCGGCGGTCATTCCATCGGTGTACCGCTTGCATGCAGTGCAAAACAATCCTTCATCGCCCCATCCGCTACCATGACCGTCCATCCAGTCCGCATGAATGGTTTGGTTTTAGGTGTTCCACAGACCCTTTCTTACTTTGACCGGATGCAGGAACGAATTGTACGCTTTGTCACCGAAAATTCCCAGATTTCTTCCAAGGATTTTCGCCAGCTGATGATGAATACCGGTGAGCTTGTGATGGATGTGGGCACTGTTCTTGACGGTGAAAAAGCGGTAGAAACCGGACTGATCGACCATCTGGGCGGCTTAAACGAAGCAATCGCCTGTCTTTATGAGATGATTGAAGGCTCTTCCAAGCCAAACGAAAAGTCCAAAACCCACTCCAAGGCAGGAGGGAAGAAGAAAAAATGATCCTTCACTCCATTGTCCCCGCTCCCATCATGCAGCAGATGTTTGCCGATCAGGCAGACCTTCCGCTCCCAAAAGCTCAGTCTGTGCTGAGTCTTTCCCCCACCAGTATGGTAGAAGGTGTCGCGCAGGGTGGTCAATTTACGATAAACCGCGTCCTTTCCACCAATCCTGACGATTACCTCAGGCTGTCTCTTGGGACAAGCATCCCGTTTGATTCTTCCAATAGTCAAGAAAAACAAAACTACGCCCTTTATTATCCCCACCTTCTTTGATTCTTCGCGGCATTTTGCCGCATTACATATTGATACAGACAGGAGGACACTCATGGCAACCAAGAAAACTTCCACCCGCAGCAAAGCAAAGACCAGTGCTGCGGCAAGCGAAAAAGAACGACAAAAACGGGAGCTTCATTCCCGTCAGCAATTCTGGGCAATTGTTGTGTTTGCTGTCGCCATCTTTATCATGGCAACCACCCTGATTGAGGGGCAGAATGTCTGGAACTGGATACATAACTTCTTTTTGGGTATGTTTGGCTGGAGTGCATATCTGATCGCTCCGCTTCTTTTCTATATCTCCATCATGACCACACTGGACAAGCCTATCGGTCTGGTCGGCCACAAGGTATGGCAGACCATGCTGCTCATCTGTTTGCTCAGCGGTGCCACTCAGGTGTTTGGCACCGGCATCCCGAACGGAAATCTGATTGAAAAGTTCCTTTTCCTGTTCCAAAACGGAATTGATGGACATGGGGGCGGCGCCGTATCCGGTATTTTCGGACTTCCACTTCTGTATTGGTTTGGTTCTACCGGCGCCAAGGTCACCATGATTCTCCTGATTTTTGTGGTCATCATGGTACTCACCGGAGGCACCCTTATTGGCCTTTACCAGTCGGCTAAAAAACCGATGCAGAAGATGGAAGAAGTCTATGTTGCTCACTCCGAAATCCGAAATCAGCAGCGGCTGCTTCGACAGGAGCAGATGGAAGCGGAGGGAGAAACTTCCGGACGAAAACCTCACTTTAACATCAATATCCCTGTTGCTGACAAGGAACTTCCTGTCGACGAGGACGGCTATGACGATACTGCTCCACATGCTTCCAGCTTTTTTAATGCAAAGCAGAAAAAGGAAGAAGAACTCCAGCAGCTTCGCCAGGCACAGGAACAAACACAAAAGGATCGTGCTGCCTGGAAAGAAAAACTTTCTCTGGAACGCGCCCAGCAAAAGCAGCAGGAAATGGAGCGCGCCCAGCTGCTCTCGATGCCGCGCAATGAACGGGAAGCTTTGCTGGAAGAACAAAATGAGCAGGTGGATGATCTCTGGGACCCTTCTGCAATTTCAGATCAGGAGGATGAGCCAGTCACCTCTCCTTATCTGGACGATCTGATTCATCGTGTCACCTCCGGCGGCAAAACTACCCTTGCCCGGGAAGATCAGGATGTGCTCAATACCTTAAAATCCAATATGGTTGATCCAAAGGTTCGTCCGGTTGTCGATTCAGCAGATGCGCAAAAAGCAATGCGTATCTTTGAAGAAGAACTTGGCAATGTACAGCAAACCGGCCTTTCCTGGGAAGACACCCCTGATGAATCGGATGGTTCGGAGCTTGGTGACGATTTTATTTTGCCCGAAAACTTCACCTTTCATCTGCCGGATGAAGATACATCGGATCATGCTGCCCAAAGCCATGATGATACCGACCATGATATAGCAGAGCCAGAGTCTGCAGAACCGGCAGAATTCTTCCAGCCGGTTGTGGATGACCTTTCTCTGGATTTCCCTCAGCCGCAGCCAGAAGAAGCTGAGGAACCGGAAGATATTCCTGTTTTCCATACAGAAAATATCGACCTTACACCGCATCCAAATACTCGCAGAGACTCTTCTCATGAGATCATCGAGGTTTCCCCTGACGAAATTCGTGCTCAGGGCATGGATTTACAGGGAGCTTCTCATTCGATGGACTCACCGGAGCCAGAACCGGAAGAGCCGGAATATATCAAACCTCCAATTTCCATCTTAAATGAAGTGGACAAGCCAAGTGAGGAAAACCTTCAAGAAGAACTTCGTTCCAACGCAGAAAAACTGGTTTCCACCCTGCAAAGTTTCGGGGTACAGACTAGGATTATCGACATTGCCCGCGGCCCGGCTGTTACACGGTACGAGCTTCAACCTTCGGCTGGTGTGAAAATCAGCAAGATCACCAACCTTGCTGACGACATTGCGCTCAATCTTGCCGCTTCTGGTGTCCGCATCGAAGCTCCGATTCCAAACAAACCTGCTGTCGGCATTGAGGTTCCAAACAAGGTGGTCAGCACTGTTTCCATCCGCGAAATCATTGATTCTCCGGAATTTCAGCAGGCAAAAAGCCCTCTGGCTGTTGCTTTGGGGCGCGATATTGCCGGCAAAATCACGGTTGCCGATCTGGCAAAGATGCCTCATACTCTGATTGCCGGTTCCACTGGTTCCGGTAAATCGGTTTGCATCAACTCCCTGATCGTCAGCATTCTTTATCACTCCACCCCGCAGGAAGTAAAGCTGCTGCTCATCGACCCGAAAATGGTCGAGCTTGGCATTTATAACGGCATTCCGCACCTGCTGATTCCAGTTGTCACCGACCCCAAAAAGGCCGCAGGCGCGCTCTCCTGGGCGGTAAATGAGATGCTCAACCGCTACCAGATGTTTAAGGATTACAGCGTGCGTGATATGGCAGGTTTTAACCGGGCTGCCGAGAAAAACGGCCTTAAACCAATGCCTCAGATCGTCATTATCATCGATGAGCTGGCTGACCTGATGATGGCAGCCCCAGGTGAAGTTGAAGACTCTATCTGCCGACTGGCACAGATGGCACGTGCTGCCGGAATGCACCTTGTTATCGCGACCCAGCGTCCATCTGTCGATGTCATTACCGGTGTTATCAAGGCAAATATTCCTTCCCGTATCGCCTTCGCTGTTTCCTCTCAGGTCGATTCGCGCACCATTCTGGATTCCAGCGGTGCTGAAAAACTGTTGGGACGAGGTGATATGCTCTTTTCTCCAATCGGTTCCTCCAAACCGACCCGTGTTCAGGGATGTTTTGTCACTGACGGTGAGGTAGAGCGCATCATTGAATTTATCAAGCAGTCTTCCCAGAAGATGACCTATGATGAACAGATTCTCGCCGAAATCGACCGACATGCTGTTTCGGATAATAAGAAAAAAGGCTCCAAGGATGATGGTGGTGGCTTTGAGGATGAAGACGAAATGCTTCCAAGCGCCATCGAGATCGTCGTGGAAACCGGACAGGCGTCCACCTCCATGCTGCAGAGAAAACTCAAATTAGGATATGCCCGTGCAGCCAGATTGATGGATGCTATGGAAGAAAAAGGCATCATTGGTCCGTTTGAAGGCAGCAAACCCAGACAGGTTCTGATCACCAAGGAGCGCTGGATTGAGATGAAAATGATTGCAGCTGCCCGTGCAGAAGACAACCGAAGAAACTACTAAAAAAAGGTCTGTGGCAAATTGCCACAGACCTTTTTTATGACTTCTTTGGAAAAAGCCAGTAAATATAGGTACTGCCACTCTGATTGAGCATACATTTTTTCCCATCCGGCGGATTGATACTGGTTTGCTGAACGATAAAACCGTTTTCTGTTGTGTACACTCCCTTACTGCATCCCTGCTGGGTGATGAATGCTGCATAAATCCCTGTTACACCTGCTGAAGCATGCAGCATTGAGATCGGTTCCTCCAGCGCAAAAATGATTCCAAACTCCACATCGAATCCAACATCAATTGTTCTGGGTGATTCTCCATTTCCCGTATAGGTTCCGATCACATAATTTGATTTCCCCAGCATCTGCCGCTCTTCTTCTGTGATATGAAGGCTTGACTGTACATGCTCCTGAAACTTCTGATCAAGCGTTTCGTTGTCAAAATTAAAGTCGTACATCTTGGGCTTATCGCTTCCCACAAACTTGTTAAGCCCCAGATAGTTGGTCTTATATGTGCTGGCCATTCTGCTTTCCTCCTTTTTGCCATTCCTCTATTCCCATCATTTCAAGCTGTGACCAGCTTTTGTCCATCTGATCCAGCTGAGCAAAGCTTTTATCCAGCTGATCAAACTCTAGAAAGCTAATGCCCCCTGTTACAAACTCTGCCAAAAGGTGTGCCGGCATCAGTGCCTGAAAGGCTTCCTTTGCCTGATCCAGTGTCATGGAACTATCTGCTATTTCCAATGCTGTCACCAGAATGGTTCCTTTTTCCGGCATTTCCTCCACCTTAGCCCTGATTCCCAGTGCGCTCAAAGATTGTTCAATTCCTTCCCGATGAAAATCGCTGGGGCCAATTGCCATTTTACTCTGTACAATCTCTCTGCGCTTTTCTTCTGGAATTTGCTGTTTTACCGGAATTGCCAGCATTCTCTCGTACTGTGCCAAACGCTCCGGACTGCAGCTTGATACCACTGCATTTTTCCTCAGCCATTCTATCTCATCAAATAAAGGTTCCAGTACACGCAGATAACTCTCGATCTCACAACATACCAAAGACTGCGTTCCCTTTGACAGATCATAAATTCCCAAAGAGCGCATTCTCGAATAGAACAGCTCTCTCAAATTCATCTGCTTTTCCCCCTTACTGACGCTCCATCTGGGAAACAGTACACTCAGACAAAACCAGAATTTCTTTTTCCAATGGGTATACATCGGCCTGCGGTAGCTTAACCCGACAGTTTGCCACACCCTCACAGTTTAAAACTTCTCGCATCAGCAGTGCAAGATAGAGTGCTTTGCCAATTTTCTGTGTTTTCATATACTCCTCCACCGCTTTTTTGCAGACAGTGCTCACGTCCTCATAACTGTATCCGTCACTGACCGCAATCTCAACTGAGACTTCCGTCTGTTTTTCTGTTGCCTGCTCCACCGTCAGTTCCACATTGATCTCTTTGATCTGTCCGATTTCTTCTTTCATTCTTGCCAGCAGATCCTCGTCTACACCCGGTCCATACACCACAATCCCAACTGTTCCAACTCCATTTACCCTTGGCAGAACCTTTACAGAAGAAACTCCTTCGTAACTCATTGCCTTATGGTAATAAAACGCTGTATTGGTTCCATTAGTCACCATGCGATAGCTGTCCAGCAGTCTCTGCCGCAGCATTTCATCGCTTTCCGCATCCTCTCCGGAAAGGATTGGCTCCGGATTGCTTACCGCTGTGATACCATGCACCGGTGTAATCATCACATTGAGTATCCCAGCAGCCAGATTGCCTCTACTTCCTTCTGTCTGACACTCTACCGGTGCGTCTACACTCGTTTGGCCCTGCCTCAAAGTCACTTCACTGGTCGTAACAAAACGAATATCCGTTCCATGATTTCCCTCTGTCTGGGAACACGTCAGGAATACACCCTTTGGGATCAAAATATCCTCCGATGCAGCTGACTCCCGGGAAAATCGAACCGTTCCTTTAGCGCGGGTTGCCTGCTTGCGAAAAATCCCACGTTCCAACGCGTGCATTTCCAAATTTTCACCTGTCGCTGTCTGTGGAAAAGACTGCTGTTTTGCAAACTCCAGCTCTTCTTTTATTTTGCTTAACTGCTCTGCCAAAATCTTGAATCGGATGCCAACATCCGAAGCGTCATCCGCACGCATCCCTGCAAGCTGCTCATAACTTTGCTGCATCTGCTCCAAAAAGTTTGCATAATCTGTCACGCTCTTCACCTCCTTTTTAAAAATTCAGCTGCCACAAAAACATCGCCTGTTCTTTTGGTGCATCTTCGCCGTTATATTCCAGTGTCATTTCCAGCACTAGTTTTTCAAAATCAGCTTGCCTGCACTTTACCGATGTCACCTCTACCCCTTCCACTGGTAAAATGGCTTCTCTTGCATACTCAAGTGCCAGTTCTTCCCGCTGATTCACCGGCACTTTTCCCAGCATGCTTAGTTTGCTCCCCAGCTCTTCGTCCAGAGCAAAGCTCCCCTTTGGAACGGATAAGCGGATGATTGCCCGCTGAATTTTCTCCATTCCACCACTGATTTTCTCAACAAACCCCTGTTCATTTTTCTTGTGGTCGCCCCGATATAACCAGGTATCCATCTCTTACCTCCCTACTCCACCTTTTTCCCGTTTAACAAAATGGTCCCATCGTTGCACAGGCGAATACTTGCTCCACCCGACGACCTCAGCAGAATTTCTCCGGGCAAAAGCTCCTCCTGCTGCTGGGACACAACCCCAAGGCAGACTTCTCCGCTCTGCGCAGATAAAATCATCAAATCTTCTCCCTGTGCTGGTCTGGTATAGATTCCATACGGGGCGCAGTGGGGAAGCCTGCGATACTCACACGCACCCACTGCAAAATGCTCCCCGCTTCTAGCACAGATGCTGCTGACTGGTGCATTTCCGCTGTATTCTGTACTTTCCTTTCTTTTTCCTGCCGTATTTTTTGCAAGCCACATATTTCCCACCTCTATTCCAAAACAAAACGGCTGACTGCCCCACTCTGTGAAAACTCCAGTTCGCGTTTTGCAATATTTCCCCGGAAATAAAATTCCGGTATAGACACTATTACCTCTTCTCCCAGCTCCCAGCTTAAAATCTGCGGCATTTCCACTTCCAGGCAAACTTTCCCTCTGGCTGATTCTTCCATCTGCAATTTTGCATCCACTGCCGGATTTGCCCACTGTGCAGAAGGGATCAAGCAGCGTCGGCGAACAATCTCCAATCCTTCTGCTTTTTCATTTCGAACACAGTTCCGATAGCTTCCCATTTCATCCCGAATCAACGTTTCACTGATAATCTCACTTCGGCGGTTGATCCATCGCACAGAAATCACTGGTGTTTTTTCGGATATGATATGATTTCCCTTCCCCGGCAGGAAAAAAGAAACCTTTCCAAAGTGGATATGAGGTGTTCTTCCAACCGCTCTCCTACAAAAGGTAGAAAAAGCCTCCCACTCACTTATACCTTTTCCCACCCGATAATTGCTCAAGCTTCCTGTAAGTCCCAGCTCGTTTTGAAATCCATAGGGTTTTATGTGCTTGTCAAACATCTCATCCAGAGAAACCCTGACATATTCCTGCGGAATTGCTTCATTATCAAGCAGTAATGCTGCATCCGATCTTCCCCATACAGTCATCCTGCATCCATCCTGCTGCAAACTCACAATCTGTCTGTCACAGATTCCATGAAACAACCTGTTCCCATCTCCCTGCAGCTCCAATGCCCTAATCTCCTTCATCCATTCCTTTGGGTGAGAAATCAAAAATGTTGCCTTTATGCTGTCCGCTGGTGTATCAACCGAGGAAACACAGGAAAAATGGACTGGAAACATCTTTCTTCTTCGACTTCCTTCTAATGTTTCCACAAAAAGTTCCAGCTTCATTCTTCCCTCTTCCTTTCCTGTATAAATCGAAAGGTATAGCTGATGGTGTTGTCTCCGCCTTTTCCAACCATCTGCAAACTGTCAAACACAGCATACATTGCTTCTACCCCTGCACCACTTAAAATTCCGCTCCCTTGCTGTTCCATCATCTTTTTTAAAGATAGAAACTGTTCCAATGCATCGGAGCCAAACAGCTCTCCTTCCCCTTCCACAATCGTTAACCCACTTCCCAATTCCTGTAATGATGCTCCAAATCCATAGCATCGACTTTGTGCTGTTTCTTTCAGATACCGCACAACAATTTTTCGCGGATTGTGCCGGAAGGTATAATCCTTAAATCGGAGATTGGTCATCCAGCCATTCCTCCATTCCTCTTCCATATCGCTGGGAGAGCCGTTCCAGTTCGTCTGACATTTCCCTTAGCGGAAGACTTTCAAAAACAGGTGTCTCCTTTTGTACAAACGGTTCTTCCGTAAAAACAAGTTCTGTTTTTTGAGTTTCCTCTTCCCGCATAACCGCATTTTCCACAGAAACGCTCTTTTGTTCCTGTATCATTTCATCGTTTTCTTCCCACACTTTGCTTACTTTGTGTGAGTCTAAAAAAGGTTCTGCTATTTCCCTGGAAATACTTTCTCTTGGGTGTGAGAAAAACGGACTATCCTGAAAAACTTCCCTGTTCTTTTTAATCTTTTCTTCGATCCTCATCTTTTTCCCCTGTTTTGTCACCACATTCCCTTTGCTGATACCTCTCTGCTTTCTGCGCGATTTCCTCTAAACTATATTTCTCTAACACTTCTTCCACAGAACAAAATTTTCGTTCTGACCTTTCTAAAAAGAAAATCAGCGCAGCATTATTCGCAATTGCCCAAAAGTTTTCCTTTTCCTGTGCCGACAATCCTTGTCCCACCCGAAAGCAAAGATAATCATATCCTTTTCTTGCCTGCTCTTCCAAGCAAAGCTCTTCCACCGCTGACAGTTTTCTGCACTCCACCCTCTTCCCCTCCTTAGATCTTCATTCTTCGGCTGGCAACGAGACTGACCTTCTCCAAAATTACGTCACCTACAGAAGCCGATTGCGTAATGTCTGCCCACTCACATCCCGAGTAGATAATTTTGCAGTCCGGTCGAACCACCACCAGATTAAATCCGCTCAGATCATAAAAATCAATCCCTTCGGTCTGGTACAGACATACTCTGGACAACTCAATCCAGTGCTGTACCCTACCTCCCACCGTACCAACCGGCTCCTGACTGCCAAACGCCTCGATATATTTGCTTTCTCTGGAAGATTTGACCTTGTAGCTTTGTGCCGCTGCAATCTTTCTCCCATTGACTTCAATGTAAATATCCGCACTAGTCGGAATCGATACAAATGCCATTTCCCTTCCCCCTTAAATCGAAATATGGGCAGTCAGATAGATCTGACTTGGCACCGATGCAAGATGGAACTCCAACTCCACAACACAGACAGTAGGGTCTTCCTCCGATTCATACACAACCGGCGGTTCAAATTCTGTGACAAAGCCCTGCTGCTCTTTTTCATCCAGAATCACTGCTACCTGGGAAGCAATGCTGTCCTCAGAAAATCCAATTCTGCTATCTTTCAGCAACGCACTCAGTTGAACCCTCACTGCCCGAATAATGTCATCGATCATCAACACCGTATTGATCGAAACAAAAGTTCTGTCCTCTTCTCCATCCGTCTGTATTCTGGTTGTTACACACCGAATACATACAACTTCCGACTCCACTTCCTCTAAAACGGTCACGCCACTTTGCAGCAGTGTCTCAATTTCACTTTCTTCCAGCTGCTCAGTCGAAACCAAACCTTCCATCTTTCTGGAATAAAAACGATCATCTGGCTGGGACACTGCCAGCATTGCTGCCACCGCTGCTGCTGAGAATAAAACCGACTTTTCTTCCCCTGCAAAACTGCTTCCACTCTCCTGACAGCACAGCACCATTCTCTCACAGTTTAAACTCTGAGCAACGCTTTGCGCGTCGCTTTTAAGTACTGCCGCAACCGCGACCCTTTCCCTCTGATTCTGTGATGCTTCCTGTGTCTTGTCTTTGATCACCTGCAAAACACCCTGCTCGATGCTGTCACAAAGGATTACGCCGTTCTTTTTTATCTCACACAGCTTTTGAATGGCAGCCGCATAATCTTCTGCTGCTGGTACAGAACCGTCCGTCGTAATCGGCACCACATATAGTCCGCTGATTCCACTCTCCAGCAGCATCCTTGCAATACTGCAAAAACCTTTCCGGAGCCTTCTTCCAAAAAGTATTCCTTCAGCTCTTCCACCGAACGAAGCTGGACCACCGTATTTGCTGGAATATTCTTTTCTTCCTTCACCTTTGACCCACCGCAAAAAAATGCATACCGCTGCTCATAGCTTTTTGGTTTGCTGATAATATCGTACTGGGAATATACTCCCGGGCGATAGCTTTTTTTCATATCTTTTCTCCCTTCCTGATAATCCTGAACTGTTCCGGATGGAGTTCTGTTTCTTCCTGGTCTTTTTCTCCGCTGATGATAAAATCCAAGCAAAACCGTACCGGCAGAACAATTCCTCCCCACTCCTTCTGCCATACTGCCTCTCCACATTCCGCCTGATCTACCTTCAGTTTTTTAGAAAACATCATAGAGTTTAGTACACTTTCCCAGCTTTCCCAGCACTGCTGGGCACTCTTGCAGCAAAAGGAAACCTTGACCCAGACTTCAGCTTTTTTGCCCCGCACTTGAAAGCTCTCACCACAAAAATCCTCAAAACCAATTGGCTGCAAGAAAACTTTTTGAATCCCAATCACCGCAAGGTTTTCTTTCTGCGGATTATTCCGGGGTACATTGGGAAACGCATTCACTACTTCCATCTGCGGACTGGCACTCTTAATTTGTTCTGCCACAATCTGCATGATCTGCGAAAATTCCCCCATCTATTCCACTCCTTCCGCCTTCTGTACGATTGCCCAGAGATAGGCAGCCTCTTTTCCGAAAAATACTTTCTCTGCCCGCTCAACGATGAATCGATCCTCTCCTGCACGGAAAACCGCTCCATTTTGTACCAGGTCTGCATCCTGAGCCGCTGCCAACATCAGCCATTTTCCCTGGTGCAAAACACCTGATTCTGTGGGCACGATTTTTTCTGTCCGTTCCCGAATCGGATTTAAGTAAGCAGTAAAATATTTTTCCCCTTGCTCATACGGAAAATATACTTTTCTCCCACACTGATAAATCAGCCGTTTTGCAATTATCTGGCAGGACATATCTCCACTCCTTTCAGGCAGACTCCTTGTGAATCGATCAGATCCCCCACCATCTCCATCAGTTCCTTGCGGGCAGCCTGACCATCGCTCTGGGCAAAGGAAAGATCTCCTACCTTCACACTAGCACACACCGTTCCCTGAATGCTCTGGAATCGATGGTTCGCAAGTGCTGCACATGCAAGAGCTAAACGCTGTTCGTGTTTTTTTACGTCCACTCCTGCACGTAGTTTTCCTTTTAACTCCTCCCAGCATGCCAATACTAACGGTTCCCATTGTCCTGCCTCATCAGCGGATAAACCGCTGATGAGGCAGAAATTCTGCATTAACAAAATTTCATCCATATTGTCCCTTTCCTTATTTTGCAAGAATCTTCACTGCATCCGGGAAGATCTTCGAAAATCCTGCAATCGAGGTAACCGCTGCACGCTCCATCTGACAGTCAATCAGTTTGTCATACTCAACATTAATGCCGCCGGCAGTCACCATTTCCAGTGCATAACGCTTGTCCAGACCGATAATGGTTCCTTCTGGAACTGC
>OGXT01002012.1_pt1 | contig 17343 bp, 13 predicted proteins | sample 1576361 | NCBI WGS metagenome assembly OGXT01 (sample SAMEA3541514, study PRJEB24748) | human gut metagenome | biome: human gut; feature: human-associated habitat; material: faeces | place: China | collected 2012 | reverse complement strand
TTCCAGCAGCGATACACATTCCATGGCCCGTGTATCGACCGATAATTTGAGATTATCTATCGAAAAAGCATCACCACCGCTGATCAAACTTTCAGCGGCGGTGATGCTTTATAGTGAGAACGACATTTTTCCGCGGGGGTGCATTTCGGCGAGGAGGCTTGCCTGGTGGGAGGCGGCTACGTGGGTGTAGATTTGCGTGGTCGAGATCGAGCTGTGGCCGAGGAGGGACTGTATGTAGCGGATGTCCATGCCTGCCTCCAGGAGCGATGTCGCAAAGGTGTGCCGGAACATATGCGGCGTGATATGCCCGGACGCCTGAGCAGCCCGCGTATAGCGGCCTATGATCCTCCTCACTGACTGCGGTGTCAGCGGCCTGCCCCGGCGGTTATACAGGATGAAGCCCTGCTCCTCAATTTCCCCGGCGTAGGCCTCCATATACCGATTCGCCAAGGCAAGCAGCTCGGGCGTCGTGAGCTGCACTATGCGCTCCTTGCTGCCCTTGCCGTTTATCAGCAGCCGCAGTTCTGTGCTGCTCAGAAGAAAGCTCTCCCTTGTCAGCGAGCACAGCTCCGACACCCTCAGCCCTGTACTGAACAGCAGCTCCAGCACGAAGATGTCCCTGAGAACATTCCTGCAGCCCGGTTTGTAGGCATCGTATGCGGCCTGTGGATGCGGATACTGAGGCGGTTGAACTCATGTATGCCGTCCAACTCGAGGACGCGGTAAAATGCCCGCAAGCTTGCTAGCTTGCGTTTTACCGAGCGCGTGGAAAAAGAACTGTTCAAGCGTGCGATATACTGCGACAGCAGCTAATGGCTGCCCGGAGCGTCCCCGGCGAACTCAAGGTATTGCCGCAGGTCGATGCGGTAGGCCTTGACCGTGTCCGCAGACAGCCGCTTACCAAACTCACAGGCGGCCAGGCATTCGGCCGTCAAAGTTCTCATGCCCATAGCTAAACCTCCGTGTTAGTATTGCAGGCTTCATTATGGATTGGCGTGGCGGTCAGATAAATGTATTATGCGATTGGCAACTCGTTGTTCTAGAGCGTTATGCCGAAATCTCTTTGTGTTAGAAAAGCACATAGTATTCTGTAAGAGCCAAACTGTAGCAACGTAGGCTAAAAAGCTAAATTAGATGCTGATAACACTCATTATATTTAGCTGCTAAACAATTTAATAAATATCTGTAGGGTTGGAGCAGATATTAGGTCCTCCAACTGAAGTTTGGCTGCTTATCAATTTGCACATTGCCAAGTGAAGTGGGGAGGTTGAAGATGAGGAAGTAGATATTAAAAGAGGCGTATAGCAATGTGAACGTCATAAACTATACTCAACACTTGAGCAAAGTATAGTGTGTGTCTACCAATGGTAGCTGGTTAAAAAGCTACCATAGGCATTCCGATAGATACTCTTTGTGTGGGTGTAGCAAATCATTTATAATTATAGAATCCCATGCGATGCTCAGCTCGGAACCAAAGACCTCCGTTATTAACAAAAATGTTACGTATAAAATTCAAATAATTCTTGACAAAAGATGTTATGGATGCTATGATAACAAAAAGTACCACTATAAGGAAAAATATATATTTTATAACTGGTAATATAAGTAATTATGATTAATAATGGCACATTTAAGCTGTGTGCCGTGCATTTGGGGGAGTATCATCTTAGGTTTGACTGCGCTTAAGTATGCTTTGATCCACAAAATAAGATTGAGAAACCTGCACAGCCATTGCCTTTATTAGTTTAGTGCTTGTGGTTAAAAGCCCCCAATATTGCGTCGCTTTTTGAGCGATGCAATATTTGGGGGCTTTTTACATATTTAAAGGACAGGAGATTTGCATATGTTAAAAACAAAAGCAGAGCGACTTCAATATGAGTTTGAGAATTATGCGAACAGCAAATGCCAAGAAATAGAAATGAGAAGCCTATATGCTCCGAGCGATGAACCTGTTAGTTTCTCAGTATCTTCCTTTGGCATGCAGTCGCCATCTTATGTTGCGTCACTCAACGAACATATATCATGATTTATGATAATAATACGAGAATACACGAAAGTCGCTTGATTTTCGTGTATTTTTAAGAACGAGAGGTGGAAAAAATGCCCGGTTATATCATAAATTACTATAAATACTTTACGGGGCCATCAGAAATTAAAGGCTCACTGTTTGAATATATGGCAGTGCGCAATAACAGTGCAGACTATGAGACGACTAAGTATTCTAGAATCGTTTTTGGGGATTTTGATAGGGTAAGCATTGAAAAAGTTTACGACTTCAGTAGACTTAGAAATATAGAATCATATGCCCAAAGATGGCTTGGCGCCAGACAAACTCTTATTTTATTTTGCTTAAATAATAGTGAAACTGGAAAATATGAAAAAAGATATGAGCGGAAGTCTAATCTTTTGGACATTCTGGCAGAGGAAGAAGAATGCAATTACAACTTTGCTTGCATTACTCTTATCACGCTCAATCCCAAATTGCACAGCGCAGAGAATTTTCCAACAGCCCTAAATATTTGCGCAGAATTGATAAATCAACAACTAGAACGTGTTGTTAAAGATAAAAACTGCAGTGATATATTATATGATGTAAAATCTATAAAATGGGAAGTTTATGGCTCTTTTTCATCGTCTGAGCTGGCAATTGTGTGGCGCGCAAATGAGTACTCAGATATACTTAGGCTTGTTGATATATTAAGAGATGTGAAATTCAAAATTGGGGACGATAGTCGTTATTCTCCATTCTTATCATTTTACTCGATAATAATGCAACCCAATGGTCACCATGCATCCAATTATGAAAATATACATGGATATGCCGAAGTTCAATTTCTACTGCAAGACCCAGGTGATGGCGATATTCATGCCATAGGCATAAAGAGTTTTCACATAGATAGAGCACAGTATTTTTCAGATTTGGCAGAAAGCTTTAAAAAACAATTAACTGGCAACGACGTTTCAAGAGACGATACGGAAAAACCAAGCGATGAAGTTCAAATTATGGGGTGCATGGGCGCCAATGACATGGTGTTAAGAATTCCATCATATATGTTGTGCAAGCCTGAAACCAGAGTCTTTGAAAGCGGAGGCAAACTATATTATAAGAATGAGGATCTTGTGAAATATGTTTCGAGTACATACACTCAACTCTACTATGACAGCATAACAGAGGATAAAATAAAAGACTATCTCATAGAGTTCAATTCGCCTTCTGTAAGAACCAGTGCCAGACCCGAAAAAATCAGCACATACATTAAGAAAATTTATGAAAAAGTATATGGCCCAAGAGGAATAAGGGAAGTGATAAAGAATACATTCCCTTCCACAGTGGGGTTGTGCGATACTTTGGATCTGCTTTACACAGACTATATCAACAACTGCACAAATCTTAGCAGCACAGCTTGGGTATCTGACTTTTCAACTCAGTTTGAAGCTGTACTTGATTATATTGAAGCCCAGATCAAACGATATGATGGAAATAATAAAGAAAATAGCCTATATCCAAAAGCACTACAGTCTGAAGAGCTGTATTCAACGATAAAAAGTATTTTCAATGAATTCAATCAAATTATTTATCATATAGCACACTCCAGGCGTACGGTTTTTGTTATCCCAAGTTGTCATCTCCGCTATATGGGGCAATTTGACATGATATTACATGCATATTATGGTCTGGAAAAACGGTTCTTAGAATTGGCATATAAAAATAACAGGAATGATCAGTCTAATTTGACGCCACTATTCAATATTGATTTTGTTCCTGATATCAAAACCAAGATGTATAAGTATTTTGCTGCTAAAAATGGAACAATGACCGCTCATGGTATTTTTTCGATTAATATGCCATTGCCATCGATGACTGACTTTCTGTACTACTCAATGGTCATTTGCCATGAGACATTCCACTTTATTGCTCCACCTGACCGCAACAAAAGAAATCAAATTATGGGGATGCTATATTTCGCAAGTTTTGTAGCAAATATATTGGTGTATCCCGTTTACAGAAAAAACGACGAAATGTCTGGCAAAGCATTTCAGATGGATTGGCCGTTTGTACGAGGCATGGTTACTCATATATTTCTTGATCTCACCATTTTGATGTTTGACGTTCTTAGAAATGAGTTCATGGGAATACATTCAAATGTTGTTGCTAATTCTGCCAATAACAGTGAAGGTGTGCCGGTTTGGAATGATTATTGTAGAGAATTAACAAAAACGATAATGGAATTTATGAGTAATAAGAAAAGCAGCAAGTTGGTTGCAGATACCTATTATGAAATATTCAGTTTAAACAAAAGAAATAAAACGACACTAGAATCTGTTATCGAAAACAAGTTGCGCGCAGAGGCAGCAAGGATAACGTCAGTTAGTAGCAGCATTATTGAAGCAGATATTCCAAAAATAAAAATGGAGATGATGGCACCGTTTGATTTTGCTGAATCGAATTGTAGTGAAGGCCTATATCAATTCCGTTCAAACATTAAAAGCATGCTCGAATCTCAAAATGCAAAGGACATATTTGAGCTTGCAGACGATTTAAGTATGGGATACAGGGAGGCATGCCAAGATTTGGCGATTATAGAGATATATGGGCTGTCTCTGGAAGACTATTTTGTGTTCCGTGATCGTCATATGAATGATATCCTATGTGTGGATCGAGGTGTTCAGCAGAGTGAATTCTTTAGAGAAGTATTTGTCAGCGATTATGTATTACATAAAACCAAGGGCACAGATGATGCAAAAGAATTGATTGCATATATAGAGTCGGTCGTAAAAACAAACTATACTTCGCTTATGACGGCTATGGCATATGGTATAAAAGCCGAAAATGGCAAAGAGTTTATTGATCTGCAAGAAAAGAAAATCATGTCATTTGAGCCGCATATTACAAGGTATAGGCAGTACATCGACGACTATGGGCGGATCAGAAGCTTGTTTTTGATGCTTTTTGATGAAATTAGCATTTATATCAGAGATATAAGCCGCGAGCTTAGCATGTATTTGACAAAATCATATGATGAATGGAAAAAAATAGAACTAGATATGCTGCCAGAAATTAAGCAAACCGCAGAAGACAAGATTGATGCTGTGCACAAACGTGAACAAAGACTGTTTGAGCACAATATAAAAATGATTATGGATTTTCAATCTCAAACGCCTTTGCAAGACATTTGTGACGCATTGTAACAGTAGCATAATATAAAGTGGGGAGAGGTCAACTGTGCCAAATAATCAGGATAGTTTTTCTATAACTAAATGGAACTATCATGCGTTTGACGGTTTGGGAACTGAATTTAGGGGCAATTTAAAACCTATGCAGACCACCTATGAAGTGTCATGCTTTGGTGAATTAATCAACGTCTTGCGGACTATACGCAATGTATATGTGAAGTACAACAATCCGGTTATGGAGTCTTTGTGGTATCGAGGACAAAGCAGTTCAAAATACAAGCTCTTTCCGACATTGCTTCGCGAATATTACAAGAATTATTGTCAATCATCACTGCCTGACTATCAAAGGAAATTACTGGAATATTTTCTAATGGCGACAAGAAATTCACCTGAGTTGGGCGCGGCATATAAATATGGGAATATGCAGATTGAGAACTTGTCAGAAATGCTGCGTACGCCGGGCCTAAACGACACCTTGACCGTTGGTGGTCCTACACCCTGACCGCGTAGAACAGACACCCTCACCGCCGGTCCGACACCGGCACCACGGTGCACTTCTTCCGCAGAAATGGTGCATGGCGGCCGCAGGCGTGGTGCACCGGACCGCCATGCCAAGTGTTACTCGGGGATACCCTTGCGCTTGCGCATGGATTCGCCCTCAATCTGGATGGTATAGGCGTTGTAGATAATCCGGTCACAGATGGCGTCGGCCAGGGTTGGATCGTACAGGTTCTCATGCCACTCGCTGGTGTCGTACTGGGAACAGAAGATGGTGGACGCCACCTTGTTCCGAGCCTCTACCAGTTCCAGCACATCCCGGGCTTCTGCCTCTTTGAGGGGGTAGAGCAGCCACTCGTCCAGAATAAGCAGCTTCTCTTTCCTGAGCTTTTTCATGTAATCCCGGTAGGTTCCGTTAGCCCGGGCCACAGAGATCTCCACCAGCAGATCCGGCAGGCGGATGTACCGCACGGAGTAAAAGCTGCGGCTGGCAGCCAAGCCAAGGGCGCAGGCCAAATAAGTCTTTCCGGCCCCGGTGGCTCCCAGAATGATGACATTGTGTGCTTCCTGGAGGTAGGTGCAGGAGGCCAGGCGCAGGATCTGCTCCCGGTCCAGCTTTCGTTCCGGATGGTACTCAATATTCTCGACACAGGCGGCGGGGTCCGCGTAGCCGGCGTTGCGGATGAGCCGGATCAGGCGGTTGCTTTTCCGTGCACTCCACTCTGCGTCTACCAGCATGGCAAAGCGATCCTCAAAGGACACCGCATGGAACTGCGCATCCTCCAGTTGGGCGGAGAAGGCTTCCGCCATAACGCCCAGGCGCATTTCATGTAATTTCCGTACGGTTTCATTGCTCAGCATGGTCATTCCCCCCTCTTGTAGTAGCCGGCGCCTCTGGTGAACTTATGGGCCTTTGGCTCTTCCGGCTTGGCCGGAGTGTCCTCAGCGAGCAGCTTCTCCTGCCCGGATTTCAGAATGGACTGGACGCTTTTGAGGCTGGGGGAAGCGGTGTAAGAGAGGGCTTTCCGGCAGGCGTTTTCCAGACGCTGAGGGGAATAGCGGTCTGCCAGTTTCAGCAGGGCCATACAGGACTTGTAGCCCTGCTGCTCCACCTTGTGGGCGGAGAGAAAGAGCCGTACCACAGCAGCGGTGTGCTGGCCGATCTGCTCTGCCCAGCGGATGAAACGCTCGCCATTCCATTGCAAGTAGGCCTGGTGGTCCGGCGGCATATGGTCCTCCATCGTGCTGTACTGGTTGGGACGGCCATGGAGCCGCAGGTGAGAGGCGATCCGGGTTCCGGCAAAGAAGATCTCCACGGTGGTCCGGGTAAGGCGTACATCTACCTGCTGCTTGATGTACTCATACGGCACGGAATAATTCATGCGCTCCACGCTGATATGGTAGTTATACTGGACGGTGGCAACCTTCCAGACTGCCAACTCAAACGGCGCAGCCGGAAGAGGCTGCAGAAACAGTTTTTCCTCCGCAAACCAAGCTGCACGGCTGCCCTCCCGTTTCTGGAAGGGCTTGTGGTTAAAGGTCTCCAGTTTCTCTCGGATGGCCTGATTCAGTTCTGCGAGGGACAGGAACTGGCGGTTACGCAGGGCTGCCAGGATCCAGGTGGAGACCACGCCCACGGAGCCCTCCACAAAGGCCTTGTCCTTTGGGCTGCGGGGCCGGGCTGGGAGGATAGCGGTGCCGTAGTGCTCCGCCATCTCCTGGTAGGCCTTGTTGAGCACCGTTTCCGTCCGGGAGTTCTTGACTACACCGGTCTTGAGGTTGTCTGGTGTGAGGATGCGGGTAACACCGTCGAAATACCGGTAGGCGTTGACATGGCCGGTGATCCAAGCCTCCTGTTTCATGTCCAGAAAGGCCTCTGTGTAGGCATAGCCGCTGTATGGCAGTACTGCTACAAACAGGTAGGCGTCCAGCCGCTCCCCGGTGTCTGTATCCACCAGAGCTGCCGTCTGGCCGGCCCAGTCCACCTGCATGGTCTCGCCGGGCTTGTGTTCCAGATGCATGGTGGCTTTCGTTTTGTGGACATAGTCTGCATAATACTTGTTGAACTGAGTTGATTTGTAGGGCAGCTCTCCGTTCTGACGGCATTGCTCGCAGTATTCCACCCACAGCAGACTCAGGGTGACGCCGCTCTTTTGCATCTCACGGTGTACCCACTCGTAGTCCGGCATCTTATACTGCTGCCCCTGTGCAGTGGAGGGATACAACTTTCTGGCGACTTCTTCTGTGCTGCAGTTCTTGATCTTGTTCCAGGAAAGCTCCTGTTCTGCGGCCCGCTGAAGGGCTGCTATGACTGTACTGCGCGCACAGCCGCAACTTTCCGCAATGCGGGTGTTGTTGATCCCCAGGCTGTGAAGCCGGAGGATCTCCTTGTAGTTGGTCATGAAATTTCCTCCTGTATCATGGATTACATCTTGCGATGCGTCTCCATTATACAGGGGTGTCTGACCAGCGGCGGGGATGTCTGATTTGAGCGGTTAGGGTGTCTGACTCGGACGGTTAAAGTGTCCATCCCGGGGCGGCGTATTCAATGCAGCACTATCGTCTTCCGACAAGCCTCTTGGATTGGAGCGAAGATCCAATGGTTGGTCTGTATTTCGCGTGTTTCAAAAAGGATGATGCTATAACGCCAAATGAAGCCGCCGTCTTTGTACTTAACCCGTATTTATATAACTTAGCAAGAGGAGAATTAATAAGATACTTTATAGGCAATATAAGGGTTGTTGAAAATAACAGCATACAAATGGACAGTTATCTTACGGCGCCTTATCTCAGCGGAAACATGATCCCCAACTTCCGCGCAGCCTATAATCTTACAGCAAAGCATTTTAATAATTATATTTTCGGACCTGGGCACTATTTTTCGCTGCGAGATACCAATTGCCATCATGACTCCAATCCGTTAGAGAACCCAAGTCAATATAGAGACAGCAAGTCTCCACTGTTCCCACTTGCAATTCTGATACCCAAAGGCAATCCACATATGCTTGCGCAGTCTGGTACTTTCGTGGCATTTAATCTTTGTGAGATGCCAATTAAGAAACGGAGTCCGCTTGACGAAGAGTTGGATCTGTATCCACATATAAATTTAGAAAAAGTGCAGGAGTTCTATTTTTCAAATGTCTTTCAGAATTATGTCAGTGGAGCTTTGGAGCAGCAACTGGAGAGGACTCCCTGCGGTAAAGCAATCATGGATGCTACTCCTTTTTTATTTAAGATCGTAATAAAGAAAGAAGCGGTTAAAGAATGCGCAGAACAGGTTAAAATCATGGGCAAGAGATGGGATACTATTTATCCTGATTTAATCAATATTGGAGATCATCTTGCTAATTTCGTTAAGGTATAGAGCATTTTGAAGTAATACAAGATCGGATTTTGAGGAAATATAATAACAGCATCCAGACACTTTGGCTTTTAAAAAAGATTGCTGTTCAGCCAATTCTAACCCGTGAAAAGAGAATGTATTATTAGCAGAAGGAAATTTTTCGGAAATACTCCAATCCGTTCTGCCAATGCAAAAATCATTTCGCACGAATTGATAATAAATATTTAGCTGTTCGACTGAAGATACGGGATAATATGCTCCCTTCCAGTGGACACAAATTGCATGAATTGGAGCAATTCCTTTAACCGCGAGATAGAGTAGTGCACAAGTTTGCTTAGAGATTTCGATGTTTCCTTCTGAGAGTATTGAGGCAGCATTCCGTGTCAGCATGGACACCCAATCACTTATTGACTTATATGGCGAGTATTCCTCAATAATCATTGTGACCTCCAAGGGTTAATAAGATTTGGCTTTTATTATAACATTTATAAGGTGCAAAAAGTGGTGTTGTTTGTTATACTGAAAAATGAAGTTGTAAAATGTGTATTAATGGATTTGATGATAAGGTACATTGTTTTTCGTAAATTGAAAAGCAGATAAAAAGAGACATGGTTTTCAGATCCAGTAGTATGAAGTCGCGACGCATCATTTTAAAGGGGACAGCAGACCAGGCAAGCAAAGTCAAGGGCAGAATAAAACTTTTCTCACTCCGAAAAGTGCACAACAATCAGGCTCACGGCAAAAGCTGTGAGCCTGGTTGAATATTGTCTCTTTTATACCGCAGAGAGCAGCGCTATATGCTCCTATAGAGTGCGGGACCCAAAAGGTTTGCGGTCACAGAGAACAGCATAGATGATGTTCGAGAGCTTATGCAAGACCGCTACCCATATCACCTTTCACGGTCTCTCTGCGCTTCAGTCCATCAGCGGCCATGACTCGTGCCATGTTTAGCGCGATACTGTCCAGGCTCCTGCTTATGCCATACCCATGATGGTATGGCGATCCCATTGCTGTGAGTGACGCAAACCTGCTAATGTGTGTTAAACAAGAAAGGAGAGAAGTGCAGGATAAGGAATAGGCATAGCAAAAGGACCTTCAACATTTTCCAGCCCTTCTATCAGCTTAATTCGCTCCCAACTATGGATGAGATGAGATTAATTGATCTCAAAACGACGAGCGGTTTCACTGTAACGCAGCCTTTCCTACTGCAAAGTTTCTATTATTATTTTCTTAAATTCTGCAGTGTACCTTTTGCCATAATAAGCACCCCACTTATTACTCAGTATATCGTACTGTCTAACAAATGGGGTGCATTTCAGCATCTCTGGAAATTATCGCACTTCTCGACGTGTAAGAAACGACCGGAAATACGTAAATCTTGTCGTTTTGCATTGGGATAGTCATTTACTCGTCGCTAGATACCGAGGTGGTTTAGGGTTACATGAAAACACAATTAACATGCACCCCTAATAGCTTTGTATGTCAATGGTGTTCTAATCTAACTATTATCTACTGCATAATGCGCAATAGCATAGAGGTTTCTTCGTCGTAATGTTGTTTAATTTCTAAAAGTCTATTTGCAACTGCATTATCGCGCAAGAAATGGCAAATTCGACCATATTCACACGCGCTACAATTCGGACAGGTGCATATCGGAAGCCCATCAAAAATTGCCTTAGGATTAATGTCCTCAATACATGCGCGCACTTCATCAGCAGGGAAGAACTCAGAAAGACAGTCAACTATATGGTCGTTATCCATTTTGTCGATTCGGCATCGTAAAATTGAAGAAATGATTAAATTATACTGTATTGAGCAAGAGTCCGCATTACTTGTCCGCATATACTTTATAAAAGCATCAAGATGCTTTTTCGCTTGAGGGTATTTGAACAACCGAATGTAAATCATAGTTAAGAAAAGATCGATAGTAATATCTTCGAAATGAGAATTGTTGTGTTGGTCAATAGGAACTCGTAGAATCTCGTTAATTGACGTAGAGGGATAATACTGATAGCCTTCCAAATATTGTGCTAGAGATATTAAATCTGACTCTTTGAGCGTTTCAATGGACTGATAGTTGCGAAGGAAATGTATATGCTGCTCTGAATTTCTTATTATATCGACATTAGATGGATCAAGGATTGCTTCACTCATTCCGGGGATAAGAATTGATACTGCTGGGAAGCCGAGGAAGCCAGCATCTTGATAATATAGTTTAAAATCTAAATCAGTGATGATATTCATATAGTAAGTAAACATTTCAGCATTACTTTTAAATATCATATTCTTTATATCAAGTTCAGTATAGGAAACGTTTTTGCCAAAAAATAGAACAGGATAGGCCCCTTCACCAGTGCTAAAAATTGAATTCATAGTTCGTGACGGATCTTCGATCATCTCATTTATGCATGTCGCATTGTTAACTTTTACTCTATCCTGCCCCTGATATAGTTCGGTTAAGCAACGCTCAACTGCAACAGCTACATTGGGATGGCAACCGAAATTAACAAAGTATTCATTCTTTTTCTTATCGATATACACTGCAGCAAAGACGGGCAATCCTCGCCCCAAACTAATATCTTTTATTTGAATTATAATATCCTCACTCTGTGACTGAATTTCTCGAATAGCTTCCCCAATATCTGGTAAGTACTCTATAATGCGGTTCGTAATATCCGGAGGGGTCAGCTTTTCGCTAATAATACGTCTAACAGCATATCTTTCAAAAATTTCGGACAAGGCTTGAACGAAAGCTTCTGCATATGTATTTCCACCTGCCATGCCATTGCTTCCATAATAGACGCTAAACACTAATTCGGGGACATCTATTTCATCGGTAGGATCCATTAAGTTTTTGAAACGCGTATTGACAATAGGAGTATCACCATAAACATATTCCCACGCATCTATGCACTCATCAAAACGATTCTCATTTAGAACCATTCTGAAGTATTTCTCCTGCCCTGCCAGTTCACATAGCTTTTTCGTGATTCTTTCATCCTTGGCAACCTTGAAAGGAAAATTTGAAACATAATAATCGGAATAACGCGAAACTCTGTAAAATACAAGGTTTTGGATGCGTTCAAGCAATTCTCCATATGCACTTGCGAGAGCAAATTCAGGGGTACTACCCTTTCCATTTGAATAAATTGAAGTCCCAACCACAGAGAGATGAAGTGAATACAAGCCATAAACCGGCGCGAACCATTGTTCACTAGTTATTAGCCCCAGGTCGTAAATAATATTTCTTGCATTTTGAATTGTATCATGTGGGAGCCTGTCTTTACAGCGATTAACATATGAGAACACGATACTATACCCTTTCTACAATATTTTTTTCTTTCAATTCGAGTATATTATCATACATTGGGAGCAGCTCGGGGGTCGGCTTGTGCTCAATGCTGATTATCGACAGTTCAGGAGAGTGCAGCAGTCTCGACAAAATGGCATAGCTGCTGTCCTTATCCATGGCGGAGGTGGCTTCGTCGAGGAAAATCACGCGCTTATCCTGCGCCAGCACACGTGCAAGCGCCAGCTTCTGCTTCTCGCCGCCTGAGAGGTTGCCCTTTGTGACCTCATAGCTCTGCTCAAGGTCGTGGGACGCAAGAAACGCATCCATGCCCAGCTCACGCAGCGTTGGCTCTACCTTATCCTCAAGCTCAGTGCGGTAAAGAGTGATATTTCGCAGCAGCGTATCATCGAACATAAACGCATCCTGAAGCACGATGCCGAGACGGTCATACAGTGCCGGCCACAGCTCCCGAATATCCGTGCCGTTTACGAGGATCTGACCTTCGTAATCGGCCTCAAAGCCGCTCAGGAGCTTGAACAGCGTGCTTTTACCGCTGCCGTTCTCGCCCAAGATGAGATATTTCTTTCCCGCTTCAAAACGGTAGCTGACGTGCGAGAATATCTGCTTTTCCTGATAGCGGAAGGACACATCCCGAAGTTCAATCGTTTCGATCGGCGGACAGGAGTCACGCTCAAGCGCATCCTCCGGCTCGTCAAGCAAGGCTTCAATTTTCCTGCGGATGCCCTTCACGCCCTTCATCTCCGAAAGCTGGTAGGAGATGCTGTTGGTCGGAATGGCAAGCATTTCGGAAAGCTGCAAAGCGCCGATCAGTGCACCGACCGTCAGTCTGCCCCTGGAAATTTCGTAAATGCTGAACGCAACCATGACTGCTTCCCCGGCATATGCCAGGAGACCAATGAGCATATTTACACGCACCTTGGTCTTTTCCTTGCCAAATTCGGCATGGGCGGCGGTTTCGTTGTGCTCATCCAGCACCCGCAGATACTCTCGCTCCACATGGTTTACCTTGACTGTGGCATAGCCGCGTATGAGGTTTCCAATCATGACATTCAGGCTCTCAAGCGCCTGAGTATAAAGATTGGTACGCCTTTCGACGGCCTTGCCCTGTGCCATTGCCGCCAATATAGGGCAGACGGTGGAGATGATGATAATAAGCGCCAGATATCCGTTGATAGACAGCAGTGCTGCCACGCTGCTTATGAGCACAAGAATGCTGTATGCAAACTCCAGACGGGTGACATAGTAGCTCTCCACCAGCATATCGATCTCGTTATTGAGTACGGTAATATAATTCTGACCGTTTTCGCTCTGAAATTTCTGCGGCGTCATACGAGCAATATGCGCCATCACGCGACCTTTAAGCGCAAAAGTCTTGTTCGTCAGATATTTTCCGATACTAAGCTGACGCAGCGCCTCAAACACGAGAATGCCCAGAATGCTGGCAGCGTAGCAGCCGAAAAGCAGCAGAGCGTTTCCCGCGCCTGCACCCACGGCATCAATGGTGTTTTGCAGATACAGCGGCTTAGCAGCCGTGCAGACAGCCAATGCAACAGATGCTGCAATGGCGAGAAAAGCCATCATGTTCTCCTCCTTAATCGATAGTTGGCAGTTCAGGCTTTCTTATATTAGGACAAATAACTTGCAGTATTTCCCAATTTCGATTAAGAACTTTTTTGTTAAATGTATCATATTGAGCGTGATATATTATTTTTTCAAAAAGGTCTGGCTCAATAATCACATTTCCAAGGCTTAAACCGCTTTCTTGACAGTAAGGGCATGGGAATACATCGCCATTTTCATTTATGTACAAATGTAACCGTCCTCCAATACAATGAAACATATATATGCTTTGCTGTTTTGAAAGAGTATGTTCTTCGTCTATGACAATATCTATTTGCGTGTATTTTTCACGTGCACACTTGAGAAATGTTAATATCTTTGTATATTCATCACAACGCGTTGCACATTTTGTTTCTATAGCACGTCCTACCGGGATGATAATACCGAAAATGATTCGTTTCACGCCAAGGTCGATACACAACCTGATAAAATTATTCAACTCATTTTTGTCATATGTTTGTAGACTTCTAGAAACGACAACATTTATATTGTTGGCGCATAGCCAGCGAATATTGTTAGTTACAATATGGAAACTACCCTTTTTACCAACAAAAGAGTCATGAGTGGCTGCTGTGCTTCCATGGAGTGATATTTGTATCATTTCAAACATTTTCAAATCCGAAATGCTAAACTTATTTATTGAATATCCCGATGTTGTGATATGAATATGAAATAGTTCATGGAAGCTTTCAACTATATTCATAATTTGTGGATATAAAAGAGGTTCGCCACCGGTAAACTCAATAAATTTGCATTCTTTCTTAACTTGATTTAATAGAGCAATTAGCACATCAGGCGGGAAAACAGTGCTTCCATTTGAATCGCATTTTTTGAAGCAATGTCTGCACCGATGTACACACTTATTAGTCAGAGAAATTTGAAGCAAAGAAGGAAATCTTACTGACAAATGCCCTGTAATCATTATTTTGTTTGGTCTATCTGATTTGATTAAAAATCGATGGTTTACTTCAATTATCTCATTCACAAGGTTAACTGTATCTTTATGATTTAATTTCATTTGCATTTCTAACATGCGTATTGCTGTATCATAGGCTGAGTCTATCTTTAGAATTGAAATGAGCTTAGTAGAGAACTCGTCGAAAGCGCAAACGCTATCTGCTGTATAAGCAAATGCAGTTTTATCATATATGTGCACATATTCACAATTAATTAATTCAATATACATATACAGCATACCCCCGCGTGTGATTTCTTTAAATGTCGTGGAAGCATATTTACATAGAGCGCACCTGTGTGAAGGTGCGCTCTACGTCCATCAATTAGATGATAGTTTTTGTCTGGCCGGTTTTGTTTGTTCCACAATGCCCTGCATCCGTAGGCGGGGTAATGCCAGCTTTATTCTTTTTAAACGGAGTTTTCATTATTTCACCTCCCAACTTCTAAATTGTATTTGGTATATGTACGAGACTCAAAAATAGAGCTATAGTGACGATTTACAGCCACGGCAAAACTGAGGATATCTCAAAAGATATAGAACGTGGCATCACATGATGGTAAAAAAGAAATGAACCAGTGAGGAGATTAGCTATCTACTAACATAAAAACATTCAGAGAATATCGTTGTTTGCTTCTCGAAAGTATGCCATATTACCTGCTACGAACTGGTGAAGAACCTTCGCTGACGGTTTAGCGATCCATTTAAACCTTATTTAGAGGCTTAACAGGCACAAGACTCAAGGAGCGGGGTAACATGCTGGTAAATCTGATACACCTTATCTTGTACTGTCTTAAAGTCTTTGCCAGTCGTGTAACGATCTATCGAGCCACGAGAACAAAGCTATTGCCATAGACACACTATTCTCGTTCATCAACCGGAATCCATACGATATTCACACAAATTTCGCTGTACAGCTTTGTCGTGGAGCATTATAATAATTGCTATTATAATACATCAATTTTGCAATAGTAATGAAAATTGCAGTGAAACGGGTATTTTTAACAGTGAAAACGGGAATGGCAGCCATATTAGCCAATCGCTACGGCTGCCATCTCACCTCATTTATATTCATTTATCAATAGCCAGGCTCACGGCGATAGCTGTGAGCCTGGTTGAGTATTGTCGCCTTTACGCCGCAGCGAGCAACGCCATGTGCTCCTGCGGTGTGCGGGGTTCAAAAGGTCTGCGGTCACGCAGCGCTGCATAGATGATGTTCGAGAGCATATGTATGACTGCTACACGTGCCAACTTGCACGGTTCCTCAGCGCACTTCCTCCCGTAGTATTCAGCCAGGACACGGTTTCTGTATGTTCCGTCTCTGTTTCGTGAAACGCTGTCCACCGCCGCCATGTGCAGCACGGCACGAACCTGCGGCGACCCACGCTTGGACAGCTTGTTCTTGTGACCCTTGAATGTACCAGATTGTCTCTCGCCCGGGTCAAGGCCGAAGTATGCCGCAAGCTGCTTTGTATGGGATTGACCACAACGACCTCAAAGCCTGCATTCGTGAAGCACTGGAACAGGATGAGATGGTAATGCGACGTAGATTCCATGACAACTACTGGCCTTGTTCCGTATTCCAACTCGATCTCATGCAGCTTTTTCTCTGCGAGCTTCATGCTGACCATGTCATGGTAGATTTTCTGCCTAAGCAGCACATTGTTGTCCGGACTGAGGACGCACAGGTCGCTGAAACGCTTGCTGACGTCAACACCTGCTACTGGAACGAAGCTTTTCATGAAACAACCTCCTATGCGGGACAACATCCTGATGCGGGAATTGACATGCGCGTGAAATACGCGGGTAAGCGGCAGGGCCGCACCCATCCAGCCTAAAAGAAAAGACTCCCGCGGGATGAACGGACTGTCTACACTGAGGGTAATTTAAGCTGAAACCCAGCAAGCAATTCTGCCACTTTCGCCCCGCCTTTTGTCTGAAGCGTATCATGCGGATGAAACAGCTGCAACCCCGCCGTTTACGAGGTTATTGTACCAGCAAGCAATGTGAGTGTCCGGACACTCACGAAAAACGCTTGCCGGGGCAAGCCCCGGAGAACGCACATTCTGTGCGGCGGCGCATCCTTCGGATGCTTGACGTTGAGACGTAGCAGATAACCTGAATCAGAGCATGGGCGGCTTACCGCTGCTCATGCTCTTTTTGTCTCTTACCGGTATTTGCGTTCATGCCGAGGATCGCCTCGGCGTTGGCGCGGTAGGTAAGCAGCTTTTTCATCTCTGCTCTGGCCTCGCGGTAGGCCGGGTATGCGGCTCGTTTCTCTGCGAGGAGGGCGGCGTACTCGGCTTGGAGGGCCTTGACCGTGGGGAGCTTTTTAAGGCCCAGATCATTGAACGCCTTCTTTGCCGCACGGTGCAGAAGTATCTCCTGCTCGTGCTCGGCTAAATACCGCTTCGAGTAGCCGGAGGCTTTGTACGCGCG
>OGXT01002005.1_pt1 | contig 17414 bp, 17 predicted proteins | sample 1576361 | NCBI WGS metagenome assembly OGXT01 (sample SAMEA3541514, study PRJEB24748) | human gut metagenome | biome: human gut; feature: human-associated habitat; material: faeces | place: China | collected 2012 | reverse complement strand
GAAATCGAAGAGTTGAACAAACTACTCCCCAATCGCGCAGAGCCCGAGAAAAAGCACATTGAGGGCTTAGCACAAATTGGGATCGACACATTCGAGAAAGTGGAGCTGCGCGTGGCAAAGGTCAAGGCTTGCGAGCCGATCAAACGCGCAAAGAAGCTCCTGAAGCTCACACTGGACGACGGCGAAGGGGAGCGCGTGGTCGCTTCCGGCATTGCCGCCTGGTACAAGCCGGAGGATCTGATCGGACGCAGCGTGATTTTGGTGGCAAACCTCAAGCCGGCTACGCTCTGCGGCGTGGAAAGCCAGGGCATGATCTTGGCCGCGGACGAGAGCGAGGACAGCGTCCGGGTGATCTTTGTGGATGGCGTCCCGGCCGGCTCCCGCATCCATTGATGAGGGATTCTATGTATGGAACGTCTGATTTTTGATTCACACGCACATTACGACGACGAGGCATTTGACCAAGACCGCGGGGAGATTCTTCGGAATCTCCCCGCGCAGGGTATATGCCGGATTGTCAACGTGGGCGCGGATTTGCAGGGCTGCCGCGACGCCGTGGCGTTGGCGGCAGCATATCCCTATATCTATGCAGGGGTGGGAATCCACCCTGAATGTGTAAACGACACCCCTGACGAGGCATTGAACGAAGTGGGAACCCTTTTGGACGCGCCCAAGGTCGTCGCAGTCGGTGAGATCGGCTTGGATTATCACTTTGAAGACAACGCGCCCCGCGAGGTCCAGCGGGAATGGTTTGCCAAGCAGCTCGCACTCGCCAACCGCAGAGGGTTTCCCGTCATTGTCCACGACCGCGACGCACACGGGGACACGATGGAATTGCTGTGCAAACACCGTCCCAAAGGGGTTGTCCATTGCTTTTCCGGCAGCGTGGAGATGGCGCGCGAACTGCTGCGCCGCGGCTGGATCCATCAGATCCGCCAGCGCAGCGATGGCCCGGCGCAGGTCTTTTGTCACCCGGACTACGCCGGCGAGATCGGCCTCATCATGCCGTATGAAAAAGACTTCTGCGCCACCTGCAATCGGCTGCGCGTCTCGTCCGTTGGCAAACTGCACCTGTGCCTGTTTGGCGAAGGCGGCGTCGACCTGCGCGACCTGATGGCCGAAGACCAGCAGCAGGCCGCGCTGGAGGCGCGGATCGCCGAAGCCTTAACCCATAAAAAGCAGACCCATTTCCTGCATCAGGGCAACACCGGTATTACGCAGAACCTGTCCTATATTGGCGGTTAATCGTTTTCGAAAGGAGCATTCAGATGAGCCAGGCTAGCGCTGAGTTTATCCCGACCCGTATTGCTATTCTTACCGTTTCCAGCCGTCGCGGCGAAGAGGACGACACTTCCGGTCACTGGCTGCGCGAGGCGGCGCAGGAGGCGGGGCACCAAGTCGTCGAGAAGGCGATCGTCAAAGAGAATCGCTACGCCATCCGCGCTCAGGTATCGGCGTGGATAGCCAGCGATAACGTGCAGGTGGTGCTGATCACCGGCGGCACCGGTTTTACCGACGGCGATCAGGTGCCGGAAGCGCTGCTGCCGCTGTTTGATCGTGAGGTCGAAGGCTTTGGCGAAGTGTTCCGCATGCTGTCCTTCGAAGAGATCGGCACCTCGACGCTGCAGTCCCGGGCCGTGGCCGGCGTCGCCAATCGCACGCTGATTTTCGCCATGCCGGGCTCAACCAAAGCCTGCCGTACGGCGTGGGACAACATCATCGCCCCGCAGCTTGATGCCCGCACCCGTCCCTGTAACTTCATTCCACACCTGAAGAAATAATCTATGTCACAACTGACCCATATTAACGCCGCGGGCGAAGCCCATATGGTGGATGTCTCCGGCAAAGCGGAAACGGTGCGCGAAGCGCGCGCCGAGGCTTATGTCGAAATGCAGGCGACGACCCTGGCGATGATTATCGACGGCAGCCACCATAAAGGCGACGTGTTTGCCACCGCGCGTATCGCCGGGATCCAGGCGGCCAAACGCACCTGGGAGCTGATCCCGCTGTGTCATCCGCTGATGCTCAGCAAAGTGGAAGTCAATCTGCAGGCGCAGCCGGAACATAACCGGGTGCGCATTGAATCGCTCTGCCGACTCACCGGGAAAACCGGCGTTGAGATGGAAGCATTGACCGCCGCCTCGGTTGCCGCGCTGACCATTTACGATATGTGCAAAGCGGTGCAGAAGGATATGGTGATTGGCCCGGTGCGCCTGCTGGCGAAAAGCGGCGGCAAGTCCGGCGATTTTAAGGTGGGTGAATGCCATGATTAAGGTTCTGTTTTTTGCCCAGGTGCGCGAGCTGGTCGGTACCGATTCGCTGACCCTTGATGCCAGCGAACTGGCGACTGTCGAAGCGGTTCGTCAGCAGCTTGCCGCCCGCGGCGATCGCTGGGCGCTGGCCCTGGAGGAGGGCAAGCTGCTGGCGGCGGTTAACCAGACGCTAACCTCTTTCGAACATCCAGTGGCCAGCGGCGACGAAGTGGCGTTCTTCCCACCGGTAACGGGGGGCTGACATGACGCAAACCCGTATCGTGGTAAGCCCGGAGCGCTTTAGCGTCAGTGAGGAATATCCCTGGCTGGCGGAACGCGATGAAGACGGCGCGGTGGTCACCTTCACCGGTAAAGTGCGTAACCACAACCTCGGCGACAGCGTGAAGGCGCTGACCCTCGAGCACTATCCGGGGATGACTGAAAAATCGCTGGCGGAAATTGTCGAGCTGGCGCGCGAGCGCTGGCCGCTGGGCCGGGTGACGGTTATCCATCGCATCGGCGAAATGTGGCCGGGGGAAGAGATTGTGTTTGTCGGCGTCACCAGCGCTCACCGCGGCAGCGCCTTCGCCGCCGGCGAGTTTATTATGGATTACCTGAAAACCCGCGCGCCGTTCTGGAAGCGTGAAGCGACGCCGGATGGCGAACGCTGGGTCGACGCCCGCGACAGCGATCGCCAGGCGGCAGAGCGCTGGTAGTGTGATACGCTTACAGGGTGAAACTTTGTTAATCAGGAGAGAGTCATGGACAGATATCCGCGTTCCGATTCAATAGTGCAGGGCCGTACCGGCCTGCAGACTTACATGGCGCAGGTGTACGGCTGGATGACGGTCGGCCTGCTGCTGACGGCGTTTATCGCGTGGTTTGCAGCGAATACTCCGGCGGTGATGATGTTCGTCTTTTCGAGCAAAATCACTTTCTTCGGGCTGATTATTGCCCAGCTGGCGCTGGTGTTTGTGCTGTCGGGAATGGTGCAGCGGCTGAGCGCCGGGATGGCCACCACGCTGTTTATGCTCTATTCGGCGCTGACCGGACTGACGCTATCGAGCATTTTTATCGCCTATACCTATTCATCGATCGCCAGCACCTTTGTGGTCACCGGCGGGATGTTTGGGGCGATGAGCCTGTATGGTTACACCACGAAGCGCGATCTGAGCGGCTTCGGCAGCATGCTGTTTATGGGGCTGATTGGCATCGTGCTGGCGTCGCTGGTCAACCTGTGGCTGAAGAGCGAGGCGCTGATGTGGGCCGTGACCTATATTGGGGTGGTGCTGTTTGTCGGTCTGACGGCGTATGACACCCAGAAACTGAAAAACATCGGCGAGCAGATTGATACCCGCGACAGCGCCACGCTGCGTAAATACTCGATCCTCGGCGCCTTAACGCTGTATCTGGACTTCATCAACCTGTTCCTGATGCTGCTGCGTATTATGGGCAACCGCCGCTAACCTCTTTATATCAAGGGGTTGCATCTCCGAACGCCCGGCAAGCGCAGCGCCGCCGGGCGAGATTTCAGGCACGGTACCCTTGATTTTGCCGGGTGGCGGCTGCGCCTTACCCGGCCTACAGGCTCCTCTCACAGGCTCACACCCCGCAAGCCCGGCAAGCGCAGCGCGACCTGGCCGTTTCATTCGCGGGCCAGCTTGCGCTGGTTCTTTTGCCGCAGTTTTTTCGCCCGGCTCTCCAGCAGCAGATAGGCCACCGTCGCCAGCAGCAATGGCAGGAAATAATAGAGCGCGCGCCAGGCGAGCAGGGCGGCAATGATCGCGCCCTTCGAAATATCTTCCCCGGAGAGCATGGCGATAAACACCGCCTCCAGCACGCCGATCCCAGCCGGAATATGGATAATCACCCCGGCGATACTGCTCACCAGCAGCACCCCTAATACCAGAAAATAGTTAATCTCGCTGCCCAACAGCAGCCAGATTATCGCCCCCATCGCCATCCAGTTCGCCGCCGAGAGCCCCATCTGCAGCAGCGCGAAGCGCCAGGAGGGCAGCACCAGCCGCTGGCCTTTAATCGTCAGGTGACGGCATTTGGCGAACGCGCAGCCGAACAGATAGCAAAGCGTAAGGATCAGCATCACCCCGCCGATAATGCGCAGAGTGGTCTGGCTGATGTACCAGTGCGGCGGCAGCTTCACCAGATCTGCCGTGAATATCACCCCGCCCAGCAGAATATAGCCCAACCAGTTGGTGGTAATGCTTAAGGAAAAAATACGGGTGATGGTGCTGCCGTTCAGCCCCAGCCGCGAGTACAGCCGGTAGCGCATACCGATCCCGCCGACCCAGGTGCTGAGTGTCAGGTTGAAGGCGTAGCAGATAAACGACACCAGCATGACCTGGCGTTTCGCCAGCTTGTGCCCGCAATAGGCCCGACCGAGCAGATCGTAGCAGCCGTAAATGAGGTAGCTGACGATAACCAGCGCAATGGCGCTAAACAAGGCCAGCCGATCGTAGCCGCGGATCACCTTCCACACGTCCTGCCAGTCGACTTTTTGCGCGTAGATCACCAACAGGACGATGACGGCGATAAAAAAGAGCACGGTCAGCACTCTTTTCGCCATCCGCCAGCGGGGATGTGATTTGCTCATAGTGGATTATCCCTGGCTGGAGACTCGACGCGGTCCTGAGTTTCAATTTCCGGCTGGACCGGCGGGCTGACTCTGGCCAGCCGCGGGGTATGAGCCGGTAACCAGCCGACCCATGCCGGGAAGTGGCGCAGAAAGTGGAAAGCCATCACGCTGACGCCCAGCCGCCACCAGTTGCGTTTCGGCAGCATCGTTTTATCGATCCGCTGGCAATCCCGGGCGATAAGCCCGTTGAGATTATCGCGCAGCGTCTGGTTAAACACCCGATCGTGGATGATCAGATTGGCTTCCAGATTCAGCGACAAGCTGAGCGGATCCAGATTGCTTGACCCAACGGTGGCCCAGTGGTCGTCTGCCAGAGCGACCTTGCCATGCAGCGGGCGACGGCGATATTCGTAAATCTGCACCCCGCCCTTAACGAGATAGTGATAGAGCAGGTGGGCGCCAAACTTCACAATGGGAATATCCGGTTCGCCCTGCACGATCAGCTTAACCCGTACTCCGCGCCGCGCGGCATTGCGCATCGCATGCAGCAGGCGGTAGCCGGGGAAAAAATAGGCGTTAGCGATAATCACTTCCCGGCGGGCGCTGGTCAGCATCTTCAGATAGTGGCGTTCAATATCGTCGCGGTGATCCTGGTTGTCGCGCCAGACGAACAGCGCCTGCGCCTCGCCGGGGGTCTGGTTAATCTCCGGCTGGTGGCGACGACGTCGCCACCAGCGGCGGGCGGTTTCGCTGTTGGGCAGGTTTTCCAGCTCGAACTGCAGGATGTCGAGCACCACCGGTCCTTCGACCTGCACCGCATAATCCTGCTTCGCCTCCGGACCGTAGTCGCTCATATGTTCGGCGGAGTAGTTAATACCGCCGACAAAGGCGGTGGTGTCGTCGATTACCACGATTTTACGGTGCATGCGACGGAACAGATTGGTGCGCATCCCCATCAGCTTAGGACGCGGATCGTAGTAGCGGAAAATCACGCCAGCGGCGGTGAGCTCACCGACAAATTCATCGCTGAGATCCGGGGAACCATAGCCATCGAGGAGCACCTCCACCTGGATGCCACGGCGGGCAGCCTCGAGCAGGACCGCGTGCAGCCGCCGGCCTACCTCATCTTCAAACCAGATAAAGGATTCGAGGATCACCCGCCGGCTGGCGCGACCGATGGCCGCAAACAGCGCCGGATAGTACTGGTCGCCATTCTCCAGTAGCGTAATGCGGTTGCCTTCCTGCCAACGACATTTCACAAATGTATCTCCACGCTAAGGGGTGCATGATCGGACAGATGCCGCCATTGTTTAAGGGCCAGCGCCTTCGGGCGACTGGCGTGGGCGTTCTTGACGTAAATGCGGTCGAGGCGCAACAGCGGAAAACTGACCGGAAAGGTGCGCGCCGGCCGTCCGCGGGCGCGGGTAAAGATCTCTTCCAGCCCGGCCTGGGCTTTTAACGGCTGGTTAGCCTGCTGACGCCAGTCGTTAAAATCGCCAGCCACCACCACCGGCTCGCCCGCGGGCAGGGTATTGACCCACTCCGCCAGCATGGTCAACTGCGCCTGCCGTTGGTCGGCGCGTAGACCGAGATGGACGCAAATCACGTGAATAGTTATCCCGCTCTGCGGCGGCACGATGCGGCAGTACAGCAGGCCGCGCTTCTCCCCGTTGCCGACCGAGATATCGCGATTTTCGTAGTATTCAATGGGAAAGCGCGACAGCACGGCGTTGCCGTGGTGGCCTTCCGGATAAACCGCATTGCGCCCGTAGGCGTAGTCGCTCCACATGGTGTCGGCGAGAAATTCATAATGGGTCGTATCCGGCCAGTTTTCGATGTGCAGCGGATGTACCTCATGAGCGCCCATCACCTCCTGCAGGCAAACAATATCCGCGCTAACGCTGCGCACGGCGTCGCGCAGCTCGGGCAAAATAAAACGCCGATTAAACGCCGTAAAGCCTTTATGGGTGTTAATTGTCAGCACGTTCAACGAAAATCCCGCCGTTGGCTCAGCCATAATTCTCCAGTAAATGTCACTTTCCTGAATAAAATAGTGTAGTAGACGTCACAAAAAGATGCGGTGTTACGGAATTTTCCGTAAAGTGCGGTACTCTGAGTAGCAGAGAAAAATCCTTCAGGAGAGAAGCCATGAAGTGGCAACAACGTGTACGCGTCGCAACGGGTCTTAGTTGCTGGCAGATTATGTTGCATCTACTGGTCGTGGCAGTACTGGTGATGGGTTGGATGAGCGGCGCGCTGGTGCGCGTCGGATTGGGACTGTGCGTCCTCTACAGCGTCACGCTGCTGGCGATGCTGTTTTTACAGCGTCACCATGAGGCGCGCTGGCGCGATGTGGGAGACTTCCTTGAGGAGCTCACCACGACCTGGTACTTCGGCGCGGCCATGATAGCGCTGTGGCTGCTGTCGCGCGTGCTGCACAACAACCTGCTGCTGGCCCTCGCCGGGCTGGTGATACTGGCAGGCCCGGCGGTGGTCTCGCTGCTGGCGAAAGATAAGAGCCGTTACCCTAAAGCGTTCGGGCTACAACAAGGCGGCAACGCAGCGAATCCCCAGAAGCATAGATAACTATGCGACTGGGGTGAGTAAGGAAAGCCAACGCCGTTGTAGTTTGAACGATGACGGGTATTACGCAATCTTCCTTCGGAACATCGCATACGCCGCTGAGCCGGTGGTGGCCGCTATGACCAGTAGCGGCCACAAACTTCCCCACACAATCTCCAGACTCGCATCCTTCAAATAAATTTGCTTGGTGATATCGGTAAAGTGGCGGATGGGATTTATCCAGGTCAGATCCTGCAGCCACTGCGGCATGTTTTCCACTGGTGAGACGTACCCCGACAGGAGAATAGCCGGCATCATAAAGACGAACACGCCGATAAACGCCTGCTGCTGGGTGGCGCACAGCGACGAAATCAATAAGCCAAAGCCCACCAGCGATAGACCGTAAATCACCATGGTGAAATAGAACAGCAGCAGCGAGCCGGCAAACGGGATCTGATAGGCCCAGATACCAATCGCCAGCACGATAGTTGCCTGCAGGGTGGCGACGATCAGCGCCGGCACCGCCTTGCCAACGAAAATTTGCCAGGTGGCGAGGGGGGAGACCAGCAGCTGGTCAAGGGTGCCCTGCTCGCGCTCGCGAGCCACCGACAGCGAGGTGACGATCATCACCCCGATGGTAGTGATCATGGCGATAAGCGACGGCACCACGAACCATTTATAGTCGAGATTCGGGTTGTACCAGTTGCGCACCACCAGCTCGCTGTTGTTCGGCTTCGCTTTACCCTCCAGCAGCTCCTGCTGATAGTTTTTCACAATCTGTTGCAGATAGTTGGCGGCGATTTGCGCGCTGTTGGAGTTGCGTCCGTCGAGCAGAAGCTGCAGCGGGGCGGTTTGATAGTTATCCAGATTGCGCGAGAAATCGGCCGGGAAGCGCACCACCAGCAGAGCTTTTTGTTCATCGATGGTCGGCTGGATCGCCTGCGGGCTTTGCAGCAGCAGGACGTGGGTAAAGGCTTTGGCGCGGGCAAAGCGCTGAGTGAGTTCCACCGCGTGGCGACCGCTGTCCTCGTTGTAGATAGCGATGGTGGCGTTGGTCACCTCCAGCGTCGCGGCAAAGGGAAACAGCAGCACCTGAATCAGCACCGGCATGATTAAAATCGCCCGCGTCTGCGGCTCGCGCAGCAGCGACTGCAGCTCTTTGCGGATTAATGTCCATAAACGGTGAAACATAATAGCTCCTTTGGCCCATTCAACCACGCCGGGCGGCACTGCGTTTGCCCGGCCTACGGGATCGGCGAACCGTATAATCGATGTTGGTTAAACCGTAGGCCCGGTCGGCGCAGCGCCACCGGACAAAACCTAATCCAGACGCCGTTTGGTTTTCAGCCACGTCAGACCGATAAACATCACCGCCGACGCAATCAAAAACAGCACGTTGACCAGCAGCACCACCGGAATATTGCCCGCCAGAAACAGGCTTTGCAGAGTACTAACGAAATAGCGCGCCGGGATCACATAGGTCACCGCGCGGATCACCGCCGGCATACTGTCTATCTGGAAAATAAACCCGGACAGCATAATCGACGGTAAAAAGGCGGCGTTCAGCGCCACCTGCGCGGCGTTAAACTGGTTGCGGGTAATGGTTGAGATCAGCAGCCCCATCCCCAGGATGCTGAGCAAAAACAGACTGGTGATGACAAACAGGATCGGCAGCGAGCCGCGATAGGGCACGCCGAGAATAAATACCGACACCAACATACACAGCAGCATCGCCAGCATGCCGAGGAAATAGTAGGGAATGAGCTTGCACAGCAGCAGTTCGGCGCGGGTGATCTCCGTCGACAGCAGCGCCTCCATGGTGCCGCGCTCCCATTCGCGGGCCACCACCAGCGAGGTCAGTATGGCGCCGACCACGGTCATGATGATGGTGATCGCCCCGGGGATAATAAAGTGCTGGCTAATAGCCGCCGGGTTAAACCAGTAGCGCATCTGCACGTCGATCAGCGGTTCAAAGGTTTCGCCGCGGTCTTCCGCCCGCTGCTGCTGCCAGATTTGCCAAATACCTTCCACATAGCCCTGAGCGAAGTTGGCGGTATTGGGCTCGCTGCCGTCGGTGATGAGCTGCAGCGGTGCGTCGGCGCCGGGGCGGGCCATCTGGCGGTCGAAATCCACCGGAATGACCACCATGGCGCGGATGCGCCCGGCCTGCATCATCTCAATCAGCTGCCTGCGGCTGTCGCTGACGGTGGCGTCGATATAGGGCGAGCCGGTCATGGTATGGACGAAATCCAGCGCCTCTTCGCTCTGCTGCTCAAGCAATACGCCGACCCGCAGCCTGCTGGAGTCGAGGTTAATGCCGTAGCCGAAGATAAACAGCAGCAGCAGGGGGATCACCACCGCGATCAGCCAACTGCTGGGATCGCGCACAATCTGCCGGGTCTCTTTGACGCACAGGGCGCGGACCCGCCGCCAGGAGAGAATGCTATTGCCCATGGCTATTCTCCTTGTCCCAGCGGTTAATCAGGGTAATAAACGCCTGCTCCATGGTCGGGTCCGTCTGGCTGTCGTCCGCCGCCTGGGCTTTCAGTGCGTCCGGGGTCCCGCTGGCGATAAGCTTGCCGTGATAGACCAGCCCGATGCGGTCGCAGTATTCCGCCTCATCCATAAAGTGGGTGGTGACCATTACCGTCACGCCTTTATCAACCATGCTATTGATATGTAGCCAGAACTCGCGGCGGGTAAGGGGATCGACGCCGGAGGTGGGTTCATCGAGAAACAGAATATCGGGTTCATGCATCAGGGAGCAGGCCAGCGCCAGCCGCTGCTTGTAGCCGAGCGGCAGCTCGTCGGCGGCGTGGCGGGCGATACTTTTCAGGCCAAAGGCATCGCTCATCCGGGCGATTTTTTCATTTTGCGCCCGGCCGCGCAGGCCATAGACGCCGGAGAAAAAGCGCAGGTTTTGCTCGACGCTGAGGTTGCCGTACAGCGAAAATTTTTGCGCCATATAGCCCAGATGCTGGCGCGCCTTGCCAGAGCTGACCTTGAGATCCATTCCCAGCACCAGCGCTTTGCCGGAGGTGGGCACCAGCAGGCCGCACATCATTTTGAAGGTGGTGGATTTCCCGGCGCCGTTGGGGCCGAGCAGGCCGAAAATTTCACCGCGCTTAACCTGGAAATCGACATGGTCGGTAGCGGCGAAATCACCAAACTTTTTCGTTAACGACTGGGCTTCAATGACCGTTTCCTCTTTGCTGCCGTCAACGCGATGGATAATCGCCCCCAACGGCGATTCAGCGGTCCCGGCGCCGCCGAGCAGGTCGATAAACGCATCTTCAAAGCGCGGCGCGGTGTCGGCCACCTGCAGGGGCGGCATGTCGCCATGCTGCTGGACTTCCTCAATGCGCGCGTCCTTTTTCAGGATCAGACGCACCGATTTGCCCTGGATCACCCCGTCGCTAACCTGCGGCAGCTTCAGCGCCCGCTGCAGCAGGCGGCGGTTGTTTTCCTGCGGGCTGGAAACCAGAAAGCTGCGCCCGGCCATGGTTTGCGTCAGCGCCGTCGGCTCGCCCTGGTAGAGCAGTTTGCCTTCGTTCATCAGCAGCACGTCGCGGCATTGTTCCGCTTCATCGAGATAGGAGGTGCTCCACAGGATCAGCATGCCGTCGCCGGCCAGCTCGTGCACCATCTGCCATAGCTCGCGGCGCGAGATAGGGTCGACGCCGACGCCGGGCTCATCGAGCAGCAGTACTTTCGGATCGCCCACCAGGGTACAGGCGAGGCCCAGCTTTTGCTTCATCCCGCCGGAAAGCTTGCCTGCCAGCCGTTCGGTGAATGGACCAAGGGAGGTGAACTCCAGCAGGCGGTCGAAAATTTTCTTCCGCGCCTCGCCGGTGACGCTGCGCAGGTCGGCGTACAGGGTCAGGTTTTCCATCACCGTCAGATCTTCATACAGGCCGAACTTCTGCGGCATATAGCCGAGCACCGCGTGCAGGGCGCTGTCGTCTTTTAGCGGGTCGAAGCCTATCACGCTGGCGCGGCCCTCATCAGGCTTGAGCAATCCGGCGAGCATTCGCATCAGGGTGGTTTTCCCCGCGCCGTCGGGCCCCACCAGCCCGGTGACGTAGCCGGCGCGGATCGTGCAGGTGAGCGGCGCTACCGCTGGCCTGTCCATACCGGGAAAACGGCGGCTCAGGCCATTTAAGGCGATGACGGTCTCACTCATGTCCGTTCCCGTGGCTAAAGGAGATGGTCACCGGCATTCCCTGGCGCAGCGCGCCGTCGGCATCAGTCACCACAATGCGCAGACGGTAGACCAGATCGGTGCGCAGATCCGGGGTCTCGACGGTCTTCGGCGTGAATTCAGCGCTCGGCGAGACAAAACCGATTTTGCCGTGATAGGGCTTATCCGGCCGGCTGTCGGTATAGAGCAGCACTTCTTGTCCCGGCTGCGCCTGGCCGAGGTTTTTCTCGTCAACATAGGCGCGGACCCACACCGGATGCGTTAACGACAGCGTCAGTACGGTACCGCCGGCGTTGAGCATAGTGCCGGGCTCGACGGCGCGGGTCATCAGCGTACCGTCAGAAGGGGCGGTGAGCACGGTATCGTGCAGGTCCAGTTTGGCCTGGGCCAGCGCCGCCTGCGCCTGTTCCAGACTGGCTTTGGCCTGGGCAATCTCCTGCGGGCGGTTACCGGCGCGATACTGACGCAGCTTATCCTGCGCCGATTTGAGCGTTGCCTGCGCCTGATCGCGCGAGGAGCGGGCATTCTCCAGATCGTTGGCGGAAATGGCGCTGCTGGCGCGCAGCCCGAGCTGGCGCTGATAAAAGTTTTGCGCATAGTCGTAAGCGGCCTGCGCCTGTTTCACCGCCGCCGCGGCCTGGGCAATCTCTTCCGCGCGGTAGCCGGCCATCATCAGGTCATACTGCGCCTGGGCGGTGGAGACGTTGGCCTGCGCCTGCAGCAGGGCGTTTTCATACGGCGCGCGGTCAAGCTCGCCGAGAGTTTGCCCGGCGCGGATGTTGTCGCCTTCGTCGACGGTCAGCGAGGCCAGCCTACCGCCAACGCGGAAGCTCATGTTGACGGTGCGGATATCGACATTGCCATACAGGGTTAGCGGCTGCTGCCGGCTGCTCTGGTACCACCACCAGCCGCCGCCCAGCGCGGCGAGAAGAATCACGATCAGCAGAATGACGACGACGGGTTTTTTCATCAGCCCAAACTCCTTTGCGATAACCCATGCAGGATGAAATCGATATGACAGGTAATGACTTCGAAAATCTGTTCCGTTTTTTGCGCGTCAAACTGCGTCCAGCCGGTGCGCAGCAGGATAGTTTCACGCCCGAGACGGAAAGCGAGCACCTCGCCCAGCAGGGCGTGGGGATGGAGGATCATTTGCGTATCACTGGCTTCGCAGCCGGTCCAGGCGGCAATCAGCCGGGTGAGATAATGGTGCAGGGGGGCAATCACCTGCTGGTGGATCAGATGGTAGGCGGCGGTCGGCGCCAGCTGCTCACGGGAAATGAATTTGCTTAAGTTAACCGTATCGTCCTGGGTGAGCAGCAGGATCATGTTGTGGCAGGCGCTAAGGATGAGGTCGCGGATCGCCTGGCGATCCGGCGCTTCCCCGGCAAGCAGGTGCTCCGCCGCTTCGGCCTGCGGGCGAAAATTGTCGCCGATAAAATCGGCGATCCACTGGGCGCAGGCAAGATACAGATCGTCTTTCGAGCCAAAATAATAGGTGATAGCGGCGATATTCTGCCCGGCCTGGGCGGCGATATCGCGGGTGGTGGCGTGCTGGCCGTACTCGCCAAACTGGGCGATAGCGGCCGCGATAAGCTGATTTTTTGCCTGTTCGCCTTTACTGGTCATCGCGCTCGGTAAAAGTTAATCAATCGATTGATTAACTTTAGGCGCCGACTGGCGGTTTGTCCACCAGCCGGGATCAAATATGGAACCCTTCCTCTTTCAGCTCTCCGGCGACCCAGGCGAAGAAGCGCTGGACCTTCTCCTTCTGTTCATTAGCGTGGGGGAGGACGAAGTGGTGCGCGCCGACCGGCATGCTCCGCTCGTCGGCAAATACCGGCGTCAGCTGCCCCTGGCGCACGTGTCCGCCGGCCAGCAGATTGCTCTCGAGGATCACGCCCATTCCCATTCTGGCCGCCTCGATGCTCATATATGACCGGTCGAAATTAAAAATGAAGTTTTTATGCCAGCCGCGGACCTTGTGCCACGACAGCCAGTTGCTCCAGTTAATCAAGGTGCTGTCGGAGTGGATCAGATCGCAGGCCAGCAGATCTTCCACAGCCTGCACAGGATGGCTGGCTAAATAAGACGCTGCGCTGTAGGGCAGGACGCGCTCATTTTTAATGGTTCTGACCAGCAGCGTCGGCCACTGTGACAGCCCGTGACGAATATCGATATCAATATTATCCCGGGAGAACTGGATGCTTTCGTATGAACAGGTCAGGCTGATTTTTAACGCCGGCCACGCCTGGCGGAATTTATCCAGACGGGGCATCAGCCATAGCAGGCCGAAGCTCGGCGCCGAATGAATGCGTAAATAATCCTGATGGATATCGTTGATCACCTGGCTGGTGGCCTGGCCAATCATATTCAGCGCCCCGGAGACCTCTTTGAGATATTTTTCTCCCACCGCCGTTAACGTGACGCCTTTGCTGCTGCGGGAGAACAGTTTTTTCCCCAGAAAGTGCTCCAGGCTGGCTATCTGATGGCTGACCGCCGAGGCGGTGATATTGAGATTCTCTGCGGCCAGATTAAGGCTGCCGGTAGCGGCGACCTCAATAAAAGCCTGGATATTGCGTAAAGAGGGCATCGGCAGATTTTTATTGGGTAGCGGTTGGCTCATGGCGGCATCCTGCGCGGGGCGCGAATAAAAGAAAATAGCGAACAGCGTGGCGCAGCCGGGATGTACAGCATAGGGAAAAGCGAAAAAACAACGTTAATTTGTGATGGGCTTAACAATTTATCTTGTTAAAAGCGCGCAGGTCAGTAAACGCTAAAAATTTGCGGGAAGTCACTAACTCAATTTTTCTCAATCATAATTGAGGTTTTTTGAATACCGTTTCATTTTGGGGTTGTTATATTCCTCTCACAGGCCTGATAACAAACTGCGATGTGCTTGCATCGCAATTATAAAACACCTAACCACCTGTTTCGCTGGCGAAAAGCATTTATCTCTTGCTCCTGTATGGATAGTAAAACGCGGTGATCCGAAGCGGCAGCTTACAGCGAAGTGGATGAGGTATAAAACGAGGAAACCCTATGTCACGTATAGATACGCTGGTCTGTACTGACGCCAGGAAAACGAAATATCGTTTCGTGGTTTTGACGATGATTTTTCTGGTGTATGCCATCAATTACGCCGACCGAACGAATATTGGCGCGGTACTGCCTTTCATCATTGATGAGTTTCATATCAATAATTTTGAAGCCGGGGCCATCGCCAGTATGTTTTTCCTCGGCTATGCGGTAAGCCAGATCCCGGCCGGCTTTTTCATCGCCAAACGCGGTACCCGGGGGCTGGTATCGCTCTCCATTTTCGGCTTCTCCGCCTTTACCTGGCTGATGGGCACGGTGAGCTCCGTGTTTGGCCTGAAGCTGGTGCGGCTGGGACTGGGGCTGAGCGAAGGGCCTTGCCCGGTGGGGCTGGCTTCCACCATAAATAACTGGTTTCCACCAAAAGAGAAAGCCACGGCAACCGGCGTTTACATCGCGGCGACCATGTTTGCGCCGATTATTGTGCCGCCGCTGGCGGTGTGGATTGCGGTGACCTGGGGGTGGCGGTGGGTCTTTTTCTCTTTTGCTATACCCGGAATTGTGGCGGCCATCGCGTGGTATCTGCTGGTCAAATCCAAGCCTGCTGAGAGCGGATTTGTTTCCCAAAGCGAACTGGCAGAGATTAATGCCGGGCGTGAAAGTCATAATAATAGCGTACGCGAAAATATCTTAATTGCCGAAAGATTCACCTGGCTGGATAAAATCATTCGGGTAAAGAAAATGGCGCCAATTGATACGGCGAAAGGCTTATTCACCTCAAAAAATATTCTCGGTGACTGCCTGGCGTATTTTATGATGGTTAGCGTGCTGTACGGATTATTAACCTGGATCCCCCTGTATTTAGTGAAAGAGCGCGGTTTCGATGTAATGAGTATGGGCTTCGTGGCCAGTATGCCGTGCATCGGCGGCTTTATTGGCGCGATCGGCGGCGGATGGGTTTCGGATAAGCTATTAGGCCGCCGGCGTAAACCCACCATGATGTTCACTGCGGTGTCAACGGTGGTCATGATGCTAATTATGCTGAATATCCCGGCCAGCACCCTGGCAGTTTGTATTGGATTATTCTTTGTCGGCTTTTGTTTAAATATCGGCTGGCCAGCCTTTACCGCGTACGGTATGGCCGTTTCGGATAGCAAAACCTATCCAATCGCCTCTTCCATAATTAATAGCGGCGGCAACCTCGGTGGATTTGTCGCGCCGATGGCGGCTGGTTTCTTGCTTGATAAAACCGGGAGTTTTAATTCTGTATTTACCTATTTTGGTATCTGCGCCGCCATTGGTTTGGTGGTGATTCTTTTCCTCGATGAACCACAATAACGGAAATATATCCTGTTAATTAATATGACGTAATGTCATGGAGTGAAACTATGTTATTAAAAGATAAAGTCGCCATTATTACTGGCGCGGCTTCCGCACGCGGTTTGGGCTTCGCGACTGCGAAATTATTCGCCGAAAACGGCGCGAAAGTGGTCATTATCGACCTCAATGGCGAAGCCAGTAAAACCGCCGCGGCGGCATTAGGCGAAGGCCATCTCGGCCTGGCGGCCAACGTCGCTGATGAAGTGCAGGTGCAGGCGGCCATCGAACAGATCCTGGCGAAATACGGTCGGGTTGATGTACTGGTCAATAACGCCGGGATTACCCAGCCGCTGAAGCTGATGGATATCAAGCGCGCCAACTATGACGCGGTGCTTGATGTTAGCCTGCGCGGCACGCTGCTGATGTCGCAGGCGGTTATCCCCACCATGCGGGCGCAAAAATCCGGCAGCATCGTCTGCATCTCGTCCGTCTCCGCCCAGCGCGGCGGCGGTATTTTCGGCGGACCGCACTACAGCGCGGCAAAAGCCGGGGTGCTGGGTCTGGCGCGGGCGATGGCGCGCGAGCTTGGCCCGGATAACGTCCGCGTTAACTGCATCACCCCGGGGCTGATTCAGACCGACATTACCGCCGGCAAGCTGACTGATGACATGACGGCCAACATTCTTGCCGGCATTCCGATGAACCGCCTTGGCGACGCGATAGACATCGCGCGCGCCGCGCTGTTCCTCGGCAGCGATCTTTCCTCCTACTCCACCGGCATCACCCTGGACGTTAACGGCGGCATGTTAATTCACTAAGCGAGGCAAACAGATGAAGATGACCGAATCACAAAAAGTCGCCGCGGCGGCGTGGCGTATTCGCCGTTACGCCCTGCAAATGGGGGAAGTGCAGGGGCAGGGCTATATCGGCCAGGCGCTGGGCTATGCCGATGTGCTCGCCACCGCCTTCAGCCATGCCATGACCTATCGCCCGGAAGATCCCGAGTGGGAGGGGCGCGATCGCTTCCTGCTCTCTCATGGCCATTACGCTATCGCTTATTATGCCGCGCTGCTGGAGGCGGGCATTATCCCGGAAGCCGAACTGGAAACCTACGGCTCCGACGACAGCCGCCTGCCGATATCCGGCATGGCGACCTACACCCCGGGGATGGAGATGTCCGGCGGCTCGCTGGGGCAGGGACTGTCCATTGCCGTCGGCATGGCGCTTGGGCTGCGGCAGAAACAGAGCAAGGCCTGGGTCTACAACTCCATGTCCGATGGGGAGCTGGACGAAGGGTCGACCTGGGAGGCGGCGATGTCGGCGGCTCACTATGGCCTGAGCAACCTGATTAACCTTGTCGATGTCAACAAACAGCAGGCTGACGGCGATTCACGCAAAATCCTCGGCTTTGAGCCGCTGCAGGATAAATGGGCCGCCTTCGGCTGGTACG
>OGXT01002003.1_pt1 | contig 17435 bp, 15 predicted proteins | sample 1576361 | NCBI WGS metagenome assembly OGXT01 (sample SAMEA3541514, study PRJEB24748) | human gut metagenome | biome: human gut; feature: human-associated habitat; material: faeces | place: China | collected 2012 | reverse complement strand
GCCTGCGCGTCGAATCCGTCGATGAGGTGGAGATACTCCGCCGCATGGAGGAGGGCATATACGACCACGAGGCCTATGAAAAAGCGCTGGCGTGGACATTCGAGCACTGCAAGGAGGGCCGCGACGACAATCCCGAATCCGTGGAGTTCCTGGGCAAGGAGCGCCGCATACGGTTTACCGACGAGGAAAAGCGCAAGCAGTGGGAATTTACCATAAAGATGTACTGCATCATAAAGGATCTCATACAGGGCAACCCCAATCTCCCCGAGGAATTCAAGGAGGAGATGGTAGGCCACAACGCCATCGCCGCCGGCTTCCAGGGCCAGAGGCAGTGGACCGATCACTGGCCCAACTGCGACTATCCCGAGGCGGTGCTCAATTCCTCCTTCGACTTTACCGGCAAAAAGGAACCCATGGTGTTCGCCACGGAAAACGACGTGCTCAACGGCCTCGGCATGCTATTCATGGAGCTGCTCACGAACCGTGCGCAGATATTCGCGGATGTGCGTACCTTCTGGTCCCCTGAGGCCACCAAGCGCGCCACCGGCTATGAATTCGAGGGCAAGGCTAAGGAGAACGGTGGCATAATACACCTGCTCAACTCCGGCGCGGCCTGCCTCGACGCCTGCGGCGAATGCACCGACGAAAACGGCAACAACGTCATGAAGCGCTGGTGGGAGGTCACCGACGAGGACATAAAGAAAATGACCGACGCTACCGTATGGTGCGAGGCTGGCTTTGACAACTTCCGCGGCGGCGGCTTCTCCAGCCACTTTGTCACCCGTGCGGAAATGCCCGTCACCATGATCCGACTGAATCTCGTCAAGGGCCTCGGCCCCGTGCTCCAGATAGCCGAGGGCTGGACGGTGAACCTGCCCGACGAGGTGACGGATAAGCTCATGGAGCGCACCAACCCCACATGGCCCTGCACATGGTTTGCGCCGCGCTGCGACGGCAAGGCGGGAAGCCCCTTTGAGGACGCCTACTCCGTAATGCAGAACTGGGGAGCCAACCACGGCGCGATCTCCTACGGACACGTCGGAGCAGACCTCATCACGCTCTGCTCCATGCTCCGCATACCCGTATGCATGCACAACGTACCCTCCGAGGATATCTTCCGTCCTGCCGCATGGAACGCCTTCGGCATGGATAAGGAAGGCCAGGATTACCGCGCCTGCGCCGCCTACGGCCCCATGTACAAGAACATAAGGTAATGATCATCTGAAAAAATGGCCGGGACGGTTCATTCCGCCCCGGTCAGGCATATAGAAAGGAACGAGCCATGCTTAAAAACATCCCCTCCATCCTCTCCCCGGAGCTTCTCAAGGTGCTGTGCGAGATGGGACACGGCGACCGTATATGCATAGGCGACGGGAACTTCCCCGGCGCTTCGATAGCGAGGCAGGGCGGCTGCGTATTTCTCAGGGCGGACGGTCACGGCACGCCGGAGCTGCTGAACGCCATACTCGAGGTCTTCCCTTTGGACAGCTACACGGATACCCCGGCGATGCTCATGCAGAAAATGGACTGTGACAAAGAGCTGGACATACCTATATGGGATAAATATGTGGAATCCGTCGCCCGCCATGACCCAAGGGGCGCTAAGGCCGTGGGCTTCTATGAGCGGTTCCGGTTTTATGATGAGGCCAAGACCTGCTACTGCGTGCTCCAGTCCGGCGAGACCTCGATATACGCAAACATCATACTTCAGAAAGGTGTAGTGAAATAATATGCGTAACCTACTGGCTTTTGACATAGGGGCCAGCAATGGCCGCGCCATACTCGGGCAATTTGACGGCGAGCGCATCTCCATGCGGGAGCTGCACCGCTTTGAGAACCACTATGTAGAGATGAACGGCATCTACTACTGGGATTTTCCCTACATTTATAATCAGCTCAAGCAGGGCTTCCTCGCCTTCCGCAGGGCGGACATAGGGGCGCTGGACTGCTTCGGCATCGACACATGGGGCGTGGATTACGGCCTGCTGGACAAAAACGGGCATCTTCTCTCAAACCCCCGCGCTTACCGCAACGCCGTGGAGGAGGACTGCACCGAGGCATGGAAGGCGATGGACTTCCCCGCGCTCTTCGCCCATACCGGCATAGGCAACGAGAGCTTCAACACCGCCTATCAGCTTTACCGGCGCAAGAGAGAGGACGACGCCGCGCTGGAGGCCGCCGAAACCCTGCTCTTCATGCCGGATCTGCTTGGGTATTTCCTCACCGGCGAAAAGAAATCCGAATACACCGAGACTACCACCTCCATGCTTTACAACCCCATAAAGCGGGACTGGGACAGGGACATAATGGCGGCCTTCGGCCTGCCGGAAAAGATATTCCCGCCCATAGATATGCCGGGGACGATGCGCGGCAGGCTGCGCTCCGATATAGCCCGCGAGTTAGGCATAAATTGCGCCGCCTTTGCGGCGGTCGGAACCCATGATACGGCCTCGGCGGTCGCGGCAATACCCGGCAGCGGCAGCTTTGCCTTCTGTTCCAGCGGCACATGGTCGGTTTTCGGCATAGAAACGGATCTTCCGCTGCTCACCGACGAGGTGCGGGATGCGGGCTTCTCCAACGAGGGCACCGTGCAGGGCGGCTTCCGCCCGCTGAAGAATATAATGGGGCTGTGGCTTATCCAGGAATGCCGGCGCGAATGGCAGGCGGAGGGAATATCCCTGAGCTGGGACGAAATAGTTCGTGAGGCGGAGGCGGCGGAGCCCTTCCGCTCCATAATCGACACGGATCACCCCCCCTTCTTTTCCGGCGGTCATATGCGGCAGAAGATACGTCAGTTCTGCGCCGCGACAAACCAGCCCCTGCCGGACACGGTAGGCAGCTTTGCCCGCTGCATATACGAATCCCTCGCCCTGAAATACCGCTATACGCTGGAGCGGCTCGGCGAGATAAAGGGACATGCAATAGAAAGCCTGAACATTGTCGGCGGCGGGAGCAGGAACCGCCTTTTGAACCGATTCGCTGCGGACGCGGCGGGATGCCGCGTGATAACCGGCCCCATAGAGGGCGCCGCCATAGGCAACCTGCTGGTGCAGGCTATGGCGCTGGGCGATATAAGCGGCATAGACGAGCTTCGGGACATAGTCCGCCGCTGCGAGGCTGTGGAGTGCTATGAGCCCAACACCACCGCGGAATGGGAGGCCGCATACGGGCGGCTTCTGGGCTATATGGAAAGGAGCGGCAAAAAATGACGGTAGATATGACAAAATGGCAGGACATGGCAAGGGCGAACGCCCACATACGCCCTACCGAAAGCGGCCGTATGGCGGGAAAGATATGCATAGTGACCGGCGCGGCCCAGGGCTTCGGCAGGGGCATAGCGCAGGAGCTTTACAACGAGGGTGCCTCGATAGTCATAGCGGATCTGAACGAGCCCCTTGCCGGGCAGGTAGCCGCTGAAATGGGCGAAAGGGCCTTTGCGGTTGCCGTAAACGTGTCCGATGAGGAATCCGTGGCCAATATGGTCGCGCAGACCGTGGAGCGCTTCGGCGGCCTCGACCTGATGCTCTCCAACGCGGGAGTGGTACGCTCCGGCCCCGTGACTGAAATGGAAAAAAAAGATTTTGACTTTGTGACCTCCATCAACTATACCGGCTACTTCCTCTGCTCCAAATACGCGGCGATAATAATGCAGGCACAGCACGAGGCGGCTCCAGAGGCCATGTACGATATAGTGGAGCTAAATTCCAAATCCGGCCTCGAGGGCTCAAACCGCAACTTTGCCTATGCGGGCTCCAAGTTCGGCGGCATAGGGCTCACCCAGTCCTTCGCCCTTGAGCTTTGCGCCTACAATATCAAGGTGAACGCCGTATGCCCCGGCAACTATCTGGATGGGCCGCTGTGGTCCGACCCGGAGCGCGGCCTGTTTTTGCAGTACCTCAGGGCGGGCAAGGTCCCCGGCGCAAGGACCGTACAGGACGTCCGCCGCCATTACGAGGCAAAGGTGCCCATGAACAGGGGCTGCCTCCCCTCCGACGTGGCCAAGGCAGTGATGTACTGCGTGGAGCAGCGGTACGAGACCGGGCAGGCAATACCCGTTACGGGCGGCCAGGTCATGCTAAGCTGACGGACGGTAGCGCCCATGATAGATATAGGCATATTAAACGAGCTTAACGCGCCCGCAAGGGAGGAGCGGCTGGATAACCTCCGCCGCATAGCCGAAAAGAGCGTATTCCCTCCTATGGAGCCGCGGTATATAAACAACCATATACACACCTTTTATTCCTTTTCCCCCTACTCCCCCGCCGCCGCGGTATACGCCGCCCGCGCGGAGGGGCTCTGCACCGCAGGCATAATAGACCACGACTCTATTGCCGGAGCCGGGGAATTCATAGAGGCCGGCAGGATACTGGATATGCCCGTTACCGTTGGTATGGAATGCCGCGTATCCATGGCGGGAACCTCCCTCGATGGCAGGCGCACCAACAATCCGGATCAGGCCGGCGTAAGCTACATGACCATACAGTCTGTGCCTCATGACTCCATCGAATACCTGAACGCCCGCTTTGCCCCGTACCGCGAGGCACGGCACAGGCGTAGCAGAGCCATGATCCGCAGAATGAATCAGCTTCTCCGTGATATTGAGCTGGATTACGACCGCGATGTCCTGCCGCTGTCAAGGGCCTCGGAGGGGGGCGGAGTCACCGAGCGCCACCTCATGTACGCGCTCGCCCGGGGCATAGTGCAAAGGACAGGGCGCGGAAGCGCCGCGATAGGCTTCCTCGAGGACTCGATGGGCGTTGCCCTTTCGCCAAAGCAGAGGGCGCAGCTATCGGATATCGGCTATCCGTTTTACGAATACGACCTGCTCGGCATACTGAAGTCCTCCTTCCTTCCCGGCATATATATAGACGCCGATGAGGAATGCCCTTCTCTTGATGAGATAGCGGGACTCTGCCGGGATATTGACGCATTGCTGTGCTACGCTTACCTCGGCGATGTTACAGACAGCGTGACCGGGGATAAGAAGGCTCAAAAATTCGAGGATGACTACCTCGACGAAGTGATGGAGTGCATGGCGGAGCACGGCGTCCGCGGCGTTACCTACATGCCCACGCGGAACACGCCGGCCCAGCTCGCCCGCATAAGGGAGCTTGCCGAAAGGCACGGCTTCATACAGGTATCGGGCGAGGATATCAACTCCCCGCGGCAGTCCTTCGTAATACGGGCCATGGACAATCCCGCCTTTTCAAACCTCATAGAATCGACCTGGAAACTTATAGACCACGAAACGAAAGGAGCTAAACTATGAAGACAAAAGCTGTACGCATACACGGCAAAATGGATCTCCGACTGGACACGGTAGACCTGCCCCCGGTTGGCCCGGACGACGTCAGGGTAAAGATAATATCCGATTCAATCTGCATGAGCACCTATAAGGCCGCCGTCGAGGGCGGCAGCCATAAGCGCGTACCGGACAACGTCGAAGAAAACCCCACGATAGTGGGACACGAGTTCTGCGGCGTGATAGACGAGGTGGGCGAAAACTGGAAGCACAAGTACCGCCCCGGCCAGGGCTTCGCCATACAGCCCGCGCATTACTACAAGGGCTCCCAGATGGCCCCCGGCTACTCCTATCCCTTCTGCGGCGGCGACGCCCAATACGGCAACATACCCATCGAATCGCTGCTTATGGACTGCCTACTGCCCTACGATTCCGACGTATACTTTTACGGCTCCCTCGCAGAGCCCATGAGCTGCATAGTTGGCACCTTCCACGCCATGTACCACACCACGCCGGGCAGCTATGAGCACAAGATGGGCATCGTCGAGGGCGGCAAGATGGCGATGCTCGCCTCCGTGGGCGCAATGGGCCTTGGTGCAATAGACTACGCGCTGCACTGCGACCGCCGCCCCTCCCTGCTGGTCGTGACCGATATAGACGACGACCGCCTTGCCCGCGCAAGGAGCATATATACGGTAGAGCACGCCAAGGAGCAGGGCGTGGAGCTTCACTTCGTAAACACCGCCAAGCCGGGCTTCGGCACTGAGTACCTGAGGGAGCTCACCGGCGGCACCGGCTACGACGACGTGATATGCTTTGCCCCGGTAAGGCCGGTGGTGGAGCAGGCCGACGCCATACTCGGCTTTGACGGCTGCCTCAACTTCTTTGCCGGGCCTACCGACAGCAATTTTAAGGCTGAGTTCAACTTCTACAACGTGCATTACCTCTATACCCATGTAGTCGGCACCTCCGGCGGAAACACCAGCGACATGAAGGAGGCTATCGAAATGATGACCTCCGGACGGATCAACCCCGCTACTATGCTCACCCACATAGGCGGCCTCAACGCAGTTGTGGATACCACGCTCAACCTTCCCAATATAAAGGGCGGCAAAAAGCTCATCTACACCCAGATAGAGCTTCCCCTTACCGCCATAGCGGACTTTGAGAAGCTGGGCGAAAGCGACCCGCTGTTTGCCAAGCTCGCCGAGATAACCGCCCGGCACAACGGCCTCTGGAGCCCCGAGGCGGAAAAATACCTGCTTCAGGCCAAGGCGTAGCGCCGATACTTATTATCGCCGGGGCATATGCGCCCCGGTTTTTTCTGTCAATTCGCCCGCTCTATTGACGCGGGGGCGAGTATGGTTTAAATTATTAAAGATGTATCCTTAGCGAAGGAGTTACCGCAATGAACATCCGCTTGAACGAAGTGCGAAAATACATAGAAAACCACGGTGAGGCCACGGTGGAAACTTTGACGGAGCTTTTAGGCTGCTCCAAGATGACGGTATGGCGCTATCTTAAGCAGCTTGAGGACGAGGGCAGCATACGGCGCGTTCGCAACGGCGCCATAGCCACAAGCCTCGCGGGCGATACAGAGGGGCTGTATTCCCAGCGCATGCACGAAAACGCCGACGCAAAGCTCAGCATAGCCCGTGCCGCGATACCCTACCTCGTGCCCAACACCTCGATATTCCTGGACGCCGGCACCACTGTTATGAGCCTCGTGCGGCAGCTTCCCAACCAGCACTATACCATAGTCACGAGCGGGGCCAACATCGCCATAGAGCTCTCCCAGCGCTCCAGGAGCACCGTCTCCTGCGTCGGCGGGCAGATAAGCAGCTCCACGCTGTCCCTGTCCGGCCCTCAGGCGGAGGCGTTTCTCGCGACGGTAAACATAGACACCGCCGTTCTCGCCGCCACGGGCTATTCCGCCGGGGCGGGCTTTACCGTAGGCTCCTATACCGAAAATTCCCTCAAGCGCCGTGTAATACAAAAGGCCGACAAGGTCATACTCCTCATCGACCGCTCAAAGCTGGGGCGCACCCTCCCCTTCACCTTCGCCTCCCTGTCTGATATAGACGTGGTAATATGCGACGCTCCCCTGCCGGAGGACTTCGTACAGGCCGCAAGGGCAGCTGGCACGGAGGTATTGCAGGTACAGCCCGCAAAATAAACAGAAGCGTGCCCTTTAGCTCATAGCAGCATTTTATAACGGCAAAGAACATATAATATGCTTCATCAAAATATCATAAAAAGCTGAAAGCGCCCGAGCATTTCCCGGGCGCTTTCGCTGTGAGTTTTTTATATGCCCAGCCTGTTCTCCCTTATCTGCTCAAGCTCGGTGCAGTTATGGGTGCATATATGCCCCGGAAGCGGCAATATGCGCTGGTGTATGGCGTCCACTATCCACTCCGGCTGGGGGAAGAAGGCGTCCTCCATCTCGTGTGCGGGAGTTATCCAGTTTTTTGCGCCCACCACCACGGGAGGGGCGTCCAGATCGTCAAAGCAAAGCTCCGCTATGTTGGAGGCCAGATTGCGCATAAAGCTGTTGCGCTCGCAGGCGTCGCCGGTGACCACGATGCGTCCCGTCTTTTTGACGGACTCCATAACTATCGAATAGTCGAAGGGCACTATGGAGCGGGCGTCTATGACCTCGGCGCTGAGGCCGTACTTCTCCTGCAATATGTCCGCCGCCTTAAGCGCGCGGTAGAGCGTCGCTCCTATCGACAGTATGGTCACGTCGCTGCCGGCGCGCTTTATATCAGGCACGCCTATGGGTATTTCGTACTCCTCCTCCGGCACTCCGCCCGGATGGAACTGCTCCGCCACATCGTATATGCGCTGGCTTTCCAGGAATATCACCGGATCCGTGCCGTTTAGGGCGGACTGCATGAGGCCCTTAGCGTCGTATGGGGTCGCAGGGAACACCACCTTGAGGCCGGAAATATGGGCGCATATCGCGCTCCAGTCCTGGCTGTGCTGCGCACCGTACTTTGAACCCACGCTCATGCGCAGCACCACGGGCATCTTGAGCATTCCGGCGCTCATGGCCTGCCACTTGGAGAGCTGGTTGAAAACCTCGTCTCCGGCGCGGCCCAGGAAATCGCAATACATGAGCTCGGCAACCGCCCTTCCGCCGCTCATGCCGTAGCCCACCGCCGCGCCGACTATGGCTGCCTCGGCTATCGGCGTGTTGAACAGGCGGTAATAGGGCGTCGCCTCGGTCATGCCGCGGTATACGGCAAAGGCTCCGCCCCAGTCCCTTACGTCCTCGCCGAAGCTCACTAAGGTAGGATCCTCATAGAGCTTGTTTATTATGGGCTCGGCTATGGCGTCGCGGTACTGATATACCCTCGCCTTGGGCACGGGCTTGCCGTTTTCGTCGAGATAATAGCGCTTTTTCTTGGCTATCTGCTGTATGCGGGGGCACTCCTCCCTGGGCAGCAGCATATCGGGCTTGCGCTCGGTATCCATGGAGGGGACGCGGCCGTTGGAGAACATGAGATCGCCTATGAAGTTCTTTTCCGCGCCGAATATATCGATCCTCGGGGAAACCGCGTCGTCTATGGCCAGCTTCATGTTGCGGAGCATATCCCCCGCCACCTTTGCCCGTATCTCGGCAAGCTCGGCTTCGCCGCATACGCCTGCCTCCACAAGCTGTTTGCCGAAGGCGATTATGGAGTCCTGCTCCTGCCATGCCTCGATCTCCTCCTTCGTCCTGTAGCTGGAGGAATCGGAGGGGCTGTGGCCGCTTATGCGGTAGGTGACTACATCCAGCAGCACCGGGCCCTCGCTCTTTGCAACGGGCAGCTTCCTCGTGTATGCGTCTATAACGGCGAGCGGGTTGTAGCCGTCTATGCGCTCCGCATGGAGCGCGTCCGGCGATATGCCCGCCGCTATGCGCGCCACCATATCGTAGCCCATGGTCTCGCCCCTGGTCTGGCCTCCCATGCCGTAGAAGTTGTCGTTTATGTTGAATATTATGGGAAGCGCGCGCTTTCCCTCCGTCCAGAGCAGCTTAATCTGATCCATGGCGGCTAACATAAAGCCCTCCCATACGGGGCCGCAGGCGGTGGAGCCGTCGCCTATATTGCATACGACCACGCCCTCCTTGTCGTTTACCAGTTTATAAAGCGCCGCGCCCACGGATATGGTGCCGCTGCCGCCCACTATGGCGTTGTTGGGATATATGCCCAGCGGCGTGAAGAATGCGTGCATGGAGCCGCCCAGCCCCTTGTTAAAGCCGTTTTCCCGGGCGAAGGTCTCGCACATCATTCCGTAGAGCAGGAAGTCTATGCCCTGCTCCCTCAGGCTTTTCCCTTCATCCTTTATCACCCCGTAGGTCTTGCCGCCAAAGAAGCCCTCCATGACGGAAAGCAGCTCGCCCTCCTCCATTATCTCTATGGAGCGAAGACCCTTAGCCAGTATCTCGCCATGGCTGCGGTGGGAGCCGAAGGTTAGGTCCTTCGGGGTAAGGCGGAAGGCCTCGCCCACATAGGCAGCCTCCTGCCCTATGCCGAGATGGGCCGGGCCGGGGTGGTTATAGTTTACGCCCTGATATTCGCTCGTGGTCTTTATGAGGTTGAGCATGGTCTCAAATTCCCGGATATAGCACATATCCCGGTATATGTTCATAAACTCCGCCGTGGTGAAGCTGCCGAGCTCGTCCTTTACCGTTTTCTGATAGGTATTTACCGGTATCTCCGGCACTCTTATAGGCGTCTCCGGCCCGCGTACCGCCTTAGGATCCATGTATAAAGCCTTAGTCATTGATTTTCTCCTTTCTCTTTGCCTTATCCTGCCCTGTCCCCTGCGCTATGCCTGAAATACGGCTTCCCGTATTATCTCGGACACGGTCGGGTGCGGGAACACTATTTCCTTTATGTCGTCCAAGGTCAGCCGCTGCTCTATGAAGGAAGCCGCCGCTATTATGAACTCGCTCGAGTAGTTGCAGAGGGCCTGCGCGCCGAGTATGGTGTTGTCCCTGTTGTTCACCACCAGCTTGAATATGCCGTCGCCGCCCTCGTTTTCCGCCACATACCGCCCCGAATAGCGCATGGGCAGCGTGACCGTGCGGGCGTCCAGGCCTGCGGCTGCCGCAGCAGCCTCCGTATAGCCCACGCCGCTGAGCTCCGGGTTGGTATACAGCACCGCAGGTATCGCATCGTAGCGCATATTGTCCCGCTTGCCCAGCATGGTGTTCACCGCCACCTCCGCCTCGCGATAGGCGGTATGCGCCAGCATCGACCTTCCGTTTACATCGCCCGCAGCGTATACCTCGGGCTGGTTAGTCCTCATGCGGCTATCCGTAACTATGGCTCCGCGCTCCGTGAGCACGCCTATGCTCTCGAGGCCGACGTCCTTTATATTGGGCCTTCTTCCGATGGATATGAGAGCCTTATCGCACTCCACTGCGCCGCTCTTGCCGTCCTTTTCATAGCGCACCGCGCCGTCAACTATCTCTGTTACCTTGGCGGAGAGCAGCAGCTTCATGCCGCGCTTTTCGTAGTGCTTCTGCAATATGCCCACGAGTTCCCTGTCGTTTTCCCCGGCGATATGATCCAGCATCTCTATTACGGTTATCTCCGAGCCTATGGAATTAAAGTACGCCGCCATTTCCAGCCCTATCACGCCGCCGCCTATCACGACAAGCCTCTTGGGCGCTTCGGTAAGGCTCAGCAGCTCGCGGTTTGTGACCGCAAAGCCGGACTCCAGCCCCTCCTTTAGCCCCGGTATGGGTGGTATTGCGGGAGATGAGCCCGTGCATATCAGCAGCCGCGCGCCGGTATAGGTGCTGCCGCCCGCCTCCACGGTGTAGCCCTCGCTGTTCCTTCCCGTGATGACGCCCCTTGCGTTGAGCGTTTCAACATGGTTCGCCCGAAGCGCCGCCTTTACGCCGCCCACCAGCGTCTTTACCACCTTTTCCTTGCGCGCTACCACCTTTGCGTGGTCTATGGCTATATCCTTTGCTATAACGCCATACTTTTCGCCGTGGGCCGCGCCGTCGTAGAGCTTGGCGCTGTAAAGCAGGGTCTTGGTGGGCACGCAGCCCTCGTTAAGGCATACGCCGCCCAGCTCCCTCTGCTCTATGCAGAGCACCTTCATGCCGACATGGCCTGCCCGCTCCGCCGCCAGATAGCCCGCGGGACCTCCGCCGAGTATTATAAGATCATAAGTCATTCTATATTACCTCCCCTTCGCGGTTTAGCCTATCAGCAGCGCGGTAAAGCTCTCAAGAGCCGTCTTAAGCTCCGCAAGGAACCGCGAGGCAGGCGCCCCGTCCAGCGCTCTGTGGTCGTATGTGAGCGAAAGACCCATTGCGGGATAGACGCTTATGCCGCCGTCCTTGCCCGTCCTTACGCGCTCCGTTATGCCGCATACGCCGAGTATGCCGGTCTGGGGCGGGTTTATCACCGGGGTGAAATGCTCTATGCCCAGCGAGCCGAGGTTGCTGACAGTAAATGAGCCGCCCTGAAGCAGATCGGGGTTTATGGAGCCCTCCTGGCAGGCGGCTATGAGCGCCTTCGCCTCGGAGGAGATTTCCCGCAGGCTCTTTTCATCCGCATTGAACAGCGTGGGCACCATGAGTCCCCTTGGCGTATCCACAGCCACGCCCAGGTTCACATGGTGGAAGCGGCGTATGCTGTCCCCCAGGTAGTGCGCGTTGAGGTCGGGGTGGCGTGGCAGCACGCGGGACACGGCATACAGCATTATGTCGTTCAGGGTTATGTTTGGCACATCCAGCTTTTCCGCCGCCAGCTTAAGCTGCTTTCTGTAATTCATTATGCAGGTGGCGTCAAAGGAAACGGTGTGCGTGAGCTGCGCCATTTCGCTTAGGCTCTGGTGCATGGACTTGGCTATTACCTTGCGGATATTGGTGAGCTTGACGTCCTCGTATTCCGCCGCGGGAGCAGCCGGGGTAAGCTCCTCCACCTGTCTTTTTGCCGTCTCCATATCGCAGGGAAGCAGCCTTCCGCCGAGGCCGGAGCCCGTGCGGCTCTCCGCCGCGAGCGCAGCTATGTCGCGCTCGATCACCCTTCCGTTGGGGCCTGTCGGAGCAGCCATGGCAGGATCCAGCCTCAGCCTTTCCGCCGCGTTTTTCGCCCTTGGCGATATGCCCCTCGCTCTTTCCGCAGTTTGCAGGGCCGCTGCGGGCGCGGCAGCCTCCGCCGGCGCTTCCTCGCGCTGCTCCGGCTCGGCCTCCACCTTGGGGGCCACGCCGCTTATGTCCTCGCCCTCCGCGCCTATTACGGCTACCGTTTCAAGGCAGGGCACATCGTCGCCCACGCCAAAAAACACGGCGAGCAGCTTCCCCGATACCTTTGCGGCCTCCTCAAACACGGCCTTATCAGTCTCGTAGGAAAAAAGCAGCTCGCCCTCGCCCACATCATCTCCGACTTTTTTGAACCATTCGCCGATCACACAGCTTTCCACCGATTGTCCCTGTCTGGGCATTATTACCGCCGTCGCCATACTTATCCTCCTATCTGATGATTGAAATATATATTTGTTGTTTTATAACATTATTTTGTTGTATTATATCACACATGCCGCCGACATGGCAACAACTTAAGGTGCATAAAAGCAAATTTAATCTGTTTTTTTTAATAAGAAAAAGAACTGCCGCTAGACAGTTCTCTCTCTTATTTCCTATTGCCTTTTATCCTTCGACAGCCTGCTTATAACGCTCCGTACATTCCTCGATGATCTTGATGGCGTCCTCTTTCCCGCGATAGGCTCCGGTCGTTACATTTACCCCTTGAAGCACCTTGTAGTTTTCGAAAAAGTTCCTGATTTCTTTCAGGATAAAATCCGGCAGCTCATCCAATTCATAATAATCGGAATAGCGAGGGTCGCAGTCCACTACGGAGATCAGCTTATAATCCGGCTTTCCGCCATCTGTCATTTCAAGGTAGCCGAGGACTCTCGCCGGCACATAACAGCCGGGAAAAGACGGATAATCGCTTACGACCAGAATATCCAACGGGTCGCCGTCGGGGGCCAAGGTGTTTTCAATGATCCCATATTCTGTCGGATAAACCATGGAAGCATATATGACTCTGTCCAATTTGATCTTTCCGGTTGCATTATCCACTTCGTATTTATTTTTTGAATGAAGCGGTATCTCGATCAATGCCTCGACTACATTATCCATAACAATTAACTCCTTCTTTATCTGTTTAATATTTTTATTTCATTATATCCCTTATAAGCTCGGCGCTCCTCAAAGGTCGCGCGGACTTTGCCCTCTTCCCTTTAGTTTACTGTTTTTTCTTCTCCATAGCAATATTTTCCTATCCGTCATCGCCCGTCCATATCCTTGTCCTGCTTGACTACCGCGCCGGAAACGGCGTCTATTTCGTATTCATATTCAAAGCCGCCGCACCTGAAATCTATCTCGTATGCCATGCGGCCGTCCTCCCTGTCCAGCTTGCACTCGTATGCGGTTATGCTGCCGCTGTCAAGGCCGGCATGGGCAAGGGCTATTGCCTTTGCGTTGGCCTCGCCTATATAAGCGCTGTCGCTGGCGGAGCCCTCTGCCGTTACGTTGGTTATACTATAGCCGAATCTCCCAGAATGCCGCGCTTTGTTAAAAGCTCAATAAATGCGGCGGACTGCTGTGACAGCTTGTTTTCCTGCTGTTCATAAAGCGCCTTTCCGGCGCAAATACGCATTTTTTCAATAATGCGTTCGATTTCTGCGCCGGTGGGCAGGGAAGCCTCTGTATCCAACGGATACAGTCTATTGAAAATGAGGCAGCCGTAGGAGCCCGGCAGACGGTGCAGAGCGAAGGCATCCCCATTCTTCTGAAAAAATCTCCACACCTTTGTCTTTTCCCAGCCCCAACGCCGTCCCAAGGCTTCCAATGTCAAAGCGGCGCCAAGTCTCCCGAATTGAACGGCAGGCGCCAGATAAGAAAACGCATTGCCGGTCTCCTGCCAAACCGTGTGGCACCAGAGGTCCAGCCATGCATCTGATTCGCCGAAGGTATAATGCTGATCCGCTGTGTATCCGCAGTATTTTGCCCGGCCCTTGCGAAATGCCGCCCGCGAGGCCAGCTTTGCCCAATAACCCATGATTCCCTTACCGACCGGCAAATGAGTCCTGGGCAGCTTAACCCATTGGTATCTGAACAGGCATTTCGGCATGACGGGTTCCTCCTTTCTGCGATTGGATATAAAAACAAGGCAGCCCCTTTAATCGAGAGACTGCCCTTGCAGTATGTGGTTACTATATTCTTACTTGAAGTCCGGGTAACGATTCCTTCTGCACCCCTACGAGATACCAGTCGTTTCCGTACTCTATGCGAGTGGGTACCCATTCGTCATTTATCAAGACCTCCATTGCAGTTCCGCAGTGCAGGCCGCCATAGATTTCCTTGTTCTCAAAACGGATATCCATACGTTCTGTTTGCCCCTCAAAGTATAATACTCCCTGTTGCATGGTGCTTCCTCCCGTGTAATAAAAGTATCGGAAAATAAAATGAGCCAGACGGATCAGCTACATCCATCTGGCTCTGTGGCAGGCTGAAATCATGCGGGATAATAGCCGCTTCAAGTACCTCCTTCCCAGCATATTTTGTCGGATTCAGTCCTGATACTCACCGATTGCGGTTTTCTCTGACTATCCCAATTATACAGCGAACTTCCGTCTGGAACTCGATGGCCGGGGCCACGACGGCGTTGGCGAAGCCCGTGATGGGCACGAGCGTGCCCGCTCCGGCGAATTTTGCGATGTCGTCATAGACCGCAAAGCCCGTCAGGATGGCCGAGAGCAGCACGAGCGAGATGCTCACGGCCGCGCCCGCCGTCGTTTCGTCCAGCCCGAGCGCCTGATAGCCGTTCAGGAGCGCCTGCCCGATCGCGCAGATCAGCCCGCCGACCCAGAAGGCGTTCAGCAGATTTTTCCCCGTTTTCGACCGGGGCGCCAGCGCGTCCACATAGCGGCCGTATTCCTCGTTTGTCATGTGCATCCCTCCGCGTGTTTTATGCTAGTATACCGCACGGAGGACGTAGTATACAGAAATTTGGAATGGAATGCGGAAGCTCCCGGATTTGTCATTGCGAGGAGGCGCAGGCCGACGTGGCAATCTCGGGAAGGCACTGTCAGTTCGTACAGAGAACGATAAAACGTACAAACCAATTGCGTCTGTAGCGGCGCGTGCCATTTTAACGGCAGCCGGTACGAAACGGCACTGCCTTCCCGAGATTGCCACGGGCGCAAAGCGCCCTCGCAATGACAAATCGGAAGCCATCAGCATTTTAACGATAGTTTGCGTGAGCAGCGGGTACGCAAGTGGGCCGGGCGTATGATGCGCCCGGCCCGAAATGCGTGACGATATGGGGGTTGACATGATCGTCCACGCATGTTATCATGGCTTTGGAAGCAGCACTTGTGGCATTGGCAAGAGAGCCGGAAACGGTCACTCCCCTTTGCGGTCCTCGTGCTGCTTCTATTCATTTTTTCAGGCCCTTCAAATCGCTCAATCGAGGATCACGACCGGCTTGATGAGGTCGCGGGGTTTGTTCTTCATCAGCAGCAGGGCTTCCTCCATGTGCTCAAAGCCGTGGAAGCGATGCGTGATGAGCGGCAGGGTATCGAGGCGGCCGGTCTGCAGCAGCGCGGCCAGCTTCTCCATGCGCAGGCGGCCGCCGGGCATCAGGCCGCCCGCGATGGTCTTGTGGCCCATGCCGCAGCCCCATTCCGCGCGCGGGATGAGGACATTCTCGCCGCTGCCGAGATAGTTGACATTGCCGATGCGGCCACCCGGCTTGAGCATCTTCACGGCCTCGCCGAACGTGCACTCGGCATCGCCGCCCGCGATGATCACGCGGTCCACGCCGCGGCCGTTCGTCTTTTCCATGACCTGCGCAACGATGTCGCCCTCGCGGTAGTTCAGGATCTCCGTTGCGCCGTAGCGCCGCGCCGCCTCCGCGCAGACCGGACGCGAGCCGACTGCAAACAGCTGTGCCGCACCGTGCAGGGCCGCGCCCGCAACGGACATCAGGCCGACCGGGCCGATGCCGACGACGCAGACATCATCGCCGAACTGCACATCGGCCAGCTCCACGCCGTGGAAGCCCGTCGGGACCATGTCCGCCAGCATGACGGCTGCGACCGGATCGACATCCGCAGGCAGGTGAGCCATGTTGGCATCGGCCTCGTTGACGTGGAAGAATTCGGCAAAGACGCCGTCCTTGAAGTTCGAGAATTTCCAGCCCGCCAGCATGCCGCCGGAGTGCATGGAATAGCCCGCCTGCGATTCGAGCGCACCCCAGTCGGGCGTGATGGCAGGGATGATGACGCGGTCGCCGCACTTGAAGTCGCGCACGAGCGCGCCGACCTCAACGACCTCACCCACGGCCTCGTGACCGAGGATCATGTTGTGGCGGTCGCCGATGGCGCCCTCCCACACGGTATGGACGTCAGAAGTGCAGGGCGAGACGGCGATGGGGCGCACAATGGCGTCCAGCGGTCCGCACAGCGGGCGTTCCTTTTCAATCCAACCCGTTTTTCCGATCCCAAGCATTGCGTAACCCTTCATAAAAGACCACTTCCTTCCGCTTTATTTGATATGTTTATATCGATACTTTTGTATCTGTTTGGAGTATAGCATAGATAGGTCTGTTTGTCAAGCCCGGAATTTCGGAAACGGTTTGTAAATTTCCCGCCGCGGTGATTGCTTTTCTTTGTAAAATCTGTTATACTGTCTAACAGAAAAGGCCCTGCCGTCAGCAGAGCCGAAACGGAGGGACTTTTATGTCTTTTGCGGTATTTACGGACAGCTGCTCCAATCTGCCGGGCAGCCTGCTGCAGCACTTTGGGATCCGGGTGCTCCCCTGCAGCTATACGGTGGACGGAAAGCAGATCATCTATGGCGGCGACATCGAGGCCTTTGATGCCCACACCTACTATGAACTGCTGCGGCAGGGCAAGCGCGTCACAACCTCCCTGCTCAACACGCAGGTCTTCCTCGATCATTTCCGCCCCGCGCTGGAGCAGGGGCTGGATGTTGTGTATGTCGGCCTGTCTGCCGGGATCAGCGGCACCTATCAGGCCGCTTGCATCGCAGCCGCGGAGCTGCGCGACGAATTCCCGGAGCGGACCGTCTGCCCCGTGGACTCCATGGGTGCGGGCTTCGGCACCGGCCTGCTGGCCTGCCGCGCAGCTGAGCTGCGGGACGAGGGCC
>OGXT01001998.1_pt1 | contig 17465 bp, 24 predicted proteins | sample 1576361 | NCBI WGS metagenome assembly OGXT01 (sample SAMEA3541514, study PRJEB24748) | human gut metagenome | biome: human gut; feature: human-associated habitat; material: faeces | place: China | collected 2012 | reverse complement strand
CTTCCGATCTGGTATATACGGGTTTGCACCACTTTGCTTCCAGTTTCCCCCAATTAGCATACATTGTTAAATTTTTCACGCTTTGGCGGATTGCATAATATACCGGCTATATATTTGTGCAATATTCCATATTGTAATTTTGCTGCCGGTATGCTATACTATAATCGCAAAGGGGATGGGGAAACAAGCAAAAGCAAAGCCCGTCTTAAATAATAACAGGAAACGGAGATTGCAAAATGAAAAAGTATAATTTGGAGCCCATGCACACTAATCAGAAATCATTCTATGGCAAGGCGTATGTTTATGAATATGAGATGAGCGATTGGCGTTACTATCGTTTGATTTCATATGAGACCCCGGTTCTCAATGTAAAGGTTCGGGACGGCGTTACTTATATTAGCAAGCGTTGGGAGAGTTATAGCGCAACCACCTTGCGCCATGTCAACGAATTCTTGAAACAACTGCGCTTCCCGGCTCTAACAGCAAAGCAATGGCGGGCGCTCCATGTCGGCGCGTATTATGCAGAAGATGAAGTTTTGCTCATGCCTGTTTAAACGCCTTCCCGGCGTTAATGCAGCCCGGTTATTCCCGGCCGGTCACAAGCCCGGACTAATGCAGAGTGGCGCAAATTAATAGAAAAAGGAATGAAAAAATTATGAAAAGAAAAGAATTCATCGGGAAATTATCCTACTACGAAAGATTGAATTGTTCTTGCTATGGCAATCCGCGTTTTTTTGGCGTATTTATAAACGAAAGAGGGGAAACGCTCGCGGGTAAAACCGCAACGAATGCGGCTTGCGCTTATGGTTTTTTGAATTATCAAAACGCCCTGCGCAAAGTAACGTATCACATTACCCGGAACGGAAATATTATTTTTGATTATATAACGGTTTTGGTAGAAAAGGAGAATACAAAATGAATTACATTTTCAAAACAACGGCAACAATGAAAGAATACAACAGTAAAAAGTGGTACATTGACGGCGGTATTGTTTCAGATATGCGAATAGATGCGGATAGCGTGGAAAATGCGCTTGAAATTTACCGGGAACGGGCGGAAGAAAAGCACGGCATTACCATTTCCAAAAATGCTATTAAAAACAAGGCGGGAATGTTCGCTGATCTATCAGGCGGGGGCGTAAAGCAAGTTGGTTATGTTATCACCGGTAAAGCCGAATTCGACAAGGGAGATTATTCCGGCTGGAGCACGCAATACATTGATTTGTGGGTAACTATTTTGACCGTCGTTGACACGGTATTTTAATTAAGGGGGGATAATTTCCATGAAATATGGCAACCTTACGACCGAACGTCGCCGCGTGTATACGCTTGAAATTGCGGACATTGACCACGAAATGCTACGCGAAAACCAGAACGGAACATATATTTATGCTGATTGCGCCGCGCGCAAAACGCTTCTTGAAAATGAAGTGTTTCAGTGGGATTGTACCGCTTTTGGTTTTCCAAACGCAATGAACGTTTGTGAATCCGACAGCCCGGATATTTTCGACGTGGAAGTTTTTTGGCGAGACTAATCTTAAATCCGAAACGTTCCTTTTTAGGGACGTCGTAGCGAGATGAGCGCCGCTGCCTGATGATGGAAATGCTCAATATTAAAAGAGGGCCGCGCCGCCCGAATAGGCGCAGAAAGGAAAAAGCTATGAAAAACATCACTAGAACCATTCGCACGCTGACCGTCGAGTTTCCCGTCAAGGCCGAAAACGGCTTTGAAACACGCACGGAAAACATTGTTGACGTGGGCGCTGCCGCTATCCGTGCGGAGCTCAAGAAGCGTTGCGGCACGTATAACGTTAAATTCCTTGGTGAGTATGACGTTATCAGCGATGTGGAACGCACGTACTCCATGCCGGTTGACACGTTCGTGCGCCTTGCAACCGAAATCGCCTGATTAGAAAATTTCATAGCTGCGCTATCGGCTATACGGGCGGAAAGGAAAAAAGATTATGAATAATATCGTTATCAAAGGCCGTCTCACCGCTGACCCCGAAATGCGCAAAACTATGAACGGCGTTCCCGTTGCAAATTTTACTGTAGCTGTTGACCGGACGTTCAATCGTGATGAAACGGACTTTTTCCGCTGCACCGCGTGGCGCTCTACGGCTGAATTCGTGAATGAGCATTTCAAGAAAGGCCAGGAAATTCTTCTGAGCGGCGAAATGCGTTGCGACGTTTGGGAGGACGACGACGGGGAAAAGCATTCGTCGTGGAATGTTCAGGTCACAAATGCTGAATTCTGCGGAAGCAAGCCACAGTCCGCTGACACACCCAAAAAGAAAACGTATCAGAAGTAATCAAACTAGCGGGCGCGTGTAAACCACATTCGCCCGCTTTTATTTCAAGATTGGAGTGTATAACCATGAAAACGTTCCTTGAATACCTTATTTGTTCCGCTATTGGCGCGCTGCTTGTGGCTATTTGTGTTTTCGTCCCTATGTTGATTGGTTGGTGATGGGCTTGTCGTCTTGTAAATACGCAAAATCATGTTTTGAGTGCCCATTTCCCGACGTTCCGCCACGGTGCTTGTCAAACTTTGATGCAAGTGATTATAAGGACGCGATTTATATTTTTCGTAAAAATCTTAACATTCAGCCCTTTCCGCGCGATGAGCTTGGAGAGCACGTAGAGATTAGCGCGGTTATGTCAGAGGACGACAACATTTTGAGATTGTCAATTTATTATGACAAGTTTCTAATGGCGTATTTGGATGCCGGATGGCGTTCGTTACAGAGAGCGATGCGCAGCAAGTCGAATGTGTACTTTTCGATTGGCCTTGAAAAATCATTAGGGACTAAACGCGCTTATGAAATCATTCAGGAGTGCTATAAATATTGCTATGGTATTGGAAATCTTATGGCTCGCGCTATTGATTGCACGAATGGAGATATTATTTCGCGTAAGGTAAAAGGCGAAATCAGCAAAAACGAATATTATGCCATTTTTGATATAGTAGAATCAAAGAAAGGATTTACGCTAGTATGATTTTCGATATAAACGAAGAAAAGCTTGATTTGTTGGCAATAACTGGTTGTCCGGTTGATTTGCGAGTAGACGGCGCATGTATGCTTAGAGATGATGGCGTGTATGACGGTTCTTGTATAGCCACCTGCCGCGCCTGTTGGTTGAAATGGCTCTCTAAAGAAAGTGAGGATAATTATGAATAACCCTTCTTATGTTTATATTCCCACGGATAAACTTGTGGAGATAATCGAGCACTCTTGTCCGCCTTGCGTGACAGTTGACCAGTGCATTCGGCTTGCTTATGAAGATTGCGACGGCCGGACTTGCCTTGAATGCTGGAAAGGCTGGCTAAAGGACGGTAACGGCGATGGCTGAATATGTGGACTTCAAATTAGCTAAGGCTATAATATGCGATATGTGCACCCAGGTATACCCGAATGAAGATTGCCCCATAAACTGTGAGTGGATGGCTCTGCTTGAAAGAAATTGCAAAAAGGACGGTGAATAACAATGGCGCGTAAAAGAAAACCCTTAACCGAATGGCAAAAGCAAGCCAAAAATTTCAAAGCTAGAATTCGATATTCTGAGAAAGAAGGTTATGCTATTTCAAAGCACGCGCGTTATGCTTATGAGCATATCAAGGACTATACTGCCGAAGAACTAAAGGGCTTTACGCATGAATACATCCGTGAAATTGATAGCATTTCGGAAGCTCAGTTGACTATCGAAAATTACCGCCAATTCCTTAAAGAATTTATCACCCCCGGCAAGAAGTATGAATCGCAAGGGGCGTATTTGCTCTTAGCGTGGTTCAATTCGTTACTTGATACGCGAAGTGTAAGACAAGTTGCAGAAATGATTAAGCGCGGCCTTGAAGAAGATGGTCTGCCCGACTATTCCGTGAAATACCGCGAACATGACGCTCTTGCCTACATCGGTAAAATGCAGGCATGGTTGCCCGAAGAGATGCGGTTGTCAGACGAACAAATTTATCACTATGCAAATGACTATGATAGCATTGATTGGGGCGAATTTTACGATGACTAAAAAGAAAAAACAGCAGATTGAACCACGGGCTATTGTTCCCCGCTATGCCTGTGATTTTGAAACAAGCGTTTTCGAGGGTCAGGAATATACGGAAGTTTGGTCTGCTGCGTATGTCGAAATAGGCGGAAAGTCAGAGCAAGTAACTGTTTGTAAGTCAATCAGTGAATTCTTCGACGATATGTTTTCACATGATGCCCGGCGCCAAATCCTATACTTCCATAACCTGAAATTCGACGGCGCTTTTATCCTTGACTATTTTATTTCACAACTAGGTTGGAAACAGGCATATACTCATACCGGTGAAAGCCAATTTGAGGGCACAGTCTGGTCGAATGACAAGGAAATGCCCGCGAAAAGCATTAAGTATATGATTGCCGACAAACAAGGTGTTTGGTACAGTATAGTAATTAAGGGCGCGAACGGAAAGATTCTCGAAATTCGTGATAGCCTAAAGCTGCTCCCGCTTTCGCTTAAAAAGTTGGGTGAATCTTTCAAGACAAAGCACCAAAAACTTGAAATGGAATATAAGGGTGAACGTCATGCGGGCGGCTTCATTAGCCCGGAAGAATATGAGTATATTGCAAACGACGTGCTTGTTCTGAAAGAGTGTCTTGAAACAACATTTGCTGAGGGTCACACTAGACTTACCATTGGTTCGTGCTGCTTTGACGAGTGGAAGAAAACGCTGGGCGGGGACTCCCGTTACAAAGATTGCTATCCAAATTTATGGAAACGTCATATTGATGAAGAAATATATGGTTCTCCGTGCATTGGCCGATATATCCAGCGTGCATATAAAGGCGGCTGGTGCTATGTTAACCCTAAGTTTGCTGGTGAGCCTCAACCTAGAGGCTGCACATTTGACGTGAACTCCTTGTACCCTTATGTAATGCACAGTATGTCCGGTAATGCCTACCCGGAAGATTTGCCCACGTTTTGGAGCGGCAACTATATACCGGAGTGTTGTGGAATGGCTAAGAAAGAATGGGGCCCGGAGAGCAGCTATGGGCCATACTATTATTTTGTCCGCTTCAAATGCCGTTTCAAATTGCGCAATGGTTATTTGCCTACGGTTCAAATCAAAGGCAATCCATTGTATAAGGGCACGGAGTGGCTGAAAACATCCGATGTGTATAATCCGCGCACAGGTATATATCACGATACCATTATAAATTGCGACGGAGATAAAGTAAAACCAATCGTAACGCTCACAATGACTTGCACTGACTATGAGCTATTCAGAGAACATTATGACGTGTTTGATTTGGAAATTCTTGATGGTTGCTATTTTTATACAAGGAGGCGTGTATTCGACCAGTATCTTAACAAATATAGAGAGATTAAGGAAAACAGCACAGGCGGTATTCGGTATCTCGCAAAGCTATTCTCTAACAATCTTTATGGCAAAACCGCTGCTTCACCGGATAGTAGTTTCAAAGTGGCATATATAAAGGATGATACATCTATCGGCTTTTACCCTAATTACGCGCAGGATAAAACACCCGGCTACATTGCTATCGGCGCGGCCATTACTAGCTATGCCCGCTGTTATACCATACGCGCCGCACAAGCAAATTATGAACATTTCTGCTATGCAGATACCGACAGCATACATCTGAATTGCAGCCCAGAAGAAGTGAAAGGAATTACAGAGCACCCACGTACCTATGGCTGCTGGAAATGTGAAAGCGAATGGGATTACGGGCTGTTCCAGCGGCAGAAAACCTACGTCGAACACGTAGTTAAAGAGAACCATGAAGAAGTGAAGCCGCATTATGACTTGAAGTGCGCGGGCATGCCTCAGCGTAGCAAGAAGCTGTTCTTGCAGTCGTGCGGCGAAGATGAAGGTGTCGAGCCTGAAAATGATATGGAACGAGAATTCCTATCTGAGCGAAGAACTATTGAGGACTTCAAAGTAGGATTATGCGTTCCGGGCAAGCTGCGCCCAAAGAGAATTCCGGGCGGGATTGTCCTTGTAGATACAACATTTCAATTTAAGGAGGGTTAACAATGATAATAACAATCCCATCTATTAAAGCCCCTGAGTGCCAATGCGGAGAAAAGGCCAAAGTTTATCTTTCTCCGAATGACCTCAAAGTTAGATGCCCTCACTGTGGCAAGGAAGCAAGCGTTCACTATACTACAAGTTTTTATCGGTTTAGTGCTGGTGACTTAGCTGACCTTGTGGCTATAATAGGCAATAAGGCATAAGGGGGGGTTAGCAATGGCCGATGTTCATGGACGGTGGATTAGACCGCATTGGAAGAACAGTAATTATTGCTGCGACTGTTCGGAATGCGGCGGGGAGGCAATGCATCAAGATTATCAGTGGCATAAAAAAGGCGTCTACCCTTTCTGCCCCAACTGTGGAGTGAGGATGGACGCTTATACGGAATAAAAATTACACCCCCTACCATACGATAGGGGGTATAACTATATCTAGAACTCCGCTTGCTGCCGCGCGGTTGCTAAAACCGATAATCATCACTAGGCCAGTTTCACCCGGTAGCCTCCTAGTGTGTCACAACAGTGGCGCGGAGTAGATACCATATTAGCAAGAGATAGTTTTAATAAGCGCTTCCTTGCTTTCAAGATTCTTGAAACGGAATCTGCCCATTTCAAACTGGTGTCTCAGCAGTGCAATGAGGCTATCATAACCGCCGCCGAGAATATAGTCAACATCGTGGTCGTCTGTGTTGACTGTGATTTTCATGGGGTGTGTATGGTCAACAGAGGGCGAACAGTAAAGCATACTGCCAAACTTATTTGCTTCCGGGTATTCTCTCACGCCATACTCATTCCCGTGATATTTAATCGTGCATAGGTACACATTCTTGCCGGTCATTTCTTCGACAAACGCCTGATTATCACTAAGATATTTACCGCTATCGGAGAATCCGATGTATGCGGTATTACTGAACGCCTTAGAGAATCCGCTTTCGGCCTGTGCCTTTGCGGCGCTTTCATTGTAGCCCTGTTCCAGCACGAAACCATGTCCGCGCATGAACTTCACCTTATCATTCAGTCTGCTGCTGATTCCCATAGCAGAGTAATACGGGTTCAGAACAGTAACCGGGTTACTAATCATAATCACAGGCACGTATCTGCTTTGTTCTCCGCCGCCTCTTGCAATCGACTTGTGAATTGAAATAAACTTATTCATTTCATTGGGGCAGTACACCCCGGTTTCGCTTTGGAATTCATCGAACAACAGTACGGTCGTGTCGTTAAGATAGTGTGAATATTTCTTCACCTGTTCGGCGGAGTTGAGTGCCACGGCATAACCGCAACACTCAGCCTCACCGCCGTCTTTTGCAAGCATCAAATGGACAAAGGCTTTGCTTTCAGACATTTGCTGCGTAAGCGTATACCCCGGAAAGAACAGAGCACCAATTTCCTTGAAGAACTTGTCCGCGCAATCCTGCAATTCATACTTGTAGCGATAAATCAGGCAGAACTTTCCCTTGCCTCTAAGATACCTACGCACAACATAGCGATTAAACCATGTGGTTTTGCCCGCACTTCTGTTGCTTGTGCAGATATAGATTTCGGGCTTGTTCCCGTCAATGTCTAGCAGACTTAGCAGCTTTGTGCCATCATAATACTTGCTTTCCATTTTGGCTTACTTCCTATCCATATAGCGCTTCATTACAACAAGCGCTCTAAGCAGAGTTTCATTCAGGTTAAGGTCGCCATTACCGACACCACCAAGAGCACCGCAATCGCAGAGAGCCTTGATAGTATCTTTCCCCCAATCGGGAACTTCATTCAGATTGTGATAAACCATTTCATCTTCCTCACTTTCATGTTTAGTTTCAGGTTCGTCTTTCTCATCAGCAAGCAGAGAATAATTCGGAACACCGTACCCGCGCACGTAGCGGGAGTTGACAATCAAATTCCGCCTGCCAACTGCGTCGCCCTTGTTCCCTTCGATAACTGTGATATTGTAGCCGTTGCAGGTTTCCACAATACCAACATGGTCGGGCACTCCGGTACAGTCGCCGTGGCCGCTATCATCCCAGTCGTAAAAGATAATGTCACCCGGCTTCGGCACATAGTCGTCGCGCTCTTCCCAACAGTTGGCAAACATATATTTGGTAATCATTTCAGGGCAAGAACACTCCGGGAATACAATGCGGGAAAATCCCGCAATGTACCCCATAGCGCTGACGAATGTGGCGCACCATGCGTCGCTGTACTGCACTTTGTAGCCTCTGGGTCTAGGCTGATTTTTGTTGTAAATGTCGATGATTTCCTGCTTCTGCCCGTTATAGCTGTTCGCTCCCATGTAGGCACGGGCAGTTGCAACGAGAATTTCTCGGAGTTCAGTAGTAGTCATGCGAATTCCTCATCTTTCATATCAGTTTACGTTTGGTCAGGCACGTTTAAGGCAAATGACCCGTTAATGGCCGTAAAAACCGTATAACCTGTGAGGGCATTTTCTGGGAACGCAATAATCAGATTGCCATCAGTGTTAAGGTACGCCGACCCGGTGCGCGTCTCGTTGGCAAAGGTGCTGCCCGTAGTCATCATCTGTACAACAGTATAGTAATATTCATTCGCTGGCTTTAACGACCCAAAAACTCCATCTAGCTTCATGTCTATCGTCATAATATTGCCCACATCTGTAGGTTCAAGGCCAACTAGTTCAAGCCCGAAATTAACGGTTCCCGTCCCTCTGTTGTATCTAAGCTCAATTTTATTCAGCGTTAGTGCGTCTGAATGCTGACTAGTAATAACGGGTTCCCATTTTTCGTCAGAGTTTACAACCATACTTCCAGCCTTAATTTTGTTAAAGGTCACAGAGTCGTCTGCCAGCACTGCTTCAGTAACGGCTTCTGACGCAAGTTTTTCGGTAGTAACTGCGTAGTCATTAATCTTTTCTGTGGTAACGCTTTCTTCAACTAGCTTATCTGTAGCAACAGACTCATTAGCCAGCTTATCGACAGTCACAGCGCCACCCGCAATTTTCTGTGTAGTCACAGCGCCAACCGCAATTTTCTGTGTAGTCACAGCGCCATCCGCAATTTTCTGTGTAGTCACAGCGCCATCCTCTAGAGATACGGTCGAGGGTTTTTGCATTTCCCACTTGTGGCCATTAACGGACAAAATCTTTCCACTGTCGGTGTCGTCCGGGTTCGGGCTTGGGAGATAGGACTCATACAAATACACAGTGGCAGAGCCAAGCTTAGTAATACTCAGCGTGACAGGAGAATTACCAACTGTACCTGTAAAAATATAGACACTGTCATTACCTGCTGACACATAGCCAGTATTAAACGAAACAGACAAGCCGGTAGTGCTGTCGGGCAAAGTAATATTGAATTTCATCGGCTTGTTCGCCGCAAGGTTCGCAAGAATGGAATCAAAACTTTCGTCAAAAATAACCGTCCATTTTGTCGCGCCTTCTGACGCATCGTAGCCCAAGGATGTAACTTTGGTAGAAGTTACAGTAATGGGGTCAAATTCCTTCACCCCATACTTCCATGCCGCGTCATTAACATGAGCAGAAAGCTCGATAATGCGAACAAGCATTTTATCGGAAGCCGTATCGTAATTGGACGTGACGAAAGTAAACGTCATGTGATTATCGCCGTACATATCAAATGTTCCGTTCCAGTAATCTGCATTATCGACCGTATCAATCAAGCGAACAGGCAAGTTCTGATAGTCCTTACCATGGAAACCATGGAAGTTATTATAATACCGCGCTACACTTGCGGGGTCGCAATCTTCGGCCGCTTCAATAATGTCTCCGGCCTTTCTAGTAAACTGGAAACCTTCATATCTCTGAAAATCAAACAGTTCAGTGCCGAATGTTTCAATCTTCCACGTATTTGCATCCTTGTCACCGACAATATTTACTATATCAAAGATTTCGCTAGGAACATAGTCGCGCCGTCCCGCGTGAGGGTCGGGCATAAAGGTAATTCTAACCTCACGTTTAGCCGTGGAATTGTCATAAACAGTCGCCACGCTAGAGCCAAGTTCAAGCGCATTGTAATTCAGTCTAGCGTTTACGCCGACACAAAGTTTGCTTGTAACGCTAGCTGCATCGAACATCCTGATAAAGTCTGCTGGGGTGATATTAGCTGTTACAGTTTCACCGTCCGATGTGGCAGTAAAATTAACAATACCCTCGGCAGAGGTATACGGGGTGTTAATCTCGATAATCTGCAAACCCCATTCCTCATCAAGAGAAGCCGCAGAAGCGGGCGGAATCGTGATTTTTGCAATTTTCTGACGAACGGCGTAGTCTCCTTCGCTGTCGTAAGCTGTACTGATAGGGACGATAATATTAAAGCCATCAAATGATGCATTTTCCCAATTTGGGGCATTATAGCCGCATGACGCAGCATATACTATATTACTACCTTCATCGGTGGTTTCCAATAGGGTAGCAATCATGTCCCTATCTGTTACCCACTGACGCAATTCGTCTCTTGTCGGCATGGCTAGAACAGGTTTAGCCTTATGCGGAGGCGTACCGGCAAAAGCCATGAAATGAATTTTTGCGTTTGTGCTTTCAAGGGTTTTCAGGCGTTCATCAAGCGCTGCGTCTGCTGCCTGTCTATCAGCGATTTCGTTCGTCAAACCCTCGTTAAGTTTATTAACTGCGTCGCCAGTGGTGTTAAGCTGACCAACTACCTTACAAAGGGTTTCGTAGTAACTCATGCTTTCGTCATACACAAGCGGGAGAATGGGCTGGCAGTAAAATCTCATGGTATTCAACATATTAACTGTGTCCATAACTTCACTCCTTTACCATACGTTCATAAATTCGGTTGAAAGTTCGCCAACCATTCTACGCTCAATATTGATAAGCGAACTAGCAACATCTTTCATAAGTTCAATTCTAGCCTTGCCGCCAGATTTACCTTTGATTGTCTCCGTGGTGTTGGCTTTTCTGTCAGACGTTTCATTATGCGATTCGGTGTTGTCGTTCTTCTGGTCAATCAATGCACGACGGGCATAGGACAGGTACGCCATGCCCGCAGCATCCTCAGCGGGTTTCACAGACACAAGGCCATTCTGCGGCGTGTCGCTGTCAAGGTTGTAATTATCAGCGGTAATAGTGTTGTTGTTTGTGCTGCCGCCAAGAGCCTTGTTGTTATAGTCACCTGTGAATGTACGTACAAGGTCGGTGTCGCCATACAATGCTTCTATGTCCTCGGCCGTAAAATCACGAATGCTGTTGAAGGTAGACTTGACAAGCTGCGTATAGTATGGCGTAATTTCGGCAAGCTGCTCATTCATGTGGAACACCCAAAGTGCCGCCGTTTCCCAGCCGATTTCACGGGTATAATAGTGGGCAAGGATACGCTTACAAATATAATAGGTGGTAGGCCCATCAACAAATTCCCACGGAATGACGCAGCGCTTAAACGGTGAATCTTCTCTACCCGTGCTACCAATGGGGAACATCTTAGGAGCGGCAATGCCGATAATTTCGTCAATCGGTTTGGTAACATCATCTACCAACGATTCACAAATGAATCTTACTTGCGTTGTGTATAAGCTCATTCTTTCGGTTCACCCCCGCCGTCAGAGTTCGGGTCAAGCCAGTCATTAACGGTGTTTCCCTCGTCGTCGGAAATACCAGACGTATAAAGAGAATTAACAGAAACTTTAATATTAAGCCCGAACATTTTATTGATTTGCTCGGTGGCTTGCTGACGTGCTTCTAGCTTTGACATTCGGCAAGCGGATGTGCCAGCAGTTGCCTGTTGAATTTCGTCGGTAACAAGTCGCTCACGTTTGGAGATTGTAAGGTTCGGGACACCCTGCATTGACAGTGCTTCATTCCAAATTTCCCGTTTAAGGTCTTGAAGCTGCGCTGCCGTATAAGGTACTCCCGGATTAAGAACCTGAATGTTGTTGAGATTCAGGTCTTTGTCCCCAAAGATGATGGGGACATTCCCGTCGTACTGCATCATGAGGTTCTTAAACGTCAGGCGCTGAGATTCGGGACACGTCACGATAACCGGGGTTTTCTGCGCCGCTGCGTTAACATCAACATCGCGGTCAATATTTTCGAGGCGGTGAGCATAAACCCAAGCCTCATAAGCGGACGGAAGTCTAAGGCGGTTATTCCAGATAAGAACAGAATTGGTGTTGTCCAATTTCCATTGGTTCTTACCAACGCTTGAAGCGTATGCCACTCGGTTGATTGGTGTGTTGTACACATCAAACGGGCCATTCGCCATAACGCGCAAAGCAAGATAGCCTTGCTTGTCATAATCTTCCTTGCCCTCTAGTCGCGCCGCTTCTGAAAGAACATCATCTTTGAAGAAAACGGCACAGCCCGTAGAAAACAGGCACAACTCCAAAAAGCGCGGGTCAACGCTCGGCGGGAGATTTTCCCACGTGAACAAAGAGGTTGAAATTTCCGTTAGCTTGTTGAAGTAAAACTGATACCGGGTTGTGTTATCGTAGGCCGTTTCCCAAAACTGGCGCGAGTGAGAGCCTTTAGGGTTTCGGTATGGTTTACTCAAATTGTTATCACCTACTTAAAGCGAGTTATCGAGCGAGTAGTTGCCTACGCGCGTAAACGGGTTTCCGGCAGACAGGTCAATGCAGCGCCAGAAAGTAATACCGCGGTCATAAATCTGCACAAGCGCGGCGGTCGCGTCTGCGGGGGCACTGCCTGTAAGAGTACAGCCACAAGTCTTGACGTAATTCCATGCTTTTCTGCCGTTACGGTTAGGGACTTTAAGGCGGTTCGTCTTGTAACCGTACATGGAAAAGAAATCGTCGATGATTCGGGCAAACTGTCCTTTAATGCGGTAAGGCATATAGTGGAAGCCTTGATAGCCCATAGCGCAAAACACGCTAGATGACTGCTGACCGCGAGCGTGGTTGGGCTGAGTTGAAGCTGTCTTTACCTGCGCGACAAGATTGATTGTTTTACTTAGAACATCGCCAGAAGCGGATGTATTTACTTCTGTCAAATTCTGTTGAGCTGCCATCTGATTGGCATTAGCCCCAGCAAATTGCGAAACATTCCCAGCCTGAGCCGCTGCACTAGTGGCGGCACTAGCCAAGCCTACGCCAGCAACCGCTCCTGCCACTTGCTTGACGGTATCAATAGCAGTATTAGCAACTCCAGCAGCAATAGCATACTTGTTTTGCGCAATCCACGCCTTGAAAGTGTCAACATTCCACGCGCATTGCGGAAAACCGCCCATAATAAGCGATTCCTGAAAGTTTGTTGGAAGCCCTTTATAGTTAAGGGGTATAGACGCACATTCAAGATTGCCGTTTACTACGCCTACAATGTTAAATGTTGGCTTCCTATTTGAGAAGTATTCATAAGCATAGTTCGCCGCATTGCCTTGAAGATTATCGACATACACCCCGCAAAATGGAGCAGTATATAGTTTATTGTTTTTTGGCCTGTAGCCGTCAAACGTGCCGGTGAAAGCTGGAATAGAATCAACAGTATGCGGGACAAGGCCGGTAGCCAAATCGCCGGTAATTGACCAATTCATGAAAAACTTCGGGTACATCGTAATACTAACAATGCCGTCCGCTTTATTTGCTTTCGTAGCAGCCTCAATAATAGCGTTCGCTTTTTCAGTACAAGCTTTAGGGTTGGCTGGGTCATATTCGCAAAGATTCTTTGTCAGGCCGGTATAAATGCCACTATCCACGCCGCCGACGCCGCCGGTAGAAGCATCTTTAATGACCCACTTGTTATCTTCATAAACGGCTTTCCATGTAGCTAGAATACAAATTACATAATTAGTTTTTAAGAAAAGATTCGGAAAATAATCAGCATCATACACATATTCGCCAAGTTCAAAAGATTCGGGGATGAGGTTGTCACCAATCGCGTCAGTCATGGCGTGCTCACGCTCAACAAAGCACTGCTCAACATTAACGTCGAACAAATACGTCTGCATGGGGTCAATCGTATAGTAAATGCGCGAAGTGGTATTACTGATATATTCAACCTGCGTAATGAACGCATAAAACCATTTTTCTCCATAACCGGTATTACGGAACATCAGGTAATTGCAGCCGAGCAGTTCATCGACAGTTTTGTCCAAGGTAATGTATGGCCTAGGATAACGCTGATATGAAACTTTATCAAAATAAAAAGCAAGCGCATACGTAGTAAACGCCGTAGCTTGCTGATCTGCGCTATCAAACCAAATGGTGTGGTCGAATGACGGTTCAAGAGGGACATTCTTTAGAATGAATACCTCTGAATTCGGAACAATCATCGACATGAAACCACCTGCCTTTAAGAAATTTCCCACCTACCCGCCCGACCACTATTTAACGCCGTGGCCATTCGTCTGTAACTTAGTTACTTAATAGTAACCGTACACGTCGCTTTCTTCGTCGCGTCGAAAGCGGAAGTTGCGGTAATCGTCGCGGTAGCGGACTTTGCGTCTGCATCAACCGTAACAACACCGGCTGCCGAAACTTTAACGTCCTCTGCGCTGCTCGTCCACACAACCGTCTGCGGGGCGAAGTATTCGGTGACAACTACGGCAGACAGAGACACGCTGCCGCCTTTCGGAACAGACGCAGTAGTCGGGGACACGGTGACGGAAGTAACCGACGGAGTGCCCGGTACAAACAGGACGGAGTTAGCAAACGGGGACACGGAGAACGTTTTCCACACGTGGTAGAAGTAGTTCCAATAAAGACCCTGCCCGTTGTACTGTTCCGTAAACTGCGTAAGCATATCGAAAACCATGAACCAATCCTTGTCAACAATCACTGCCGGGATTGCATTCAGCGCGGTAAGTTCCTCCTGAGACGGTTCATGATACGTCGGGTCGCCCGCAAAGATTTCGCCAAGGCGGGCAATGTCAAGGTCGCCGAAACCGTCAATCAGAACTCGATGACCAAGGAACTCGGCCTTGTCCATATTGAACGCAGAAGCAAGGACGTTCACGTCCATAGTCGCATCGAACACAGAGTTGACAATCATGTACTGGTCGCCCTTTTCGGTGAAGGTGCGGACAGCCGCCGGGTTGTAATCGCTGTTCATGAACGTCAGCTTATTGGACACGCCCTTAACGGTGGTGACAATAGCTTTCGCATTTTCAGCAGTAACGGTCGGGACGGTGACGGGGTACACGCGGCCGTCAAGAATGTGACGGGCAAGCAGATACTTCATAACAAGGAACTCGTCGTAGTTCGCGCCAGTGTACATGGAATCGACGATTCGGGCGATAAGATCAGTCACGCCATCCCACGACAGGAACGCCTGTTTAAGCTGCTCCTGCGTAACGGTTGCCTTGTAGAACTTCTGATAGTTCATGATGTGGAACGCAGCGCGCACATCAGGCACGACACGCTTGAAAACTTCCTGCTCGGCAATCTCGGGGTTGAACTCCTGAACCTTTGCAATGTTGACGAAGATTTCCTCAATGGACTCACCGTATTCAAGAACGCCTTTCTTGAAGAACGCAATGGGGTTAGAGTACATCTTCGACGTGAGCATAACGCGGCCGATGCGGTTAACCAGAGCGTTCAGGAATTCGTTCTGGAGCGCCGGGTAATCCATGATAATTGCACCAATCGTGCGAACGGATTCAACGTCGTTTGCGTCAGCTTTGGGGACATAATTGCGATAATCGACCGAAGCGTTATTGCGGATAACATTCAGAATGTCCGCTGCGGACGTGGTGAGCGTCCTAATCTTAGGCTTAACAGGCATAAGCATTTACTCCTTTCAAGAAAACAAGTCGTCATATTTTTCCGGAGATTCATCTTCATCGGGTTCATCTTCCGGGAGTTTGGGGTCTGCCGGAGAATTCGGGGTGAGAAAACGGTCTTTGTATTCCTTCACCACGTTCTCATACTTTTCTTTGTATTCGTCACGCTCCTGCTGCAACTGCGGGTTAGACATTTCGTCGAACGTAGTCATAAGGTCAGAAACGTCTTTGAGCGTATCTTCATCGTCGGCAGTGGCATACTTGCCGATAATCGTCTGAAACTGTTCACGGGTTAGCACATTAAAATTCCTCCTTAATAAAATCTGGCGTATGGATTTATCATCATCCATAACGGCATTGACTTTGACTTTTTAGGGGTTGGCTGTGGGGCTGGGAGATTTGTTAGGTAGGTATACCATTTGTCGGCGTAGGTCATGCGAATTCCCCTAGTTGCGTTCCACGATGCAACATCAGGGCGCTCATACTGGACAAACCATGTATCAGCAAGAGCGGCAGGGGAATCTGTTGAATGAATGAAAGTTTCCCAAGTATATGTGTAAGACGGAAAATATGGATTGTCGCCAAACTGGTAATTCGTATCATACTCAAACTTGATGCGATTTAATTCCATGTCACCGCATAGCGCCGGGTCGTCCCATCCATCGCCCGCCCAATCGCTAAACTTCGTGCGGGGTGTCCATTGAACAAGGCCGTAACCTGCCAACGGATTGCCAAGCGCGAAACCGACTTCCGTCTGTGCAGGATTAAGCTGGGATTCATGCTGCATATTGCCAAGCATACCAGCAACAGCGTTGACTGACCAACCTAAAGCGCCAAAATAATTCCAGATGATGCGTGCATTGTTTCGCATTGCATCTGCTGTCATTTTGCCAAGCTCGTTAGTGTAGTAAGCTACCCACTCTAACCCCTCAGAGGCCATACTTGCGTAATCAGGGAGACAGTAGCCACGAATAGACTTCTGGTCTACTTGACGTTCCATCAACTTAACAGAATCGCCGTTATTACCCTCAATTACTGTAAACGAATTTCCGTCTACAACGCCAACTATACCGCAGTGGTCTGGCTGCCCCTGATTATCACCAGAACCAGAGTCATCCCAATCGTATTGAATAATGTCCCCCATTTGAGGAACGTAAGCGTCGTTTTCTTCCCATCGGTTAACGTTCTGATATAGCGTTACCATGTAAGGGCAAGAGGCTGTCGGAAAAATAATCTCCGTTAAGCCTAAAGCAATGCCGACGTATGAAACGAACACTGCACACCACGGTGAAGCATAAGTAACAGTCGGGCCGCCTACATCTGTTTGGTAGCTATTATAGGCGTCAATTATTTTCTTATAACTGCCGTCGTATTCATTAAGGCCGATGCACGATTGAGCGAAATTGTAAACTGACGTTCTCAGTTCTTGCTCAGTCATTTAATCGTGAGCGTGTTGATAAGAGACTGCATGACAGAAGTATTGTTATTGATAGCAGTAGAAAGCTCGGAAATCTCTGCCTTATATTCCTTCGTCAGATTGCTAATCTCTTCCTTGTGGTATTCCGCAGATTTGTTGACATAGAAAAACATGATAAGACAACAAGCAATAGGAAAGCCAACGTTTGAAATAAGCTGAACAATCTCGTCCATACACTTTCACCCCTTTCTTACAATACCATTTTATCACATTGCCACGCTTACGTCAACTGTGAAAAATTGGAAGAGCCGGGGCACTGGTTAATGCTGGAAGCAAAGTGGTGCA
>OGXT01001995.1_pt1 | contig 17468 bp, 15 predicted proteins | sample 1576361 | NCBI WGS metagenome assembly OGXT01 (sample SAMEA3541514, study PRJEB24748) | human gut metagenome | biome: human gut; feature: human-associated habitat; material: faeces | place: China | collected 2012 | reverse complement strand
AATTTTTTATATTTATTTGACATCATAAATTAAAAATTTATTCATGGTCGGATAAAATTTGAGGATGGGGGAAAGAGGTTGAGATTGAAGCTGCATCTTCTCGGCGAGGCCTATATCGAGCTGGACGGCAGCCGCGGCTATTGTAAGCTCTCCGCGCTGACCCGCGCGGACGAGGCACTGGCCGCCGCCGTAAAGGAGGCCGGCTATGAGGAGAACGCCTTTACCCCCGCCTACCGCTGCCCCCTGTGTGAGGACACCGGCATGCGGGGCGGTATCCCCTGCAGCTGCGTGGCCGAGGCAGCCCGCCGCCTGCGCCGCGAGGAGATCAACGCCGCCAGTCCGCTCGGGCTTTGCCAGTTTGCCAGCTTTGAGGTTGCGCGCTACAGCGAAACCGTTGAGCCGGAGCTTGGCATCTCCCCGCGCGAGTATATGGGCAAGCTGCTGAATTACTGCCAGACCTACGCCGCACGGTTCAGCCAGAACAGTCCGAACCTGCTTTTTATGGGCCACACGGGGCTTGGCAAAACGCATCTGGCATTGGCCATTGCCGATGCTGTGCTGGAGGGCGGCCACGATGTACTGTACACCAGCGCCGCTGCACTGGCAGCCCAGCTGGGCCGGGAGCATTTCGACTATTCCACCAAGGATGAATGGCTGGCCGCCTGCCAGGAGGCCGACCTGTTGATCCTTGATGATCTGGGCACAGAGTACATCACGCCGCTGACCATCAGTGTACTGTATGAGCTGATCAACACCCGTATGCTGACCCACCGCCCCACGATCTACACGACCAACATCACGGATCAGACCGTTTTTATGGCCCGTTACACCGAAAAGGTCGCCAGCCGTATGCTGGGCGGTTGCAAGATGTTCAAATTCTTCGGTGCTGACCAGCGATTGAAATAAGCAAAAGGGATGCGAACCGCTGCGGCTCGCATCCCTTTTTTATTTATTGCAGTATCGTCAAAATCTCGCATAGAGAAAGCTGCCGCCGCCGAGAAAGCGCCCCATAAAGAGAAATGCAAAAACAGCTGCCTCATAAACGGCCCAGCGGGCAGGGACGGGCAGTGCGGCGATTTTTTCCCGCAGCGAGATACCGCGCTCATGCAGCACATCCACCGCCAACAGACAGACAATGCCCGCGTAGAGAGTCAGCTGCTCCTGCATGCTGGTCAGGCCCAGCTCCCAATAGTTGCTGAACACAGCATGTCCGCCGTTGCAGAGTATGCCGCGGAAGATCTGTGCGGCATTGCCCAGACTGCTGGCACGGAAGATGACAAACGCCCCCACCAGAACACCGAAGGCCCCTGCCATGCGCAAGCCACGCCGGATACGGCCGCCGCGCCGGGGCGGGAGATGATTTTCCGCCGCCTGACACAGACCGTGCAGCCCGCCCCAGACAAGGTAGGTCCACCCTGCGCCGTGCCACAGGCCGCTGACCAAAAAGGTAAGCAGCAGGTTGCGGTCCTTTTGTGCTTTGGTACAGCGGCTGCCGCCCAGTGGGATATAGACATAATCCCGCAGCCAGCGGGAGAGGCTGATATGCCACCGCGCCCAGATATCCTTGACCGAATCCGCAAAGAAGGGCTGGCGGAAATTTTCGGGCAGCGTCAGGCCCAGCACCTCACCGACGCCGAGAACGATGTCCGTATAGCCGGAGAAATCCGCGTAGAGCTGCACTGTAAACAGCACAGACCCCAGCAAAAGCTGGGTGCGGTCATAGGCGGCGGGGTTCGCAAACACTGCATCCACCACAACCGCGGCACGGTCAGCCACTGCCAGCTTTTTGAAATACCCCCATGCGCTGCGCTGCACACCGCGCCAAGCGCGGGCGCTGTCCCATCGTGCAGGGCGGTCCATCTGAGGCATCAGCTCGTCGTAGCGGTTGAAGGGGCCCTGCGTGATGGAGAGAAAAAACGAGGCATAGCACAGCAGCCGCGCATACTGTTCCTCCGGCAGAAGCTTGCCGCGGCGCACATCACAGAGGTAGCTTATAAGCTGCAGCGTAAAGTAGCCGATGCCCAGCGCATTGGCCAGCTTGCCCTGCCACCCGAAGGCCGCAGGCAGATATTTGAGCAGCAGCAGCGGAAAAAGCGCAGCCGCCAGCCCTGCATAAAAGGTGCCCTTCGCGGCCGTTCTGCGCCCGCACCACCAGACCAGAAAGGTGCAGGCCAGCAGTACCGGCAATGCCTGCCAGCACAGCACGGCATAAAAGACAAGGTTTGCCCCCAGCATCAGTTGCCAGCGGCGCGGCGGCGGGCAGGCATACCAAAGCCCCGCCAACAGCGCTGCAAACAGCACAAAGCCGGGTGATGTCACAGCAATCATGGCGGGGCCTCCTTCGTATCAGTGTACATCCTTCATCAGGATGGATTCATCCGGCGTCAGCGTCAGCTTATCTTCGACCGTATCATAAAACAGGTCGGCGACATTCTCCCCTGCCGCATCGCGGCGGATAGTATCACAGAGAACAGCGGTAAATTTATCCGCACCTGCACCGTTCAGGTGGTGTGCATCGGAATAATCGCCCACCGTAAGATGCAGCGTATCCCAGTCGCGCCAGAGGGAGAAATCCCAGTAGACAAGTCCGTCCCGCGCCGCGCAGAAGGTATTGAGGGCATCAACATAGGACTGATAATTGTCGGTGTTATATAGATAACCACTGGGCAGCGGCGCCGTAAAGAGGACGAGGCGTATGCCGTTTTCCTCGCAGAAATCCGCGATTTTGTTCAGATACTCCCAGCCGAAGTCGGACAGCGGCGCATCGGCGTCCAGATCCAGCAGCGTGCCGAAGCCGTCCTTCGGCACACCCTGTGTGTAGACAAAGCCGCGGCCGCGGTAGGCCTCCCCGCTGTCGGGATAGCTGACATAGGCATAACTGCCCGGGTCGTAGCCGTCTGTCAGCTTGGCCCGCCACAGGGCGGGCATCGTCCTTGGCGAGGCAATGCCGTGCCGCGCCGGCAGCAGCAGGTCGGCAAAGCCTGCAAGGCCGCCCATCTCCCACAGGTATTTATACCGGTTGGGCGAGGCAGCGCTCATGTGGTCTGTTAGCAGGTAGCAGGCCATCGGCACATTGGCGGACCGGCTCTCGTTATAGCCGGTGTAGAACATCTCAAGGTAGACCGTTTTGAGGTCGTTTTCGGCAGCAGCCTCGCGCAGCATGTAGTAGGAGCCATCAGGCAGCTGCTGAGATGACCCGGCGTTGAAGCTGTGGGTGCCGAGTGCTGCGTCCACGGCGGCCGGGTCTACGCTGCGGTAGCAGTGAGACGAGCCGAGGAACAGAGTGTCGATATTGCCCGCGTCCGCATACAGCTCCTGCAGCATAACCCGGGAGTAGGAATGTACATCGTCCACCAGCAGAAAATCCGCAGCCGCCAGCAGTGCCGCCGTCAGCAGCACAAACAGCGCGGCAGCCGCCGCTTTTTGCAGGATGGTTCGTTTCATAGCATCTTCCCTGTCGTATCAGCGTTCGATCTTCATGTGGGGGTGCTTCGGCGCATAGCCGGAGACCTCCAGTCTCCACTCGGTGTTGCCCTCGGCATCCTCTGCCGTTTTGGCAAAGCCGAACTGTGCGTAAAAGTCACGCACCATAGCGTTTTTGGCGGTGGGGTAATAGTGGCCCACTACGGTTTTCACACCGGCGGCGGCAGCCTGCACCATGAGGGTGTCCATCATGGCATCCTCCATACCGCGCTTGAGCACACGGCAGCTCATGAGCCAGAGCGTCAGGTCGAGCAGATCACCCTGACGCCTGCCTGCCACCACCGTGACAATGCCGTTGTCGCCGAATTTATCCACCAGCCTGCCGCACAGGCAGAGCGCATCGGCATCCGCCGCCATTGCGCGGATGTCATCCTCGCTGCAGCGCAGCGTAGTGAGGTTGAACTGGTTGGATTTGTTGGTCAGCTGGGCGATGCGCTGGATGTAAAGCGGCTCAAAGCCGCGGATTGTGGCCGTCATCTCCAGACTGTCCAGATATTGGCCGTAATCGGTAAAGGCCGCCTGTGCTTTGGCACGCTCGGCATTCTGGTGGTAAAGCTCGGTTTTTTTCAGATCCTCCTTGGAGAGAGCCGTGACCTCAAAATAACCGCCGTGATCCAGCGTCTTGATATAGTTCTCGGCACCGTCGAGCGCGGGCACCGCCACGCCCGGCACCTGCGCAGCCACAATGGCGCGCTCGGCCGGGTTGTCATCGGCAAAGACAAAGCTGTCCGCACCAAGGCTCAGCTCTGCGGCGATCGCCTTCAGATTGAGATCCTTCGGCTCCCAGTTGGCCTTGATAGCGACAAAATCATCGGGACGCAGCACGCCGTCCGGGTGGTTGAGACCGGCGATTGCGTTGGCCTCCTCGTTTTTGGAATCGACCGCCAGAATCACGCCGATGGATTTCAGCGCCTTGCAGTAGCTTTGGAACTCGGCAAAGACCTGCCCCTCCGGCACCTCGGGGCCGATGGCAAGGCCGTCCACACCATCGTCCCCCACGATGCCTCCCCAGAGCGTATTGTCCAGATCGAGAACAAGCGCCTTTTTGTTGCGGCCGTACAAGGACTTGATGATATTGGCCACGCTGTTGGCCAGTGACGGGATCGCGTCCAGACACATGGCATATTTGTACATATGCCAGAAGAAGGCATCGCCCCAAGCGGTCAGTCCGTAGTCTGCCGAAAGATAGTCGATGTCATTGATGTAAAAATGCTCATGTGCGGCCGCGTAGGCATAGAACCGCTGGTTCAGGCGGCTGATAAAGTTGGAGCGGCCGTGGGGGTCCCAAATGTCGCGGTTGCCCATCAGGCGGTAGTTGGGCCGGTCAAAGTTGTTCTGGATGACCGGGCAGGCAAATTTCTGCTCCAGCGCCTGCCACATGGTTTCAAAGTGAGCATACTGCTCGTCCAGCATGGCGTCAATGTCTGCCTCGCTGTCGGCAGTCGTGGGCAGCGCGGTCAGGTTGCGCCAGCTTGTGTGGATATAGATAATATCCGGGTGGAACTCGTCCAGCTCCGGCGTGCCGAACATGGCGTCCTGCCAGTATTGGGCGTATTCACTTTGGTAAAATTCCGCCTCGATGCCGTACTGCAGCAGAAACAGCCCCAGCTGGTCGGCCACCTCATTGGTGGTAGAACCGCCGAGGATGGCGATTTTTTTGTGCAGCGGGTGCGGGTTCTGAGCCAGCAGCTCGCGGCGCAGTCTGCGCTTTTTGCGCAGCAGGGTCTCGGTATCAAGCGGATACTGGAAGCAGTCCATGGGAAGCTCCTTTACTATATAGATGGACACCAAAAAGGCTTCCCTCCTTGGGGGAAGCTGTCACCGAAGGTGACTGATGAGGGGCGCGTCTGCCCTGCCGCCCTCTTACCGGGCAATAGCGGCAGGGCTTTCCCTCATCCGGCGCTTTGCGCCGCCTTTCCCCGAAGGGGAAGGTTTTTACTGCATCTCCGCCAGCGCGCTCTTGAGCGCCTGAGCGATCTGGTCGGGGCAGCTGGTGGGCTTGCGGCCACAGGTCGTGCCCTCCATGCGGGCGATGGCGTCCTCGGCCTTCATGCCGGGCAGCAGCTTGGCGATGCCCTTCAGGTTGCCGTCACAGCCGCCCATGACCTGCACGCTCTTGATGGTGTGGTCATCGTTCAGCTCAACGATGGTGCGGACGGAACAGGTGCCTTTATTGTTGTAGGTGTATGTCATGATATTGCTCCTTACTCTGATTTTTTTCGTGTTGCCTTGCGCGCCTTGGCAATATCGCCGATGCGCGCGATCATCTCATCTCGGGTAGAAAACGCGCCCACAGGGCGTGGTGTCACGGTGTTCAGACCGTGGTAGTCGGTGCCGCCTGTGATGATGAGCCCGTTTTCCTGCGCCAGACGGATCAGCTCTGCCTTATCCTCCGGCGTGTTGCGTGGGTGGTCGATCTCCACACCGTCCAACCGCCCGGCGGCGATCAGCTCCCGCGCAAGCTCCATGCTGTGATAGACGCTGGGATGTGCCAGCACGACCACTGCGCGGCTTGCCTTGATGACATCCAGCACCGTGTCGACCGGCTCATACCGCGGCGTGTGCAGGATGCGCCCGCGCACAGGCTTCAGCCCGAACAGCGACTTATAGACGGTATTGTACATGCCGTCCGCCAAGCCGTACTGCCACAGCACCCGCATGACATGGGCCTTGAACAGCGTACCGCTGTCCTTAGCAAGGGCGAGCGCCTCCTCGGTGCGAAACTGCGGGCAGATTGCCTCCAGCTCCTTGCAGCTCTGCAGCATGGCGGTCAGACGGCGCTCCGCCATCATGGCGGAAAAGTCCGCCAGTGCGGCGCAGTCGTCCGGCCAATAGCAGAGCAGATGCACGCGGTGGGCGCGCTCATAGTCGTAGGCGGTCAGCTCGGTGGCCGGGATGAGGTGGACGCCGTTTTGCAGCGGGTGGTCGTGGGCATAGCGCACACTCTCGATCGAGTCGTGGTCGGAGATTGCCAGATGCGTCATTCCTGCGCAGGCCGCCAGAAACGGCAGCTTGTCCGCCGGGGTAGAGCCATCGGAAAATGTCGTATGCGTATGCAGGTCACCGGGCATAAGCGTCACCTCACTTGCGAATGTGGATACTATGGGACATACTATTATACTACAAGTCGAGGGCGAATTGCAAGTAGGGGCGAGCAATGCTCGTCCGCAAAGCGTTCCGGTCTCCGCTTGGTTCCCGGGTCGATGACGAGCATCGACCCCTACCGCGTAGGGGCGGATTCTATATCCGCCCGGGAGCCTTGCCGACTGCACCAGGTCTGCGGGCGAGCAATGCTCGTCCCTACAAATTTTACGCTATTTTCGCTCTTTTTTAAGTTTCTCCGGATACGCCGCCAACTCGTCGATGTCGGCATCGGTCAGGGCATCGGTTTCTGCCAGAGCTGCCACAAAGCTGCGGGGGCTGCCGCCGAAAAGACGCTGCCACACGCTTTTACTCTCGGCGGGCAGATACTCGTTCCGCGTCAGGGTGGCTCCTTTTTAAGACAGGCTGCGGCCCGACACGCAGACGGTGCGGGCGTCAAATTTCAATTTTGCGTCACCGTTGTAGACATTGAATACATATTCCTGTACACCCGGCCACTCGGCAAACAGATACGCACCCTCTCGTGTAAAGCTCCAGACGCCGGGATCATCGCTTTCGAGGCTTTCCGGAGAGGTGAAGCCCGGTATGGCGGCTGTCTTTGGTTCCGAAAAATCCAGCGCGTTCAGTTCGTCATAGGTCAGATAGCCCGGCAGGCGGTTCCAGTCCGTTGTATCCCAGAAATCCGTATTCAGCATCAGCAGGGCGTCCGCCTGACCGCTGTAATACCGGTTGCGATAATAGAGATAGGTTTCCAGCTCATCCTGCGGCCAGTCGCCGGGGTTGCTAAAATCCCGCGCACCCGCCTGTGCCAGCGTGTTGCACTGGTGCAGCAGCATGCGGTACTGGTTGTTGGTCAGATCCAACTCCCGCGCCATGGGCAGGATCTCAAAATGAGCCGATTGATTCGGATCGTTGGCCGACTGCCAGCCGCTGATGACCTCACAGGGCTGCGCTTCATCGAACGGCACAATCAAATAGACATGGAAACGCCCTTCTCCATATTGCGGCCCCCTATACCATGCCTCGGGTGCAAGCTCGGCTTCAAAGGTTGCCTTGACCAGCGCGCCCTGACCATCGTTCAGGTAGTCACGCCAGTTCGTGCCGTCCGTGCGCGGTGCGTCCAGCAGAGCGGCGATTTCCTCGCTGTCGTAATCCGCAGGCTCTACAAGGCCGCATGCGCCGCTGTGGTAGTAGTAACCGTTTCCATCGGTCAGATACTCACTCCAAAGGAAGTCCGCACCGCGGCGAACGGCGGTGGCCCCCGCCTCCACCGAAACAGGCGGCGGTTCCGGTGTCACAACGGGGGTGTCTTTTTCAGACGGTGCCGACACGGCGGTTGTTGGCTCCTCCGGGAGCGGTTCCACCGTCTTGCAGGCCACCATACTGCCCGCGCAGCAGGTGGTCAGGGCCAGCACAGCCAGTTTGGTCCACAGTCGGCAGAACCACTGCGGACCGTACCGCTTTTGCAGCCTGAGCGCGGCGGCCAGCAACGCCAGCACGGCCAAACCGAGCAGCAGTCCTTTTGTTAAACAGGCGATAAAAACAGCTTGGTACATAGGTAAGCCCCCTTTTTTTCTGCAGATGCAGAGGATAGTTTCATCCTACAAGTGTAGAATTATATTGTCAAGTAGCGTAGGTGACGAACTTTGCGGGGAGTTTTTAGGAAAAGTGCGCAGTGGCGGAGAGCCGCCAAAGCCCCTCAGGCCTCGCAAGCTCGGCCAGCTCCCCTGAAAGGGGCGCCTTTTTACGCGGGCAGTGCCCGCGAGGATGCCTCCCCATTCTGGGGAGGTGGTCGAGCGCCAGCGATGACCGGAGGGGCTTTGCCCGTTTGCCGTCAGGATAAACAAAAAGGCGCACCGCGCCCAAGATCGGACACGGTGCGCTTACTTATGCTACGTTAAATTTTATGCCAGCAGCGGCTTGCAGGCCTCGGCCAGCTTTTCCTTCTGGGCTTCGGCCTCGGCGAGATCCTTGCCCTTAGTGGTAAAGTAGGTCTTGATCTTCGGCTCAGTGCCGGAGGGGCGCACAACAACCGTGGCACCGCTTTCCAGCGTATAGATCAGGACATTGGCGGCGGGCAGGCCGGTCTCCTCGGGCTTCTTGTAGTCCACCACCTTGACGACCTTGTCACCGGCAAAGTCCTTCGGCGGGTTGGCGCGCAGGCTGGCCATGATTTCGGCCATCTTGTCCATGCCGGACAGACCCGGGAATTCAAAGCTGTCCACCTTGTTCAGGTAACGGCCGTACTCGGTGTAGATGCGCTCCAGTTCTTCCTTGATGGAGGAGCCCTTGGCGCGGTAGTAGGCGGCCATCTCGCAGATCAGCATCGAGCCGATGATGGCGTCCTTATCGCGGACATAGGGGCCGGCCAGATAACCGTAGCTTTCCTCAAAGCCGAAGATGAAGCGGTCAACCTCACCGTCAGCCTCCAGCTTGGCGATCTGGTCGCCGATCCATTTGAAGCCGGTCAGTACATTGCGGCACTCGACACCGTAATGCTCGGCCACCTTGTCGGCCAGCGGGGTCGAGACGATGGACTTGCACATGACGGGGTTCTTCGGCATAGTGCCCTGCTCGATGCGGCCTGCGCAGATGTAGTCAAGCAGCAGAACGCCAACCTCATTGCCGGAGAGCAGCTCATAGCTGCCGTCCTTGCACTTGACGGCGATGCCCACGCGGTCGGCATCGGGGTCGGTGGCCAGCATCAGGTCAGCGCCGGACTTTTCGGCCAGCTCAAGGCCGAGGCGCAGTGCCTCAAAGATTTCGGGGTTGGGGTACGGGCAGGTCGGGAAGTTGCCGTCCGGGTCCTTCTGCTCGGGCACGATAGTGATGTCGGTGATGCCGATGTCCCCCAGAACATGGGTGACAGGCACGAGGCCGGAGCCGTTCAGCGGGCTGTAGACCAGCTTGAGGCCGGCAGTCTTGCAGATACCCGGGCGGATGGAGCGTGCCTCGATGGCGGCGTAGAGGGCGTTGATGCAATCCTCGCCGACATACTCGATCAGGCCCTGCGCCATGCCGTCCTCAAAGGAAATCAGCTTGGCGCCGGTCAGGATGTCGGTTTTCTGAATTTCGGCGTAAACGATGTCGGCGGCCTCATCGGTCATCTGGCAGCCGTCCGGGCCGTAAGCCTTGTAGCCGTTGTACTTGGCAGGGTTGTGGCTGGCGGTGACCATAATGCCCGCGTTGCAGTTGTAGTAGCGGGTGGCAAAGCTCAGCGCGGGAACCGGCATCAGGGCCTTATAGATGCGGACTTTAATGCCGTTTGCGGCCAGTACCTCGGCGGCTGTTTTAGCAAACAGGTCGCTCTTGATACGGCTGTCATAGCTGATGGCAACGGTCTGGCTGCCGCCCTGCGTCTTGACCCAGTTGGCAAGGCCCTGCGTTGCCTGACGGACAACATAAATATTCATGCGGTTGGTGCCGGCGCCGATGACGCCGCGCAGACCGGCGGTGCCGAACTTCAGGGCCACGGCAAAGCGGTCCTGAATGGCGGCATCGTCACCCTTAACGCTTTCCAGCTCGGGCTTGAGGTCTGCATCGTCCAGCTCGGCAGCCAGCCAACGGTCATACATTTCTTTATACATAGGTAATGCACCTGCTCTTTCGCAATACTTACCGCATAATTTGTGGTAGCTTATACTAAATATACCAACTTTGCCCGTGTGTGTCAATCGAATTTTGGCTATTTTTGCCCATTCTTTACGAATCTTTTTTACATCGTAAACCCTTGCAAAATAACAGGTTCAAGTGTATATTGATTAGTAGTATATATGTAAAAGTGGGATTGACTATGAAAAACACTTCCGAATTGATCGTTATGCTGACGTATAATGACTGTACGGTGCCCAATGCAGCTGAGATTTTTGAGCAGTGCAAGGAAACCCGCGCCCGCTTTTGGGGTTTTAAGGAGCAGGGAATTCCCTTTGCTGAGATGCAGGCGCTGTTTGCCCGCATGAAGGCCTGCGGTAAAACCACCTGTCTGGAAGTGGTTTCCTACACGGAGGAAGAATGTCTGCGCGGGGCGCAAACAGCCGCAGCCTGCGGCTGTGATTATCTGATGGGCACACTGTATTTTGACTCGGTCAATGCTCTTTGCCGCAAAAGCGGTGTGCGCTACATGCCCTTTGTGGGGCAGGTGACGGGTCGTCCTTCGGTACTGCATGGCACAGCGGAAGAAATGATTCTTGAGGCGCAGCGCTGTCTTGCCAAGGGCGCTTACGGCATTGATCTTTTGGGTTACCGCTACACAGGTGACAGCGCGGCGCTCAACCGCGCGTTCACCGCCGCCGTGCCCGGCCCCGTTTGCATTGCGGGCAGCGTCAACAGCTATGCGCGACTGGAAGAACTGCGCCAAACAGCCCCTGCCTTTTTTACCATCGGCAGTGCCTTTTTTGACCACGCTTTCGGGCAGGACATTCCGGCACAAATCGATGCGGTCTGTCGTTTTATGGAGGCAGGACATGCTTGAAATGTTGTATCCGTCAGCGTATATGCCCGATGTTTTTTCCATCGATTACCCCAAGCTGCAAGCTCTGGGCTATCAGGGCGTCCTGTTTGATATCGACAATACCCTTGTTCACCATGGGGACGATGCCACGCCGGAAATCGAGCATCTTTTTGCCTACCTGAACAGCCTTGGGCTGAAAATTCTGCTGTTCTCGGACAATTCACGGCAGCGTGTCGAACGGTTCAACCGAAATATCGGCGTGCCGTTTCTGGCTGAGGCCGGCAAGCCCAATCCCGCCGCCTGCCGTAAAGCTGCCTCCATGCTGGGTCTGGCGGAATCGCAGGTCATCTGCGTGGGGGATCAGATTTTCAAGGATATTCTCGGTGCTAACCGCTGCGGGATGGCAAGCATTCTGGTGGATTTTATCCGCCTACCGGACGAAAAACATTTCGGCAAGCGCCGCGCCGCTGAGAAGATCATTCTGTGGTTTTACCGAAAAAACCGGCGCTGTTACAACCGTCTGGCCATTGCCCGCTAAGGAGAGCACACTATGTTTTGTGATATCAACCCGACCTGTTACAAAATCGCGCTGCAAAAGGAAATCTGCAAGCGCCATATCAAGAATTTTTTCGCGCAGGAAAACTATGCCGACACGCAGGATACCGCGCCTCTGCCCTGCATAGTGGCGCAGTACAGTTCGCACCTCATCAAGCGCGGCAAGGGCATCGACCCAGTCTTGCAGGAAAACAAGGCGGTCAACATTCGTCTGGCAAACCAAAGGCTGAACGGTATCCTGATACGGCCGGGCGAGACCTTCTCCTTTTGGCAAATCGTCGGAAAAACCACCAAGCGCAAGGGCTATCGGGATGGTCGTATTCTGATGCGCAACCATCTGCTGCCGGGTATCGGCGGGGGACTGTGCAACCTGGCCAACACCATACACCGTGTTGTACTGCTCAGCCCTATGACGGTAACAGAATTTCACAGCCATTCCGACGCGCTGGCTCCCGATGAGGGCGCGCGAATACCGTTCAGTTCCGGCACGTCGGTGTTTTACAATAACGGCGACTACCGTTTTCGAAACGATACGGATCAGACATTTCAACTGCTTTTGCGGTGCGATGCCGACAACCTCTACGCGGAGCTGCGTTGTGAGCATGCCTTGCCCCACAGCTATCGCATTGTTGAGGAAGGGCATCACTTCCAAAAAGAAGGCGACCGTTATTATCGCGTATCGAAAATTTACAAGGAAACTTTGGACGCCGTCACAGGGGATGTCACAGCGCGGGAACTGGTATTGGACAATCACTCGCAGGTCATGTATGACCCAAGCCTGATCCCCGGCGCGGAAAAGCTGTAAAGGGAGCCGCCTATGTATGCAAAAGTGACAAGCCTTGGTGTGACCGGACTGGCCGGGTATCTTGTGCAGGTCGAGACTGATCTTGCGGGCGGGCTGCCGCAGTTCAATCTGGTCGGCCTGCCGGACTCCGCCGTTAAAGAGAGCAGCGAGCGGGTACGCAGCGCCGTGAAAAACCTGCACTATGCGTGGCCCGCCAGCCGCATCACGATCAATCTGGCACCCGCCGATGTGCGCAAGACCGGGCCGGTGTATGACCTGCCGGTGTTTGTGGGGATACTGGCTGCGCAGGGCAAGCTGCCCGCCCCCGGCGGCGAGCGGGCATTTCTGGGTGAGCTGGGGCTGGACGGCACACTGCGCCCCGTGACCGGTGTGCTGCCGATGGCCCTTGCCGCTGTGCAAAACGGCGTAAAGGAGCTGTTTTTGCCCGCCGAGAACGCCGCCGAAGCCGCTGTGGCCGAAGGGCTGACCGTCTACCCCGCGCGCAGTGCGCAGGATGTTGTGCTGCACCTCTGCGGCGCGGAACCCATCACCCCCGCCACACCAGATGGGTACGATGAAAACGGCGTCTGGCTCGGGCCTGATATGGCCGATGTGCGCGGGCAGAGCGAGGCCCGCCGCGCCATGGAGGTTGCAGCGGCCGGCGGGCATAACCTTTTACTCGTAGGCCCGCCAGGAACCGGAAAGTCGATGCTTGCCAAGCGGCTGCCGGGTATTCTGCCGCCGCTGAGCTATGAGGAAGCGTTGGAAACAAGCGCGATTTATTCAGTGGCCGGGCTTTTGCGGGGCGGTGCCGGGCTTATCCGGGAGCGGCCGTTCCGCAGCCCGCACCACAGCGTCAGCTCCACGGCCATCGTAGGCGGTGGGTCCGTACCCCGCCCCGGCGAGGTCAGTCTGGCCCACAACGGTGTGCTGTTTTTGGATGAGCTGCCGGAGTTTGCCCGCGACACACTGGAGGTGCTGCGCCAGCCGCTGGAGGATGGCAAGGTCACCGTCAGCCGCGTACACGGCAGTGCGTCCTACCCCTGCAAGTTTATGCTGGTGGCCGCCATGAATCCCTGCAAATGCGGGTATCTCGGCCATCCGACACGGGAGTGTACCTGCACGCCCAGCGCCGTGGACGCCTACCGGCGGCGCATTTCGGGGCCGCTGCTGGACCGCATCGACCTGCATGTGGAGGCACTTCCGGTCGAATATGACGATCTCGCGTCTGAGCAGGGCGGCGAGTCCAGCGCCGATGTGCGCGCCCGGGTCATTGCTGCCCGCACCCTGCAGCGTGAGCGCTACCAGACTTTGCCCGGTGTGCGGTGCAACGCGCAGCTGCCCTCGGCCGCGCTGCGGCGGTACTGCCGCATGACCCCCGCCGCCGAAAAGATCCTGCGCGGCGCGTTTGAGCGTTTGGGCTACAGCGCCCGCGCCTACGACCGCATTTTGCGGGTAGCCCGCACCGTGGCCGATTTGGACGGCAGCGAGGTACTGGACACGGCGCATCTGTCCGAGGCGCTGCAATACAGAACGCTGGACAGAAAATTCGGGATGTAGTAAAGTTCATACATCATCACACTCTTTTATCCCCGTTAAAAATGGGGCATAGCTCATGTCGCGAGCTATGCCCCATTTTTAATTTTGCTGCAATTTTATAAGAAGTTTCTTCTCCCAGTTCTTCAAATCCGCAATGGCTTTTGTCACCTGCTCACGGACTTCTGTCTGCAAATCATTTTCGGTATCAATCCCATATTTTTTTGAATAAACACGCTTGTACCGATAATCTTCCCGCTTTTTGTCGTTTGGTTTTGCGATGTCTATAATTTTATTTTGAATTTTCTTTCTGTCCTCTGGCAAATTCCAGCCGCCGAGTTCAAAGACAAGCGAAAGGGATTCATCCGTTCTGCCAAACCAATAGTTATAGATGTTGCTGTTGCCCCATGACCCATTGTTTGCAGAAAGCGGCGGCAGTACTGCGTCCATTTCTTTTGTGTGGAAGCACAGCCAGGAATCCGTTGAATTTGCGTCAAAAACGATACTACCCTCATCGCTCATCTGCTGTAGGGTTTCTCTGACCGCCGCTGCGATTTGCCCGCGGTTATTCACGCGGTGTTCAAATATGAGGTCCAGTGCTTTTTGATGTTTTTTGTATATTTTATCGCATATCTCTATCAACTGTTGGTCGTCCACAATATCTCTCCTGATAATCGCTATATAGTTGTCAATCATCAACCGCACATCCGGAATCAAGTCGATGCCGCCTGAAACACTTTCCAGTGTTTCAACAATATCCAGATAGGTCATCACATCCCAGTACTCTTCATCACTCGGCAATTCCCCGTCTGGTGTCAGATACAGATAGATTCTGCAATAGTCCGGGTACGCTTTTTCAAGGATTTTTCGATACCGGTTCAGTTGGTCACTGTGCTCATGCGACCCAACCTTATTTTCAAATGCTATCAGTGTTTTTTCTTCGCTGGAGGTGAGCAAAATATCTATATTGTTCCACTCCCTCTGTACTGTAAAGCTGTAAAAATCCATCAATGCCAGTTGGAACACATCGTACCGCCCAGCACTATCATTCGCCACCAGTTTTTGCACCAGCACTTTTACATACGCATCACCCATGCCATGGTTTTCATTTGCATTCAAAAGCCACGCCAGCATATTGCTGTGACGTATTTCAGTGCGTGAAATGCGAAGCACATCAAACAGGTTAAATTTCCCCGCCCACGGAAGCAATTCATTCAAGCAGTCTATGTCCAGCAGGAATTTTTTTAATGCCTCTTCATTCGTCATGATAACATCCTTATTTTGCCAGAATTTGCAGCAGCCTTTCGGCGCTCCTGTCCCAGCTGTATTTTTCGAGAAGGGCGGCGGTGGGAGCCGTGGCCGGGGTGACGTCATCAACATCGCCGTGGTTGACGGCAAGGTCGATATAGGCGGCACTGGGGCCGTAGACCTCGCGCATACAGGGGGTATCGCTGACGATGATCTCGGGCGCACCGCAGGCGGCAGCCTCAAGCGGGGGGATGCCAAAGCCCTCATACAGGGTCGGGAACAAAAATGCTCGGCAGTGGGCCATCAGCGCCTTGGCTGCACCGTCCGACACATAGCCCAGATACAGCACATTCGGCAGATCGGCAAGGCCAAGGCGCTCTGCCTGGGCCGCAAGGCTGCCGCCGCCTGCAATGGCAAACACTGCATCGGGCCGGGCCTTGGCTGCACGCAGCACCCACGGAAAGTTCTTGTTCTTGAGCAGATTCGCCATGCTGAAATAATACGCGCCCGCTTTCAGCTGCGGATAGGCTGCAAAGATGCTGTCATCGGGCGCGATACGCTCCATCTGCTGCCATGCGTTGTAGACAACCTCTATTTGGGACGCAGGAACGCCGTAATATTTGGTGATCTCGCTTTTGGAGAACTCCGACACCGTGATAATGCACTCGGCTTTTTTGGCAATGCGGCGATACTGCAGGCGGTGCCATGCCGCACTCAGCCGGCCGCGCGGATCGGTATAGAAGTCCGGGCGGGCGCGGTAGCAAACATCGTGTACGACCGCAATGCCCCGAAAGCCGAACAGCGGAATGACATTGCAGGTGGCAAGCCCCTTGGCACCGCGCTGCTTCAGATAGCGCGGATAATCCAGCTGCTGCCATACACCTCCCTTGTGCGTGCCGAAGGGCACAGTCTTTATATTTGCATACAGCGGGGTCTCAACCCCCTGCGGGGTGACGATTTCCACAAGGCCGGGCGGCACAATGCGGTCGAGTGCTGCGAGCAGCTCGATGGAATAGCGCTGGATTCCGGAAAGGCGCTGGGCAAAAAAGGAGCCGTCAACGGCCCAGACAGTTTCAGACATGAGCAAATACCTCTTTATAGCGCAAGATTTTATTGACGCTTTGGTCAAGACGCTCTTGCGTGATCGTGCCGTTTTGTACGGCATCCAGCACGGCAGCGTAGGCCTCCGGCAGGGAGTTTGGCATCAAAAGTACATCGCAGCCCGCCTGCAGGGCCAGCACAGCGGCCTCGCCGGGGGTGTAGGCATCGGTGATGGCATCCATCGCCAGCGAGTCGGTGATGATCAGCGTATCTTCGGCGTTCGGAATCATTGCGATCAGCTGCGGCGAGAGTGTGGCCGGGGTATTGCTGCCTGTCACATTCGGCGCGGCAATATGCCCCACCATGACGGCGTGCAGGCCGGTGTCCGCCCCAAAGGGCAGCAGCTCGCAGTTTGCAAGCTCTTCCTGCGTTTTGTAGGTCACGGCCAGCGCTGTGTGGCTGTCCTCGGCGGTGTCACCGTGGCCGGGGAAGTGCTTGAGGGTCGGCAGAATACCGCTCTGCCGCAGTCCGTCTGCCATAGCGGCGGCCATGGCAGCAGCGGTACCAGCATCGGACGAGAAGGCGCGGGTGCCGATGATCGGGTTATCCGGGTTGGTGTTCACATCGGCATCAGGCGCAAAGTCCATAGTAAAGCCGTATTCCTTCAGATAAGCGCCGATGGTCTGCCCCATGGCGCGGGCATCCTCGGGGTCACCGCTTGCGCCCACGGCAGCAGCGCTGGCGTAATGGGGCAGCGCAAACGCATCGTTGTTCGCCAGCCGGGCGATAAGACCGCCCTCCTCATCCACCGCGATAAACAACGGCGTGCCGCTTGCGTCCTGCAGCTCTTTATTAAAACGCGCCAGCTGGGACGGTGATTCGATGTTTTTGCCAAACTGACAGATGCCGCCCACAGGGTATTGCTGCAGCGCCCTGCGCATATCGTTTGTCACAGCGGTCACGCCATCGGCCTTCGCATCGTTGATCGTTTCCTGCGAAAGGCTCAGGTCGAGTGCATCCGGGCGGACGATGAAAAGCTGACCGACCTTTTCTTCCAGCGTCAGCGCATCGGCGGGCTGCGCCTCTACAGCCGGTGTTGCTGCCGGGGCGGGCGTTGGGGTGGGCGTTGGGGTGGGCGTTGGCACGGCCGCATTGCAGGCGCAGAGCGCCGCCAGCAGAACGGGCAGAAAAAAACGCTTTTTCATGGAATACCACCTCGTATTATAAAGTAGTAGTTATTAGAGTCCCTCTCCAAGGACAAAATGCTAC
>OGXT01001987.1_pt1 | contig 17501 bp, 17 predicted proteins | sample 1576361 | NCBI WGS metagenome assembly OGXT01 (sample SAMEA3541514, study PRJEB24748) | human gut metagenome | biome: human gut; feature: human-associated habitat; material: faeces | place: China | collected 2012 | reverse complement strand
GGGGTCGGTTCAGGTGTAGGCTCCGGGCTGGGTTCGGGCTCGCGCGGGGGCGGAAGCAGGCTCACGCTGCCGCCGCGGTTTCCGCCCTGGTCCTCGTCGCTGTCCTCCTCCGTGGGCAGGTAGAAACCGTCAGAGTACCAGCTCATGGTCTCGTACCAGTCCGTGGCTGCGAGGCGGAAATAGCGCGGCTCGTTGTCGTCATATAGGTAGAAGACGGCGCTATAGCCCTTCTCCTCGTCGCCCTTCACCTCGAATTCCTCCGTGGCGAAGGCTGTCCAGGTCCTGCCGTCGGGCGAGGTCTCGCCCCAGATGTTGTTGGTGCTCACTTCCTCAGGCAGCTTGTCCAGGAAGAGCGCGACCGTCACGGCCTCGCCGCCCGTCCAGCTGGCGTCGGTGACGACGAGCTTGCCCGGCTCGTACCAGCTCACGTGCAGCTTAAGCGGCTGCGCCGAGGCCAGGGGCTCGCCGTTTTCGTCGAGGAACACGCCTGCCACGTCGGCCTCGCCCGTGGTCTGACCTGCAAGGCCCTCCAGGTTCCAGGCGACGGGGACGTCCTCATCGCTGGGCCTTCCGTCCCGCATAACTTCATAGTTCAGCGTCGCGGGCAGCAGCTCCGCCGTCAGCGGCGTGCCGGCTTCGAGGTAGATGTCGTCCGGCTGGTTGCCGGCGTTGTCCACCACCGGTCCGGCCCAGGATGCGCCGGCTCCCTCGGGCAGCGAGGTGCTCGTGAGGGACACTATGCCGCCGGCCTGCTGCTCTATCAGGACTCCCGTGCCCGAGAGCTCGAAGTCCACGCATTGCAGCTCCAACCGTCCCCCGGCCTTGACGACGATGAGCGGCGTGTCCGCCGAGAGCGCGCCCTTTATGAGCGGCCTCGCCTCAGAGCCGCCGACGGCGAGGGTGCCTATGTGCAGCTCGCCCCCGGCTTCGATGACGATAGGGCCTGTTGTCTCGACGGTGAGCTCCCCGGCATAGTAGCCCAGTTCCTCGTCCGTCTCAAACTTTGAGGCGACGGTGGTGAACTCAACGAACTGGCCGGCGCCTATCGTGCCGCTGAGGCTCTTTTCGTACTGCGGTATGGTCTCCTCTTCCCCGGAGTCGTCCCCGGCCGGCGGGTCATAAACCAGCGCGCCTGCCGCGCAGCCCAGGCCCAGCGCCGCCGTCAGCAGCAGGCACAGGGCGAATCTCAGCGTCTTTTTCATCTTTTCATCTGCCTTTCGGAGGTGGCCCGATGCATGAAAACACCAGGCGCAGCCTTATTATATTAATATGTACGCTCCTTTTAGGGACGCTGGCCTTTTTCGGCCTCTACCGCTGGGACAACAAATACACCTCGGCGCTCTCGGGCGGCTGGGGGTACAACGTGCTCCAGGCTGAGCCGGAGGAGCCCGCCTTCCTCGTGGACGGCTGGGAGTTCTACCCCGGGCAGCTGCTCGGCCCGGAGGACTTCGCCTCCGGCGTCTCGGCGGAGGAATACACCTACGCCGGGCAGCATCCGAACTTCTCTTCCGCCCTCGGCAGCCCCTACGGGCAGGCTACTTACCGCATCGTGCTCGAAAACCCGGGCGAGGCGGTGGAGCTCGCCCTCTACCTGCCCGAGCTGCTCTGCGCCGGGCGGGTATACATCGGCGGGCAGCTCGCGGGGGAGCAGGGCTCCCTCGAACCCTATGAGCCGCTGGTCATGGACGGAGTATACGCATTTACCGCCGAGGGTGACACGGAGATAATCATTCAGTGCGCGAACTACACGCACTATTACTCCGGCATGTACTATCCCCCCGCCGTCGGCACACCCGGCGGCATCTACCGTCTGCTGACAGCGCGGATGCTCATCTACGGGCTGCTCTGCTTTGCGCCGCTGGCGCTGGCACTCTCGAACCTGGCGCTCTGGCTCATCGGCCGGGACAAGCTGCCGCGCCGGGCCGGGCTGCTGTGCCTCTTTTTCGCACTGCGGCTGAGCTATCCCTTCCTGCGCGCCCTGGGCGTACCGCCCGTACGTCTGCTCTATGCCGCAGAGGATTTGCTGGGAGCGGGAGTGCTCTTATGTGCGTTGCTGCTGGCCGGGGAGCTCAGCGGCTGGGCCGTCCGGCGCTTTCACCGAAGCGTCGCCGTTCCCGCCGGGGCCGGGCTCTGCACCGTGACCCTGGTCTTTCCGATGCTGATTCTACCACACGTTCCCACACTCATCAACACCTACGGCGTGCTGATTTTTATTTGGAAACTCCTAGCAGGGCTTTATCTCGTCTTTCTCGCCTCCAAAATCGGCGCCGAGAGCGCCCTTGGCCATGGGCTGCTGGCGGCGACGGGGCTGTACGGGCTCTCCCTCGTCATCTCCGTGCTGACGGCCAACTACTTCGAGCCCGTACGCGGGGCCTGGCCGGAGGAATACGGCGGCTTCGCCCTTGTGCTTGGCTTTGCGGCGCTGATGGTCAGGCGCAGCGTGCTGATGGCGGCTGAGAATCGGCGGCTGAACCTCCACCTCCAGGAGGAGGTCGAGCGTAAGACGCAGGCCCTAGAGACCCTGCTCTCGGAGCGGCGCGAGCTGCTGGCGCGCTTCATACACGACCTCAAAAACCCGCTCACTGCCGTGCGCAACTATGCCGACCTCGTGCGCAGCGGCGGCCTGGGTCTGGACGCGGACACCCTCGCCTGCCTGGACGCGCTCTCCGAGCGCGTTGGCGCGGTCGAGGACCGCTTCGACGAGTTCCAGGGCTTCTCACGCGGGGAGCGGGGCAATGTGGCAAAGCATCCGCTGGAGCTGGCCTCCTTCCTGCGCGGCTTCTATGAGAGCAACAGGCCCGACATGGAGCTCTCCGGCCAGAACTTCCGCCTGGAGCTGCCTCGGGAGGAGCTGCGTATCTCGGTGGACGAGGCGGGCCTGCGCGCGGCGTTGGAAAACCTCTGCTACAACGCACTTTCCTTTACACCTGAGGGCGGCGTAATATCGCTCTCGCTCAGGCGCGAAGGCGGGCAGGCCGTAATTGAGGTCAAAGACAACGGCCGCGGCATTGCGCCGGAGGACCTGCCCCGCGTCTTTGACCGCGGCTTCACCCGGCGCGAAGACGGCAGCGGCGAGGGGCTTGGGCTTTACATCGTCCGCACCTTCGCCATTGAGCACGGCGGCTCCGTCGAAGCGACCCCGGCCCCCGGAGGGGGCACTGTATTCACCATACGCCTGCCCTTGCTCCGCTGAACACGACCTTCCGGGCCGCCCCCTCCGGGCGGCCCTCTTTCTCTGCCAGAGCTGGTAATATATGCATTTGGCCATCTGTTTTTTCACCCGCTCTTAGTCGCAAGCGGTCTCTGTACTCCACAGATTTTGGATTAATTCCCCGTTTTTTATGGCTTTGCGCAGATTTTGCGCCGTTTCCCGCCAACTTTTTGCACGAAACGAAAAAACCATTAAAAATGGAGAGGTAATCTTAAATCTGTGGATTTTCCTATAACTTCACCGGTGCTATATTGTATACTGACCATTGTATTTTTCAGACAAAATTCGCTTTAAATCGCTATAAGGGAGGCGGAAATTGTGGTCAGGTACATAGGAAAGCGCCTGCTTATGATGATCCCCGTGCTGCTGGGCATAGTGCTCATCGTATTCTGCATGAACCACATCTCTTCGGGCAATCCGGCCCGGATGCTGCTCGGAGTCGGCGCCTCGGATGAGGCGATTGCGGCGCTGGAAGAGGAGCTCGGTGTCTCAATGCCGGCCTTCTGGGCGGGCATGATGCTTATCTTGCTATTTTCCATCACATTGAAATGGCTGCCCGTCTCGGGCCTGGACGGCTGGAAGAACTGGATCTTGCCCACCTTCACCTCCAGCATGGTAGGCATGGCCACCATCACTAGGATGACGCGCTCAAGCATGCTGGAGGTCATCTGTCAGGAGTACATAGTCACCGCCAGGGCCAAGGGACTGACAGAGAAGCCATTATTGTGAAGCATGCTCTCAAAAACGCGCTCATACCCATCATCACCGTCCTCGGCATTCAGCTGGGTATAATGTTGGGCGGCGCTGTCCTCACGGAGACGGTCTTCTCGATAAACGGCCTGGGCAAATACATGGTGGACGGAATCAAAAACCGGGACTACCCAGTGGTACAGGGCGGCGTACTGCTGCTGGCTATGGTGTTCAGTCTGGTGAACCTCCTGGTGGACATCATCTACGCCTATGCCGACCCGCGCATAAAGTCCCAGTACAGCCGGAGCAAAAGGCGTTCGTCCTGAGCTCGCCTGCGGAATTCTGAGAGGACGGGGGAGGAAAACATGTCCAAACTTCACACTGGGCCATGAAACGCCTGGAAAAGAAAAAGAAGTCCAAGAAAAACGAGGCCGTCGGCGTGTGGTCGGAGGTCATCTACCGGCTCTCGCGCAACCGGGCCGCCGTGTTCGGCTTCTGCGTCATCGTCATTCTGGCCTTTTTCGCCATTTTCCCGCAGACGCTCACCCAATCCGGCTACGATGACCAGAACTACTCCGAGACCTTCATCGCCCCCTGCGCGGAGCATCCCATGGGTACGGATGATCTCGGCCGCGACATCCTCACCCGCATAGTCTACGGCGCTCGCATCTCCCTGACCATCGGCATAGTGTCCATGCTGTGCAGCCTGGTCGTGGGCGGCCTGCTCGGCGCGCTGGCGGCGGTAAACAGCGGCGTGACCGACAACATTATAATGCGAATTTGCGACATCTTCATGTCCATACCCGGCACGCTGCTGGCCATATCCATCTGCGCCGCCCTGGGCAACGGCATGACGAACCTCATAATTGCCATTACAGTCTCCATGGTCCCCTCCTTCGCCCGGACGGTGCGCGCCTCGATGCTGACCGTCAAGGACCAGGAGTACATAGAGGCCGCCAAGGCCATCGGCGCCAGCAAGGCCCGCCTCGTGCTTCGGCACATGATACCCAACGCTCTGGGCCCCATCATAGTCAGCGCCACACTCAACGTCGCCGCCAGCATCACCGCCGCCGCGGCCCTGAGCTTCATCGGCCTAGGCGTGCAGGCGCCCACGCCGGAGTGGGGCTGCATGCTCAACTCTGCCAAGCAGTACTTCACTCACGCGGACAAGTGGTATGTCGTGGCCTTCCCCGGACTCATGATAGTCATCACCGTGTTCGCCCTGAATCTTTTCGGAGACGGCCTGCGCGATGCGCTCGACCCCCGCTCCAAGAACTGAGGCCCCGGCCGGATGTGGGAAGGATATGCTATGGAAAATGACGTTCTGCTGAAAGTTCAAAACCTCGTCGTTCATTACGAGACTCACAACGCCGTGGTCGAGGCCGTAAACAACGTCTCCTTCGAGATACGCAGCGGCCAGACTCTGGGCCTAGTCGGTGAGACAGGCGCGGGCAAGACCACCATCGCCCTGGCCATCATGTCTCTGCTGCCGAAATACACGGGCAAGGTCATCCAGGGCAGCATAGAGTTTGACGGGCGCGACCTCCGCCAGCTCTCGCCCAAGGAGATGCGCTCCATCCGCGGGCACGACATCTCGATGATATTCCAGGACCCCATGAGCTCGCTGAACCCCGTTCTGCCCGTGGATGAGCAGATCTCCGAGCTCATACGCCTGCACCGACGCTGTTCCCGGGCAAAGGCGGCCATAGAGGCGCGGGAGATACTCAAAAAGGTCGGTATCCAGCCCGAGCGCGCCGGAGAATATCCCCACCAGTTCTCCGGCGGCATGAAGCAGCGCGTCGTCATCGCTATGGCCCTCGCCTGCAACCCGAGGCTGCTCATCGCCGACGAGCCAACTACCGCTCTCGACGTCACCATCCAGGCTCAGGTGCTGGACCTCATCCGGGAGCTCAAAACCGCCTCCGGGACCTCCATGCTGCTCATCACCCATGACCTTGGAGTAGTGGCTGAGACCTGCGACGCCGTGGCCGTCATCTACGCCGGCGAAATCGTGGAGTTCGGAACGCTCGAAGACATCTTCGACCACGCCTCCCACCCCTACACAAAATGCCTCTTTGCCACCATACCCAGCCTTGACAAGGACGTAGAGCGGCTCCAGCCCATCACAGGCCCCGCAGTCAACGCTGCCGACCTGCCAGAAGGCTGCAGCTTCTGCGAGCGCTGTCCTCAGGCCCAGGAGCGCTGCCGCAGCTTCGACCCGCCTGCTGTCGAGGTCTCGCCAGGGCACCTGGTCAAGTGCGTGCTGGCCGCGGAAGGCCCTGCGGACTGAGGCCGCGCCTCAGCCGACCAACCTGCGCCGTAAACCGGCGGGAATGAGGTAACTGCCATGTCAGTAATTCTGGAAACAAAAAATCTTCAAAAGTATTTTAAAACCCCCAAGGGTTATCTGCACGCCGTTGAAAACGTCAGCCTTAGCCTCAACAAGGGCGAGACGATGGGCATCGTCGGAGAGAGCGGCTGCGGCAAATCCACCCTGGGCCGCACGATACTACACCTGCTGGAACCCACAGGAGGTCAGATCTTCTTTGAGGGGAAAGACATAACGAACGTCAAGGGCTCAGAGCTCAAGGCCCTGCGCCGGCAGATGCAGATCATCTTCCAGGACCCCTTCTCATCCCTCAACCCGCGCATGACTGTGGGCCAGATAATTGCGGAGCCCCTGCGCATCTACCGCATCACCCACTCCAAAGAGGAGCTCAATCGCCGCGTTGCGGAGCTCATGGACATGGTCGGGCTGGCCCAGCGAAACGTGAACAGCTATCCGCACGAGTTCGACGGCGGCCGGCGCCAGCGCATAGGCATCGCCCGGGCTCTTTCACTCGGCCCCTCCTTCATCGTCTGCGACGAGCCGGTATCCGCCCTCGACGTCTCCATCCAGGCCCAGATACTTAACCTTCTTCAGGAGCTGCAGAAGGATTTGGGGCTGACGCTGATGTTTATCACCCACGACCTTTCCGTCGTGCGGCACATCTCCCAGAGCATCTGCGTCATGTACCTCGGTCAGCTGGTGGAGAAGTCCCCGGCAAAGGAGCTCTTTACCACCAACTACCACCCCTATACCAGGGCGCTCCTCTCATCGATACCCATCCCTTCCATCCACGTGAAGCGGGAGCGCATCCTGATCCAGGGAGAGCTGTCCTCCCCGATCGACCCCAAGCCCGGCTGCCGCTTCGCCAGCCGCTGCCCTTATGCCAAGGACGTCTGCCGCGAAACCACTCCGGAACTGCGGGAGATAAGCCCCGGGCATCACGCCGCCTGCCACTTTGCCGGGCAGTGCTTCTGATAGAGCGAGTCTGCGCCCGTATCTTGCCCGATATATGGGAGCAGCTACAAATACGACTTTAGGAGGATGAAAATGAAAGCACACGCGCGCATACTCGTCCTGCTGCTGGCTCTGGCCATGTTGCTCTCCGCCTGCGGCAGTCAGGAGGCCTCCGGCGGCGAGCCGGAGGTCAAGGACACGCTGATAGTCGGCAATAACGCCGAGCCCACGGTCCTTGACCCTCCCAACCAGCAGAACACCCCTGCAGGCCTAATTAACGTGCAGGTCTACGACGGCCTGCTCCGCCAGAACAACGAGACGGGAGAGATCGAGCCCTGTCTGGCTGAGAGCTGGGAGTACGTGGACGACTGCACCGTCAGGTTCCATCTGCGCGACGACGTCTACGGCCGCAACACCGTCGGCAGCGGCGTCGTGGCCGACGGCCCCATCACCCCGGCCATCTCCTGCTACGTCCCCGCCGGCGAGGACCAGCAGTACGAGCAGGACATCGAAAAGGCCAAGCAGCTGCTCAAGGAGGCCGGATACGAGAACGGCTTCGACCTCGAACTTGTCTGCAACGAGTCCCAGGGCCGCACTACCATGGCAGAGATGTTGGCCAACGCCTGGAACGCCATCGGCGTCAAGACCGAGCTGCGCACCCTGGAGTTCTCCGCCCTCGTTGACCTCGTCTACTCCGGCGAGACCCAGGCCTTCCTCATGGGCTTCATGGCCGGCGGCAACGACGGCGAGTTCTACCGCACCCTCTTCCAGACCGGCGGCGACGCCACCGCTTGGATAAACTACTCCAACCCCGAGGTGGACGAGCTCTTCGACCTCGCCTCCAAGGAGATGGACAGCGAGAAGCGCAACGAGTACTACGCCGAGCTCCAGACCATCCTGCGCGACGAAATGCCCTGGCTGTGGATACGCTTCACAGACAACCTCTTCGGCATGCAGAAGGCCCTGACCGGACTTGACCCCGACCCCGAGACCTACTGCGAATTCCGCTTTGTAAAAACCAAATGACCCTGTAACGCACGCCGGCGCGGCTGGGCCGCGCCGGCGTCAAGGAAAGGATAGTTCAAATGAGAAGCGCGCCCATGCTGGATTTCCCTCTGGATGAATTCGAGCAGCGGCTCGGCAAGCTCTTCGATACCCTGGAGAGGACCGACTGCGCCGCCGTCCTGCTCACGAACGTTGAAAACCTCCGCTACTACTGCAACTTCCGCACTTCGGCCTGGAACAGCGAGTTCCTGAGCCCCGCCATGCTGGTCGTCGCCCGCGGCGGCGGCATCGCCCTTGTCACCTCCCCCCGCATGAAGGCCACGGCCCTGGCCACCTGCTGCCTCGACGAGGCCGACATTCTTACCTTCGACGGCTTCGGTGAGGCGGCGACGACTTCCAGCTGCAGCTCGTCGTCGAGTTCGGGCCCGACCGCCAGCAGCCCAACAGTGTGGCCGGCACCCGAGTTTACTCCGACCCCGACTGGTGCATCTACGCCGACAGCGGCCCCTCCCTGCATGGTTACGTCTCCGACATGATACGCATTGCCAAGCTCAAGCCGCCCACGAAGCCCCAGCGGGAGCTCTACGACATAGTCCACGGCTGCCACGAGAAGCTCATCCCCATGGTGAAGCCGGGCCTCAAGATAGGCGAGCTCGCCAAGGCTCAGGACGCTTACATGCGCGCCCACGGCGTGGACGACATCTGCCTGACCATGAGCGTCTCCGGACACGGCCTGGGTCAGGACGTGCACGAGATGCCTGTTATCCAGCAGGCCTACAGCGACTGGGAGTTCAAGGTCGGCACGGTCTTTGCCTTTGAGCCGACCCTCATCCATCCCGAACACGGACAGATAGTTCTCGAAAACAACTACCTGGTCACGGAAAACGGCTGCGAGAACCTGACGCCTCAGCTCCAGGACATCTACGTCCCGGGCCTATCCTGATACGAAGCGAGGTAATGAATCATGCGTCAATCACCGATGCTGAACTATCCTGTATCCGAATATGAGGCTCGCATGAGCCGCGCGGCCGAAAAAGTAAAGCAGGCGGGGCTCAGCTGCAACATGGGTACCTCCAAGGCCGCCGTCTGCCATCTTACCGGCCTGCGCTCCGTCGTCTGGCAGAGCAAGGCCGGCACGCCGGGCCTGCTCTTCCTCAGCGCCGAGGGGCAGTACGCGCTTGTGAACTCCGCCACCGGCGTGGATGCCGCCATGTACTCCACCTGCCTCGAACGCAAGGACTTCATAAACTACGACTACTCCGGCCGCAGCGGCGTCGCCACGAACCAACTGGGCGCCATGTGCTACACCCTGCGCCATTTCGGCTGCACCAAGGGCAAGATCGGCTGCGAGCTCGGAAGCGGCATACACCTGCACATGCCCATCAGTCTCTTTGAGGACCTCAAGAAGGAGTTTCCCGACCTCGAATTCGTGGACGCCACGGAGCTCATTTGGGACATCCTCGCAGACAAATCCGAAGCCCAGCTTGCAGACCTACGGCAGGCCGAGACTATAAACTCCCAGGCCGTGGCCAAGGGCATTGAGGGACTGAAGCCCGGCGTCACCACCGAGCTCGAACTCTACAAGTCCATTGCAAGGCAGGGTTATCTCTGCGGCAGCGAGCACTTCACCTTTATGAGCCTGGTTTCCGGCCCAGAGCGCGCGCTTTGCGCGGATTGCCCCCCCTCCGACGAAGTCATCTCCGCCGAGCCCGGCACCATTATCCGCGTAGAGGGCGGCGCCATACGGAACGAGCTGAACGCGCCCTTCGCTGCGAACATCGTAGTCGGCGGCGTACAGCCCGGTCAGGAACCGGCCTGGGAACTCGCTCAGGATATGATATCCGCCGCAATGGCCGCCGTGAAGCCAGGCGCGCCGGCCTCCAGCGTCGCTGCTGCCATGGACGCCTGCGCCGAGGTCCAGGGCAAAGCAGACTGGTCCGTCCAACCCGGCTACGCGGGTTCCGGCATAGGCTGGGGGGCGCATCGACGGCCCCCTGCTCAGCAAAAACAGCAAGTCCGTGCTCCGCGCTGGCATGGTCCTCACCCTCCAGGCCTTCGTGCGCCATAGTTCCCTGGGCATGCTGATTCTGCGCCAAAACGTAGTTGTGACAGAAGGCGGCTGCGCCTTCCTGAACGGGAAGACAACCGAGCCGCTCATCGTCTGAACAGCGCAGGCCGGGATGCCGACGGTATCCCGGCCTGTATCTTTCAGGACGCAGGCTTGCATGCCGTGGCACAATAATACCGGCTAAAAATGACTGGCTTTGGAGGCTTGGAGCATGCAAAACGAACGCCGTGAACATCCTCCCGGGAGACTTTTCAGGAGATTCTTTGATTTGGACCTCGCCACAAAGTTCTCCCTCATGTTCTCCTGCATGATTTTGGCCGTTCTCTTTCTCACCGCTCTCGTCATGTCAAGGAGCGGCCTGCGCTATGTAATGGAGGAGCAAGACGCCCGCTGCCTGCTGTCCATCGACTACGTGCGCATACTTATCGAGAAGGACCAAAGCTATGTTGACGGCCTGACCGAATATTACATCTCCTCCGCCGAGGCGCAGGAGCTCGTGAATCTCAGCAACGCGGGCCAATCCGTTCCATCTGAGCGTATGCAGGAGCTGCTTATCAGCGCCCGGTTTAAGATGTACCTGCTCAGCGTGGTGTTCTACAACCTTGATGGCGAGCGCTACAACATCTACAGCCAGGTCTGCGAGGGCACGCCGTTTATCAGCTGCGTCATAGAGCCCGACAGCGCCTCTTTTTGGAGCCAGACCTCCATCATCCGCTCCGCATTTCTCCTCATCTGCCTGTTTCTCATAGCCATGCTCCCCCTGACGCGTGTGTTCGTCGGTATGCTCACACAGCCGCTTGCCAAACTCTCGGAGTCCATGGTGCGTTTCTCCAAGGGCGACTACGGTGCGAAGGCCGACTTCCGCTACAAGGACGACATCGGCCGCCTTGGACAGGTGTTCAACAACATGGTGGAGGAAAACCGCCGTCTTGTCGAGCTCAACTACGTCCTCAAGCTCCGTGAAAAGGAAGCTGAGCTCTCCATGCTCCAGATGCAGATGGACCCGCATTTTCTCTACAACATGCTGCACACCGCCTATTGGAGCGCGTTGAAAAACCACGACGAGCAGACTGCGGAGATAGTCTACGACATGGGTCAGTTTTTCCGGCTGAGCCTGAACCGAGGCGGCGAGACGGCCAGCGTGCGCAGCTGCCTCGACCTGCTGCGCTGTTATCTTGAGCTTCAGCGCCGCCGTTTCGGAAGCCGCCTGCAGTGGCAGATCGAGGCTGACCCGGAGGTATACGACGCGCTCATCCCGAGGCTCATCCTCCAGCCCATCGTGGAAAACTGCCTGATGCACGGGATGGACAGCGTGGACAGGGGCTTTTTCGTCCACATCGAGGCCCGCATGTCCGAAGACGGGGAGCGTCTGAACTTCCTCGTGGAGGACAACGGCGCCGGCTTCCCCGAGGAACTGCTGGCCTGCTGGCCCGACAGGCTGGAGGAATACTTCCGCGCAGAGCGCCCGGACACCTCCGGCGGCCAGCGCTTCGCCATGCGGAATATCTATGAGCGCCTGCAGATACGCTATCATGAGCGCTGTGAGTTCAGCATCCGCAACCGCGAGGGCGGCGGGGCGACGGTTTATCTGTCTCTGCCCAACGATTACAGGGAGGTTTAGCAATGATAAAGATCCTGCTCGCGGACGACGAGACGGATTCCCGCGACGCCATCGTTCAGTATATAGACTGGGAGGGCCACGGGCTGGAGCTGGTCGGAGCAGCCGGTGATGGGGCAGAGGCCCTGGAGATGATAAAGACTCGCAAGCCTGACATCGCTATCCTCGACATCTACATGCCGAAACTCAGCGGCATACAGGTCATTGAGCGCTGCCGCCGCGAGATGCCCGATGCGCCCGCATTCATTATAATAAGCGGCTACAACGACTTTGGCTGTGCCCAGCAGGCGATACGGCTGAAGGTTGAGGAATACCTGCTCAAGCCCTTTCTGGCGCGGGAACTGATGGACGCGGTACAGCGCGCGCTGCTCCAGGTGGAGCTGCGGCGCGGCGGAGCTCCGGGAGACTTCGTCTCCTTCGTGCTCTCCTGCCAGCAGGAGTCGCCCCGCGCGGCGCACGGGCAGCTTTCCGGCCGAAAACGCGTTTTTCAAGCGCAGTTGGACGCAGGATGGAGTATATGAGCAGCTCGCCCAAGCCCTGCACAGGGCCGCGCTTGACGCGCACGAGCTTATAAGCACCGGCAAACGGCGCTCTTCGGTTGTCATCACCGCCGTGAATTACATCGAGCAGCATTACGCAGAGGAGCTGACGCTCGGGAAGATCGCGGAGGAGATATATGTCTCACCTCCCTACCTGAGCAACATCTTCAAGGAGAAGATGGACATAAACCTCATGTCCTATATCCACAAGGTGCGCGTGGAAAAGGCAAAGAAGCTGCTGCTAGAGAGCTCTCTGAGCATACAGAAGGCGGCCGAGCTCGTCGGCTACCGGCACGAGAAGCATTTCATGCAGATATTCAAAAAGGCCTGCGGCATGACGCCCTCGCAGTTCCGCTTCCGGAAGAAGGAGTGACGTCCGAAAACGGCAGTTTTGGGTGACGTTGTCACGGAAACGAGCCGCTCGGCGGTGTATACTCCTGTCAAAGCACAGCCCGCGTTCGGGAAAACTGGCAGGAGGTGCCCCACATGAAAAAACGACTCAAAAAGCTGCTACGCCCGCTGCTCTTCACCCTGGGCGGAGCGCTGGCCGGACTGGCGTATTACTACCTCGTCGGCTGCTCCAGCGGCAGCTGCGCCATCACCTCGAACCCCCTGAGCTCCATGCTCTATCTCGGCCTTGCCGGCCTCATCCTGTCCGGGGCGTTCTGCCCCTGCTGCGGCAAGGACAGCTGCGACACGTGACCCCTTAAAGCCGGCAAAAAGCACGGACGTCTGACGCCCGTGCTTTTTTGTCAGTTATAAGCTTTGAGCACCAGTTTGGCGTTTTGCGTGCCTCTGCTCACATTATATTTGGCGGTCTTGCCTGAATCGCGGCGGAACTCATACCGCTCCGCGGCCGTTCGGTCGGAACCCGCCACTATGAACGCCTTGAGCTTCACTATGGTGCCGTCAGTGAAATTCGTGTCGTTCACCATATCGACTGTCCGCTCCGCAAGCACGCAGATATCGGAATAACCCGACGGCTTCCACTCGCTGAACTCCGCAGGGTAGCTGATGTTCCCGTGCGCGTCTCTTTGCGGGGTCTTGTACAGTATGTGTATCCTGGCTACGAACCATCCGCTGTTGTGCAGCTTTATGTAACGTATGTCATCCATACCAGTACGCCTTAAGAGCAACAGTTTTGAAGGTCAGCTTTTCTGCCGAGCTTCCGTCGTTGTAGCAGCGCTCGAACATGTAGTTGTCGCCCAGGTGACCGGTGGTCTTGTCCTGGATGCAGTGTGCCGCCGTGAGCACAAGGTTGCGCCTGCATATTAGCTCCGCGCTGGCCACATAGTTTTTGTTGTCCTTTGAGAAAAACAGCTTGCCCCCGGCCATAAACGGCATTTTGGAGAGGTCCGCAAGCTGCGGCTCCGTCGCCCCGGCGAGCAGGCCGCCGTCGGCGCACAGGCCGGCGGTCCGGTCTATGGGAACGGCCGCGGCCTTCCTCTCGGGCGTCCAGTAGTCCAAAACGCGCCGCTTGTTCAGCTCGGCGGTTTCAAAGGTGCAGGACACGTTGCCATGTCCGTCGGTGTTCAGCAGCATTTGTCTTCTCCTTAGCTGATATTTTCCCGCCAAGTATAATCCCATTTGCTGTAAGTGTTAACACGATCTTCCACCTAAATTTGCCATCACCCAGGGGGAGAAATGCGCAAAAAATGCAAATAACGGACAGCTTTCCCCGCCTCCTAATAAGAAAACATGAGATAGTCCAGTAAAATCAATGTTTTCAGAGGCAAGGAACACGATGTGAAGTCAAAAAATCAAATACTGGCAGGATAAAGGGTGCTGATGTGAAATATCAGCACCCTTTTCCTGTCCCAAACGCCATAGGGAATCCTATGGCGTTTTTACTTTCCATCAAGTACACGGAAAACTGTATTGAAAGGGGTGAGAAATCGAAGGTATTTCTTCATGTAGGAAATGCAAATCAAGTGTCCATAGGTTTTCCCACATGGAGAAGCAAGTGGGCACAGAATTGAATTTTTTCCGAAAACGAACACTTTTCCAGACCGCCGGAGGGAGGTGAGATTATGGCGGTATTTCGCATTGAGAAAACCCGCGACTACACGGTGATGGCAAACCATCATCTGCGGAACACGGCACTGTCGCTGAAAGCGAAGGGGCTGCTGTCCCTCATGCTATCCTTGCCGGAGGATTGGGACTACACCACCAAAGGTCTTGCGCGGATATGCCGGGATGGAGTGGACAGCATTTGTGCTACGGTCCGGGAGCTGGAGGATGCGGGATACATTATCCGTGAAAGAGTCCGCAACGCCAACGGGCGGCTCGGCAGCATCGAGTACACGATTTTGGAGCAGCCCAGGCCGCCGGAACCTAAACCGGGAAAACCTGAACGGGAAAATCCAGTTCAGGTAAAACCAGTCTTGGATTCTCCTGTCTTGGGAAAACCTGAACAGGAAAAACCCGCACAATTAAATACTAAAGGATCAAGTAACCAAATATCAAATACTGATTCATCAAGTACGGAAGGATCAAATCCTATCCAATCAAGTCCCCAAACCCCCGCAGAGACCAAACGAACCGGACGGGACTGGATGCGGGAGCGAGAGAGCTATCGGGAACTGATTTTGGAGAATATCGAGTATGACTATCTATGCCGGGATGACCGGCTGGATCGGGATATGCTGAATGAACTGGTGGAACTCATGGTGGATACCGTCTGTTCCCGCAGGGAAACGATCCGCATTGCCGGGGACGACTATCCGGCGGAGGTGGTCAAATCCCGGTTCCTGAAGCTGAACAGTTCCCACATCGAGTATGTGCTGGACCGTATGCGGGAGAACACCACCTATGTCCGCAACATCAAGAAATATCTGCTGGCTGCCCTGTATAACGCCCCGGCCACCATCGACAGCTACTATGCGTCCCTGGTGAACCATGACCTGTACGGCAGCGGAGAAAGGAGATGATAGGTCATGCAGGAAGAAGTCACCCAGCGCACCGTTGCCCTCTGTGTGGAGGCCACCAAGCTCTCCGCCGGGATGCTGCAACAGGCCATGAAAAAAGTGCTGGACGAGATGCAGAAAGGAGTGACCGGCCATAAGACCAAGCTGCACCACGGAAAGCAGACCCTCCGGCAGCTGATGAAGCACAACACCGGCGTTTCCAACATCGAGATCACCGACCAGAACATCCGGGCCTTTTCCGCCACCGCCAAGAAGTACGGCATTGACTTCGCGCTGAAAAAGGACACCAGCGGCGAGATACCCCGCTACCTGGTGTTCTTCAAGGGCCGGGATGCCGACGTTATCACGGCAGCCTTTCGGGAGTTCTCCGCAAAGAACCTGGAGAAAGAGAAAAAGCCCTCCATCCGCAAGGAGCTGGAGCAGGCGAAACAGCAGTCCAAAGCCCAGCACCGCCAGCGGGAGAAGGTCAAGACCAAAGACCGGGGTGTGGAATTATGACGGTTGACTGGAAGAAAAAGCTGATCCCCAACCTCCCGTATCTGCTGTTCGTGTATCTCTTTGACAAGCTCTGCCAGGCGGTGCGCCTTGCGCCCGGCCTTGACGCCTCTGAAAAGTTCCTGCATTTGAGCCAGGGCTTTACGGAGGCGTTTTCTTCTGGGCTGCCAAGTCTGCATCCGCTGGACCTGCTGGCGGGTATCGCCGGGGCGGTCATTGTTCGGCTGGCGGTGTATGCCAAGAGCAAGAATACAAAGAAATATCGCAAGGGCATTGAGTACGGCAGCGCACGATGGGGCACGGCGGCCGATATTGCCCCCTATGTCGATCCGGTTCCCGACTGGAACATTCCTTTGACCCAGACGGAAAAGCTCACCATGTCCAGCCGCCCGAAAAATCCCAAGTACGCCCGAAACAAGAACATTCTGGTCATCGGCGGCAGCGGCAGCGGCAAGACCCGGTTCTTCGTCAAGCCCTCACTCATGCAGATGCACAGCAGCTATGTGGTCACCGATCCCAAAGGACAGCTTTTGTCCGAGGTGGGGACCATGCTGCGGCGGGGCGCCCCCAAGCTGGACGAGAACGGAAAACCCCTGCGGGATGCCCGCGGGAAGGTCATCTATGAGCCGTACCGCATTAAAGTCCTCAACACCATCAACTTCAAAAAGAGCATGAAATACAACCCCTTCGCCTATATTCGGTCGGAGAAAGACATCCTCAAATTGGTCAATGTCATCATTGCCAACACCAAAGGCGACGGAGAAAAATCCTCGGAAGATTTTTGGGTGAAGGCCGAGCGGCTTTTGTACTGCGCCCTGATCGGGTACATCTGGTACGAGGCGGAGCCGGAAGAAAAGAACTTCCTCACGCTGCTGGAGCTCATCAACGCATCGGAGGCCAGAGAGGACGACGAGGAATTTCAGTCGCCCGTGGATATTCTGTTCGCCAAGCTGGAGAAGGAGCACCCGGACCACTTCGCTGTGAAGCAGTACCGCAAATTCAAATTGGCTGCCGGCAAGACCTTGAAATCCATCCTGATTAGCTGCGGCGCCCGCCTTGCCCCCTTCGATATTGCGGAGCTGCGGGAGATCATGTCGGACGACGAACTGGAACTGGACACCCTGGGCGACCGAAAAACGGCGCTGTTTCTCATTATGAGCGATACGGATACCACCTTCAACTTCGTTATCGCCATGCTGCAAAGCCAGCTATTCAATCTCCTTTGCGACAAGGCGGACGACGTGTACGGCGGCAGGCTGCCCGTCCATGTGCGGTGCCTTCTGGACGAGTTTGCCAATATCGGGCAGATACCCAACTTCGACAAGCTGATCGCCACCATCCGGAGCCGGGAAATCTCGGCTTCTATTATTTTGCAGTCCCAAAGCCAGTTAAAGACCATCTACAAGGACGCCGCGGATACCATTGTGGGCAACTGCGACACCACCTTGTTTTTGGGAGGCAAGGAGAAATCCACCCTGAAAGAAATCTCGGAGCTGCTGGGCAAGGAGACCATCGACAGCTTCAATCAATCCGAGAACCGGGGCAGTCAGGTTTCCCACGGCCTCAACTATCAGAAATTAGGAAAGGAGCTGATGACCCAGGACGAGATTGCGGTGATGGACGGAGGCAAGTGTATCTTGCAGCTTCGAGGGGTGCGGCCGTTTT
>OGXT01001982.1_pt1 | contig 17557 bp, 18 predicted proteins | sample 1576361 | NCBI WGS metagenome assembly OGXT01 (sample SAMEA3541514, study PRJEB24748) | human gut metagenome | biome: human gut; feature: human-associated habitat; material: faeces | place: China | collected 2012 | reverse complement strand
GGTCCACCATGATGCCCAGCATCACCAGGAAGATCAGGATGGAGATGTCGATGGCATTGATCATGCCCACGCCCTCGCCGGCGCCGACAAAATTCACCACCATCTGCCAGGGCTGGAAATTCGCCAGCAGCAGAGCGCCGGCCAGGCAGCCCAGGAACAGGGAAGAATACACTTCCTTACTGATCAGGGCCAGGGCAATGGCCACGACCGGGGGGAACAGGGCCCATCCGGTAGCGATGAAGCCGCTGCCGTCGTTGGTGACCTTCGCGATGACCAGTGCGATCACAACGATCGCCAGCGCAATAAAATACGCTATCTTGGTACCTTTCTTTTCCATTAGAGTGATTTACCTCCTCAGATTTGGTTCTTTTATGTTACCGTTTTTGGGCCGGATTGTCAAGATTTCAGCAATGGGATTCTGAATGGGAATTTGAACAAATTATGAACTCGCAATTTGTTCGTTCCGTCAAATATTCCAGTACTTCTCACTTTCTTTATGCCAAAAGCGCCGTTTTTTATAAGAACTATATAAAAAATGTGTTAATTTTTCAAAGTTTCTTAACGCGTTCTTAGCGGTAAAAATCCCGTTTTTGCGAGGAACGGCTCCCTTCTCCGGCCCGAAATATAAACCAAATTTCGTTTATGTCCTCATTTCGGCAGTCACGCCGCGCCCAGAGGCGCGGTCCCGCCAAAAGCGCATAAGCATACAAAAAACGGGCAGGAAGCGCACAGCGCTCCCTGCCCGCAAGGGTCAGGCTTCAGAAGCCGAACACGACCCCCACCACGGCGGAGGCCAGGATGAGCACAATGGGGTGCAGGCCCTTGGTGGGCTTCACCCAGCGGGTCAGCGCCAGGATCACCGCCGCCAGAGCCAACGCCTTCCAGTTTACAATCGCCAGGCCCGTGGCTCCGGTGTTCAGCAGGGTGATAGCCACCACGGACAGGCCCGCTGCGGCCACCATGGCCGTGGACGCCGGGCGCAGCCCGTAAAATGCCGCCTCCACATACCGGTTGTGCCGGAAGGCCTTCAGGAATGCCGCAATCATGAGAATCACGATCACCGACGGTGTCACCAGGCCCAGAGTGGATACGATGGCCCCGGGAATGCCCCGGGTGACATAGCCCACATAGGTAGCCATGTTCACGCCGATGGGGCCGGGGGTAGACTCGGACACCGCCAGCATATCTGCCAGCTGGGTGCGGGTAAACCATCCGGTGCGGTCCGCCATGTCATACAGAAACGGCAGAGTGGCCAGACCGCCGCCTACGGCGAACAGGCCGGTTTTGAAAAATTCGTAAAACAGCTGCAGATAGATCATGACCGCTTCGCCCCCAGATTCTTGATCAGCAGCCCCGCCACGGCTGCCGCCAACACATAGATAATGGGCGAGAGCTTGGTGAACACCGACAGTGCCAGGATCACCAGGAAGATCACCAGGCCCCACACGTCCTTCACCGCGCCCTTCCACAGCTTCAGCACGGCGTTGAAAATCAGCACGCACACGCACACCCTGATCCCGGCAAAGGCGTGCTGCACCCAGGCCAGATGGGAAAACGCGTCGATGACCCCGGCCAGGGCCGCAATGATGATAAGAGACGGGAACACCACGCCCAGGGTGGCCGCGATGCCGCCGATGATGCCCCGGCGCTTCTGGCCGATAAACGTGGCGGTGTTCACGGCGATGACGCCGGGGGTACACTGGCCGATGGCAAAGTAATCGGTCAGCTCCTCATCGGTGGCCCAGCCCTTGTTCTCCACCACCTCCCGCTGCAGGATCGGCAGCATGGCATAGCCGCCGCCGAAGGTCATGACCCCCACCTTGGCGAAGGTCAGAAACAGAGAAAGCAACTCCTTCAACAAACACACCTCCCGAGATAAGCGAACAGCCGCCATTTTCCGGGAAAGACGGCTCCCGGCGATACTATACCCCTTTCCCCTGCGGCTGTCAATCGCCGGGGCATAAAACTTCATGCACTGTGCGGCGCACCGCGAAAACAGGCAAAATCTTCTGTGCATGAAGTTTTGTGCATCATTCCCGGTTGCCCCGAAGGGGCGAGGGAATGGCACATTCTATTTTTTGCTATGCTTTTGCATAGCAAAATTGCGTTATAAACGCTCTTACTTCCACTTACGGCTCCCGGACGGTTTTCCCATAGTCGCACAGGTCCCGCAGGGTACAGCCGGCACAGTCGGGCCGCCGGGCCACGCACACCGCCCGGCCATGGAGCACCATCCGGTGGCAGAAATTGCTGGACTCCTCCGGCGGGATGCAGGCCCGCAGCTGCTGCTCCACCTTCAGGGGGTCCTTGGACCCATCCGTCAGCCCCAGCAGGCCGGTGATCCGGATGCAGTGGGTGTCGCAGACGTAGCCCGCCTGGCCGTACACGTCCCCCAGGATCAGGTTGGCGGTCTTGCGGCCCACGCCGGGCAGCCGCAGCAGGTCCTCCATATTGTCCGGCACCCGGCCGCCGAAATCCGACAGCAGCATCTGCGCCGAGGCCACGATATCCCGGGCCTTGGCCCGCCAGAAGCCGCAGGAGCGGACGTATTCCCCCACCTCCTCCGGGCTGGCGGTGGCAAAGGCCTCCAGGGTAGGAAACCGGGCAAACAGCGCCGGGGTCACCTGGTTCACCCGGGCGTCGGTGCACTGGGCCGCCAGGCGCACGGAAAACAGCAGCTCATAGTCCTTTCCATAGTCCAGGGAACACGCCGCGTCGGGATACAGCTCCTTCAGCCGCCGGATGATGGCGGCCACCTCCTGGGGAGATTTCATAACAGATCACCTCGCCCCCTATTGTACCAGACCCCCGGGAAAAATGCAAATCGGGGGTGCAAAAGCCGCCGGAGTGTGGTATAATACCTGAGGATTTCCCCGGCAGGGGCCTTGCGCCCCGGGCCACACGAAAGGAGGCTGCCGCCATGCGGCCATTGGCAGACGAAATACGGCCCCAGACCCTGGATCAGGTGGCGGGGCAGAAGCACCTGTTGGGCCCCGGCGCCCTGCTGCGGCGGCTCATCGAGGGCGGGACCTCCGCCAACATGATCTTCTACGGCCCCTCCGGCACCGGCAAGACCACCATCGCCTCCATCATCGCCAGGCGCACGGAGAAGGCCCTGTATCACCTGAACGCCACCACGGCGTCCCTGCAGGACGTGAAGGCCATCATCGCCGATGTGGACACCATGCTGGCCCCCAACGGGGTGCTGCTGTACCTGGACGAGATCCAGTATTTCAACAAGAAGCAGCAGCAGAGCCTGCTGGAGTTCATGGAAAACGGCAAGATCACCCTGATCGCCTCCACCACGGAGAATCCCTATTTCTATGTATACAACGCCCTGCTGTCCCGCAGCACGGTGTTTGAGTTCAAGGCCCTGACGGCGGAGGAGACGCTGCCCGCCGTGGAGCGGGCCCTGGACATTGTCCGCAGCCGCAGTCCCCTGCCCCTGACCTGGGAGGAGGAGGTGCCGGGGCTTATCGCCGCCGGGTGCGGCGGCGACGTGCGCAAGGCCGTCAACGCCGTGGAGCTGCTGGACCAGGCCGCCCGGCCGGTGGACGGAGGTCTGCGCATCACGGCGGCGGACGCCGCCCAGGCGGCCCAACGCAGCGCCATGCGCTATGACCGGGAGGGGGACGAGCATTACGACCTGCTGTCCGCCTTGCAAAAGTCCATCCGGGGCTCCGACCCGGACGCGGCGGTGTATTACCTGGGCCGGCTGCTGGAGGCCGGGGACCTGCTGTCCCCCTGCCGGCGGCTGCTGGTCATGGCCGCCGAGGACGTGGGGCTGGCCTATCCCCAGGCCATGGCCGTTACCAAGGCCTGCGTGGACGCCGCCCGGGAGCTGGGCCTGCCGGAGGCCAGACTGCCTCTGGCGGAGGCGGCCATTCTGCTGGCCACGGCTCCCAAGTCCAACTCCGCCCACAACGCCATCATCGCCGCCATGGACGACATCCGCCGGGGCAGGGTGGGCCAGGTGCCCCGGCACCTGCAGAACGTCCACGCCGACAGCACCGGCAGCGGCATGGCCCCGGCCTATCGCTATCCCCACGACTACCCCCACCACTATGTGGCCCAGCGGTATCTGCCGGAGGCCCTGGGGGACGTAACCTATTACCAATACGGCGACAACAAGACCGAACAGGCCGCCCGGCGGTACTGGGAGGATATCAAGAAAAATTGACCGGAAAGGCGGGCAGCCAATGGACCTGAAGCTCCATGATATCGTTGAACTGAAAAAGGACCACCCCTGCGGCAGCCGCCGGTGGGAGGTGCTGCGGGTGGGGATGGACATCCGCCTGCGGTGCACCGGCTGCGGTCACGAGGTGCTGGCCCCCCGGCGCAAGGTGGAAAAAAGCATCAAGCGTGTGATTCCAAAGGAGGAAACCCCATGAAAAAGCAAAACTGGACCCGTTATGTGGCCATGGGCGTGGCCCTTTTGATGGCCATTGTCATGATCCTGGGCCTGATCCTGCCGTATGTCGGCCTGTAAGGGAGCTGCGGCATGAAGCACTGCATTCTGGCCCGGTTCCGGGCTGACGCCGGGGACTGGCGGGCATATCTGCCGGAGATCCGGGAGATTTTCTCCGCGGCCGGGGACATTCCCGGCGTCCGGGGCGCGGAGGTATTCCCCAACTGCGTGGACCGGGAGAACCGGTATCACGTGCTGATCCGGCTGGACATGGACCCGGCGGCCCTGGCGGCCTATGACGTGTCCCCCATGCACCACCGGTGGAAGGACCGCTTCGGCCCCCTGCTGGAAAAGAAGGCCATTTTCGATTTTGAGGAATAACCGCACCAGTGAAAAACTCAGGGACCCCGCCAAATGGCGGGGTCCCTGAGTTTATTAAAAAAGGGCATAGCCCTTTTTTGATAAAAGGCTTGCAGTCTGCCGCGCGCATAGTTTGTTCGCCAGGGGCGAACAAATTCCACACTTGCAGACTGAGAAGAATTTTCGCCCAGGTACACGCCCCGGGCGAAAATGATCTCACTTGATTTGCCGCCTGCGGGCGGCAAACTCTGCGAGGCTTCTATAGCCTGTCAGTCTTTCTTGGGGTGATAGGTGGGCACCATGTCCGCCACGCAGCGGCGGATGTCCGGGCTGTTGTGCCGGCAGGCCCGCTCCAGAGTCTCCAGCTGGCGGCAGAAGGCCTCGTCGTCCATGTCGATGGGGCGTCCCACATGGATGAGCTTGTTGCCGGTATCCTGCAGGCCCTCCTCGTCCATCAGCAGCTCCTCATACAGCTTCTCCCCCGGCCGCAGACCGGTGTAGATAATGGGAATGTCCACATCCGGCTCGAAGCCGGACAAGCGGATCAGCTGCCGGGCCATGTCGTCGATCTTCACCGGCTGGCCCATGTCCAGCACGAAGATCTCGCCGCCTTGGCATAATACCCCGCCTGCAGCACCAGGGACACCGCCTCGGGGATGGTCATGAAGAACCGGGTGATCTCCGGATGGGTCACGGTCACCGGCCCGCCGCAGGCGATCTGCCGCTCGAACAGCGGCACCACGCTGCCGTTGCTGCCCAGGACGTTGCCGAACCGCACCGCCACGAACTCCGTGTCGCTGCGCCGGTCCATCATCTGCACCACCATCTCACACAGGCGCTTGGAGGCCCCCATGATGTTGGTGGGGTTCACGGCCTTGTCCGTGGAGATCAGCACGAAGCGCTTCACCCCGTGGGCCGCGGCGGACTGGGCCATGTTGTATGTACCGAATACGTTGTTCTTGATGGCCTCGTTGGGGCTGTCCTCCATCAGCGGCACATGCTTGTGGGCCGCCGCGTGGAAGATCAGGTCCGGCTGATAGGTGTCCAGCAGATCGTCCACCCGCCCCCGGTCCCGGACGGAACCGATGCACACGTCCAGCGTCAGCTCCGGGTGCTCCCGGCGCAGCTCCATCTGGATGTCGTAGGCGTTGTTTTCGTAGATGTCGAAGATCACCAGCCTCCGGGGCTTGTGCCGGGCGATCTGGCGGCACAGCTCGCTGCCGATGGACCCGCCGCCGCCGGTGATCAGCACCGTTTTGTCGTTGATATAGCCGCAGATCTCCCCCAGGTTCACCCGGATGGGATCCCGGCCCAGCAGGTCCTGCAGCTCCACCCGGCGGAGCTTGCTGATGGTGACCTCGCCCTTGACCAACTGATAGATGCCCGGCACCACCTGGATCTGGCACCCGGTTTTGCTGCATATGTTCAGAATTTCCTGCCGCCCGGCCCCCTGCAGGGACGGGATGGCGAAGATGATCTTGCGGATGTCGTACCGTTTCACAGCCTGGGGAATGTCCCGGCGGCCGCCCACAATGCGCACGCCCTCCAGAATGCGGCCGTGCTTGGCGGGGTTGTCGTCGATGAGACAGGCCACCCGGCTGTTGAGATGACTGCTGACGGCGTATTCCCGGATCAGCTGCCGCCCGGCCTGGCCCGCGCCGATAATCATCACGTTTTCGGTGCCCTTCTGGCTGCCGGGCACCCGGTTGCGCAGATACCGCACGCCCCGATAGAAAAACCGGATACCGGCGGTGATAAAGAAGCTGCACAGCAGGCCCCATACATAGTACGACCGGGGCATCACAATGTGGAACAGCTTCACGCACCCGAAGCTCAGCCCGCCCAGGATGACATAGGCCAGTATGATCCGCATCAGCGCGTCCACGCTGACAAACCGCCAGATGCTGTTATAGAGGTTGCATAACCAGAACACCGCCAGGCAGATCAGTACCCACCACCAGATGGTGCTCAGATATCCCTGCAGAAACTCCGGCGGAATATCCATGAAGTGGAGGTCGAACCGGGCCCACAGGGCCAGCAGATACGACCCCAGAATCCCCAGAATATCCGCCAGCATGATGATAAGCACCCGCGACAGCCATTTGCGGTCCATTTTTCCGATGTACAAGCCCACGCCGGCGCCCCCTCCCAAAGGCGGAATCCGTTCTTCTCCGCCCTTACTTTCTTACGTGCTAATATAGCATAAAAACCCGAAAAAATCAAGTCGAAAAAACGCTGTTTCGATAACGATAATCATTGGTAACGTTTTCGGTATTTCGTTCGGCTTATGGCTGGCAGTTTTCGATTTTATGTCATGACAGATGCCTTGTTGCCGTAAAAATGCCAAAAAACGGGCGGACATGTCGTCCGCCCGATGAAACCAGTGTGAACGCGGCCCGCCGCCGGTCAACGCGCCCTACTTGGCTCTCCCTCTGGGAGAGCTGTCACCGAAGGTGACTGAGAGGGCCTGCAAGGGCTTCCGATTTTTCCTCTCAGTCGGCTGCGCCGACAGCTCCCCCAAAGGGGGAGCCAAGGGTCAACGGGGGAACGGCGTTTCCGCCGTTCCCCGCCTGAATCTTATCCTCCCTGCAGCAGACTCCCAACCTCCAGCACCACCACGGCCACGGCCTCCCGGGCCCAATAGCCCGGACCCAGGGGCCACCAGCTGGCGCAGCCCAGGGACTCTGCCTCCAGGCCGCAGCGCCTGGCCCATACCGAGGCCCGCAGCTGGTGAAAATTATCCGATGCGATGGCCACCCGGGGGTTAAGCCCCTGCTGCCGGATGATCTCCGCCGTGAAGCGCAGATTCTCCTCCGTGGACCGGGACCGGTCCTCCAGCAGGATGCGGTCCGGGTCAATGCCACGGGCCGCCAGGGTGTTGCGGATGCAGGCCGCCTCGGAGATGGGCTCGTTGTCGTTCTGCCCGCCGGAGGCCACGCACCGGCTTTCCGGATGGGCGGCTCCTGCCCCCAGCCCACGGAACCAGTCGGCATCCAGTGCGTTGTTCATCTTGTTGCAGACCCATGCGGGGCTGAACACCTCGCCTTTTTTGCGGGTGCGCTGCTGCTGGGTGTCGGTCTGCTTCATCATCCGGGGCAGCACCACCTCGTAGTGGGTCAGCCTGAGCTGCTGGGTGGTGATCTGGGATCTATCCGTCACCGGCTCGTACATTACCGTTTGCAGTTCCTCCGGCGGGTCGGTGGCCCAGATGATGTTTTTGCCGGTAGATTTATCTTTTAGTAGCGTATCCAGCACCGCCTGCACTTCCGGTACGTGAAAATCGATCAGTTGTTCCAACGGGGATTCCCTCGCTTTGCCTTAGCGTTGCGGCGGAAGTGATAATGTTCTTAGCACTTTCGGCCTATACTAACAAGTATCTTATCACTTTTACAGCCAATTCACAAGAATTTCGGCGTTTTTTGCCAAAAGTAATAAGATTCTCTATACTTGAAAGCAAAGAAGGGTGGTGCGCTAGATGATTGGTGAGCGGCTGGCAGAATTACGAAAGCTGAATGGTGAAAAGCAACAAGTGTTAGCAAAAGCTCTTAGTGTTTCGGTTTCTACTGTCCGCAGTTGGGAGCACGACAAAAGTTCTCCTGACCATTCAACACTGGTTGCAATTTGCAGACGCTATCATACTTCTTCTGATTTTCTGTTAGGTTTGTCCGATTACGATCCCTCCGACAAAGCCCGCATCCAGCGCCAGCGCCTGACCGAAGAAGAACAGAACGAGATGCACCGCTACGAAGAATATTTGCTCTGGAAACGCAAAAAATAAGCCGTCCAGCGAGACCGTAAGGTCGCTGGGCGGCTGTTTGTTACGCTATTGATTTTAGTTAGTTTCTTTGATTTCTTTAAAAATATCCTCCGTACGCATCCTTCCCGTTTTACCAAATGCATCCTTCAGCTCGTTGTAGCACTGTTCAAGCCTATCCTTATCATGAAGATACAGCGTTGTTAAAATGTTGTAGCAGATTGACCTCTTTTGTTCATTCATATTATCAACCGGAAAAGATTCTCTTCGATACAGCGAATCTAACAGTTCATCTATGTGTTTATGCATTATAGTAGACCCTGTATACCATGATCTAATCAAATAGGAATATTTCAAGGACGTTTCATCAACAATTCCCTTACAGAGTCTTTCAATATATTCTTTTATAAGAGACTGTTTCGTTTGCTCAAGTACATCATCATAAACATCCCGAATCTTTTTTGTAGCACTATGAAACTCATTAGCGCTATAATAGTCCAACAGATTCTTCTCGTCTGTTTCACTTTCCTTTTTGAACATCTTTTGTAGAAGAGCTTTATATAATTTGATCAGTTCCCCATCATCTTCTTCCATAACATCAAACCAAAAATCATAGTTACCCGCCAAACGGGTCAGTTCTATACTGTTTGTCATTTTGGACAATTCTGATTTCCAATTCTTAAGAAAATCATTGATTTCTTCGTCAGTTTTATAATAATTTGGTTTGTTTCGTTCTTCTTTATATTTTTCGTACTGTTTGGCAATTTCGTCATCATCGAGCATTCTAGTGCAAGTATAATAATTATAAATGTCATCCAGCAATGCGTTGCTTGAACGCAGTCTTGCATAATTTGCAAGTCTCACACTCAAATGTTCACTTAGCCTATGCCCATCTTCTAATACTATCGATGCATTCGACTTTTGCGAAGTATCTTTAAAGTATAGTTTATCTGTATTTTCAACAACCACTGCAAAACAGAGGCCTTTAATTTCATTCATGAATCTTTCGTCTTTAATTTTTGAGCAGTATTGTTTCACATCATCATAAAAGTCCTGAGCCTTTTTCAACGTTCGCAAATTTCTTACACGATGTTGAGACAAAAAATCTTCAATGAATAGTCCATCAATTCCAAAATCAAACCATTTGATAGATTCAGAATATTCCGTAATATCAAATGAACGATCGATAATCTTTTCCCTATATTTATCAAAGACTTCTTTATCCTCATTGCAGATTTCCTTGGAATTTGCAACGAGGATAATTTTAATATAATTTAACTCTTTTAAATCTTCAATTACGCCAAACAGTTCTTCTAAATCCAATCCAGCCTTTCGGCGTTCCAAATCGTCAATTACAATGATCCGATTTTTCTTGAACTTTTCCGAAGTCATTGCGAACAGTTCACGTTCGGATATCGCCTGTGCTAGTGCATTGCTAACATTAGAAACCTCTGCACAAAAGTTTCCCGCTGCTTTCGCAAAATTCTGCACGCCACTTGCGATTTTTCCTCCACGAGATGTCCTAAATGCAACCTGAAAAAGTGCTTCATGGTAAATTTTTTGGCAGTCGTCCATACCAAACAAAGATATAAAGCACGTTCTATCTTTCATATCCTCAAGTGCTTTTTTCACCATATAGGACTTACCAATTCCCCAAGCTCCATCAACTAAGATACATTTATAAGATTGCTTATCAATATTCCGAATGATTTTTTCAACATAGTCAGCATTCATTGATTTTACCTCACACGAAAAGGAACTACTTTTATATCATTGTTGCAACATGCTTCTTTAGCCCATCTCACGTTCTGATACTACGATACTGCTCGTCGATCTCCTTTATGTTATAGTCCATCAGACCGGGAATCCCCATTTCGCCGCCGCATTTGTTGCAGAAAGCAGCCGTGATTTCAAAAGTATACTCCTTTTCCCGGATGGTCTGGTTGATTTTGATTTTCTTCAGGGTGTAGCTCGTTTCTCTGCGGCATTCTGTGCAGAAGTCTCTCTGGTTTTCCACAGCGGCGCACTCCCTTCCGGTTTTACATTCTTTTTTATTATTGTATCCCTACCTTTGTTTTTCGTCAACAATAAAGCCGCTGACAGTCTGCCGCTCGCAGAATCCATCAGTGGGTTTCATGAGTCTTCAAATCCCCTAGACACAAAAAATCGGCACCCGCTTTTCAGCGAGTGCCGATTTTGTTACCCTATAGTGCGCTCTGATTTTTGGCGTAAGTGGCGTAAGTTTGGCGTAAATCCGTTTTCGCACGCCCCAAAAATCAAGTGTTCATGCGGTTTTCAGGCAGTTATTAGTACATGCCGCCCATACCGCCCATATCACCGGCAGGTGCAGCAGGGGCCGGGGGTTCCGGCAGATCTGCCACCAGGCTCTCGGTGGTGAGCACCATCTCAGCAACGGATGCTGCGTTCTCCAGAGCGGAGCGGGTGACCTTGGTCGGGTCGACGATACCGGCGGCGATCATGTCATCCACATAGACCTCGTTCTGCGCGTCGAAGCCATAGTTGGGCTTGTTGGCAGAAATGATCTTGTCGATGATGACGCTGCCCTCCAGGCCGGCGTTCTTTGCAATCTGGCGCAGAGGAGCCTCCAGAGCCTTCAGCACGATCTTGGCACCGGTGCGCTCGTCGCCTTCCAGGCTGTCGCACAGCTCACGCACAGCGGGAATGGCGTTGATGGGAGCGGTACCGCCGCCGGCCACGACGCCTTCCTGCACAGCAGCCTTGGTTGCATTCAGGGCATCCTCGATGCGCAGCTTCTTGTCCTTCATCTCAACTTCAGTAGCAGCACCGACCTTGATGACGGCCACACCGCCGGCCAGCTTGGCCAGACGCTCCTGCAGTTTCTCGCGGTCGAAGTCGCTGGTAGCGGCCTCGATCTGGCTGCGGATCTGTGCAATGCGGGCTGCAATGGCATCCTTGTCGCCTGCGCCGCCCACAATGGTGGTGTTCTCCTTGGTGACCTTGACCTGACGGGCATGGCCCAGCATCTGGACGGTAGCGTCCTTCAGCTCGTAGCCCAGATCAGAGGACACCACAGTGCCGCCGGTCAGGATGGCGATATCCTGCAGCATCTCCTTGCGGCGGTCGCCGAAGCCGGGGGCCTTGACGCAGACGCAGGTGAAGGTGCCGCGCAGCTTGTTGAGGATGATGGTGGCGAGCGCCTCGCCCTCGACGTCCTCAGCGATGATGAGCAGCTTCTTGCCGGCCTGCACGATCTGTTCGAGCAGGGGGAGTATCTCCTGGATGTTGGAGATCTTCTTGTCGGTGATGAGGATGTAGGCGTCGTCGATGACGGCTTCCATCTTCTCGTTGTCGGTGACCATGTAGGGGGTGATGTAGCCGCGGTCGAACTGCATGCCCTCGACGACCTCGCTGTAGGTCTCGGCGGTCTTGCTCTCCTCGACGGTGATGACGCCGTTCTGGCTGACCTTCTCCATGGCCTCGGCTATCAGGCGGCCGATGAGCTCGTCGCCGGAGGAGATGGTGCCGACGCGGGCGATATCCTGGCTGCCGGAGACGGGCTGGCTGTTCGCGCGGATCTCGGCCACGGCGGCCTCGGTGGCCTTCTGGATGCCGCGGCGCATGACCATCGGGTTCGCGCCCGCGGCCAGGTTCTTCAGACCCTCACGGATCATGCTCTGGGCCAGCAGGGTGGCGGAGGTGGTGCCGTCGCCGGCGACGTCGTTGGTCTTCGTGGAGACCTCGCGGATGAGCTGAGCGCCCATGTTCTCGAAGGCGTCCTCAAGCTCTATCTCCTTGGCGATGGTCACGCCGTCGTTCGTGATCAGCGGGGAGCCGAACTTCTTGCCCAGAACGACGTTCCTGCCCTTGGGGCCGAGGGTTATCTTGACGGTGTCGGCGAGCTGATTCACGCCGCGCTCTATGGCCTTGCGGGCCTCTTCACCATATATGATCTGCTTTGCCATTGTGTTTCCCTCCAAAAATTACTCGACTATCGCAAGGATGTCGCCCTGCTTGACTATCGTGAGCTCTTCCTCGTCAATCTTGACCTTGGTGCCGCTGTACTTGCCGACCAGCACGGTCTGGCCCTTCGACACCGACATGACGACCTCGTTGCCGTCGACCATGCCGCCGGGGCCGACTTCGATGACCTCGTAAAGCTCGGGCTTCTCCTGCGCGGAGGAGGCGAGGATGATGCCGCTCTTGGTCTTCTCCTCGGCTTCCTTCTGCTTCAGAACGACCCTGTCGGCCAAAGGCGTGAGTTTCATTATATATTACCTCCTAGAAATTATAAAATACAGCTTTAGCGGGTTAGCACTCAAACGGCCTGAGTGCTAACCCGCTTATAAAAATAACACATTTCTGAAAATTGTCAAGGACTTATATATAAAAACTTGAGAATTTTTTGTTAACATTCAAGCTGGGGCGGGCTGCGCCGCGCGAGCTCAGTCGAAAAAGGCGAGACCCTTGGGGAAGATGAAGTTCACCCCGCCCGGGATGAGATCGAAGACGACGTGGCTGCCGTACTCAGCCTCTCCGTCCACGTTTATGACTTCGCTCTCGGCGGCGTCTATCTCCAGGTGACGGGTGCGGACAAAGGTTATGTACTGGGGTAAGGAGCGGTATTTGCCTTTTGCGTAGCTCAGCAGGGCGCGGACGATGGTGAGCCTGGAGACGCCGGAGACGATGAGCACATCCATCAGCCCGTCGTCCGGCCTTGCGTCGTTCGTGGGATTGAAGCCGCCGCCGTAGAAGCGCCCGTTGCAGACGCAGACCAGGTTCAGCTCCGGCCCGCAGGTGAGGCCCTCAGCCCGGGCGGTCATGGTGGTGGTGATGCTCTTGACGTAGTTGGCCACGAGGGAGACTACATAGCCCGCCGCCCCGCCTATGAGGGGCATGCCGCTATATTTGTGCACGTCCGTGCCGACGCGCGCGTCGAGGCCCATGGAACAGATGTTCACGCTGTACCTGTCGTTGCACTTTATGACGTCTATGGGCCTGACTTCGCCGTTTATTAGCTCCGTGAGGTCGAAGAAGCGGTCCTTGCCTGGGCCGAACATCTTGATGAAGTCGTTGCCTGTACCACAGGGAAAGTGTGTGACGGCCACGTTGGACAGACCGGCGGCGCCGTTCACGCACTCGTTGAGGGTGCCGTCTCCGCCGCAGGCATAGACGCGCAGCTCCGCCCCGTCCGCGGCGGTCTCGCGTATGTGGCGGCAGGCGTCCATAGGCGCTTCGGTGACGTATATCTCAAACTCGTCCCGCGAGCGCTGCTCGGCCGGGAGACGGTCAATGGCCTCGTTGATGAGCCTCAGCTTCTCTTCCGGCTTTTGTTTGCCCGCGACGGGATTGACTACAAATAAATGCTTCATCTGCGGCTGCCCCCATTTTTATATATGTAAAGCTCACATCTTATCATGCCGTTATACAGCCTGCGCTTCCTGTCTGCGCTGCGGCCGAGGCACCTCTCCAGCTCGGTGTGGGAGCTGAGCAGATAGAGCTCCCAGCCCTGGGCCTTGGCGAGCGCCCTGCCGAAGTCGGCGTAGAGCCGCTCGGCCTCGCGCTTTTCCAGGAGCCTCTCGCCGTAGGGCGGGTTAGTTACGATGACGCCCCGCTCCGTCGGCCTGGAGAATCCCCGCGCGTCCGCGACGAAAAACTCGATAAGGCGCTCGACTCCCGCGCGCTTTGCGTTGGCGCGGGAGATCTCCACGGCCTTAGGGTCGATGTCCGAGGCGAAAATATGGTAATCGCCGTTATATTCGCGCGCCCTTGCAGCCTCGCGTTCGACGCTCCATATGCCGGAGGGCAGGCAGGGCCACTTCTCGGCTGAGAAGTTGCGGCTGATGCCCGGCGCGCGGCCCTTGGCGGCGAGCGCGGCCTCGATGGCTATGGTGCCGCTGCCGCAGAAGGGGTCGCAGAAGTCTCCGCGCCCGCGGTAGCCCGCGATGTCCACCATCGCGGCGGCCAGCGTCTCGCGCAGAGGCGCCGCCACCTGTGCGGGCCGGTAACCACGCTTGTGCAGGCCCGTGCCGCTGGTGTCGAGGAAGATGCGCGCCTCGTCCTTCATGATGGTGAACTGTATCTGGTGCAGTGCCCCGGTCTCGGGCAGGCGGGAAAGGCCGTAGGCCGCGCCCATGCGCACGGCGGCGGCCTTTTTTATTATGCTCTGGCAGTCCGGCACAGAGTGCAGCGCGGATTCAAGCGCCCAGCCCTTGACCGGGAAGGCCGCGTCCCGGGGCAGCCAGTCTTCGAAGGCTATGGCCTTCACGCCCTCGAAGAGCTCTTCAAAGCTCCGGGCGGGGAAGCACCCCAGTTCGAGCAGTATGCGCTCAGCAAAGCGGGAGCGGATGTTTGCCCGCGCCAGGCCTGCCGCGTCAGTTTCAAAGAGCACGCGCCCATTCTCGGGCGCGACATTTTCCATTCCCATGTGTCTCAGCTCGTTGCCGAGCGGGCCTTCCAGCCCAAAGAGACAGGGCGCGCAGAGCCTCACCCGCGCGCCGGAATCCGTCTTGACCATACCCAATCACCATCTGAGGAGTTCTACTGTCTTTTTGCTCCTATTAAGATACAATAATAAAACTATATTGTAAATAGGCGAGTTGTGCATGCCTGCATTTCGTTCACAAATTATTTTCAAATTATTGTACATGATATACAAAAACAGTATTTAAACAAACAAAATATCAAAGAAATGTACGCAATCTAAATTTATTTGGTATTGATTTCTTGCGCGGAGGGAGGTATATTATGTGTAGCAAACTTGAACAATTAATTAACAACGGACTTGAAAGCGCGGTGTATTTCATTTGGCATGGGACAGGACCCGGCTCATGCAGAAGCTGAGGGAATCCTACGAATACTACTACGACATAGAGGACGGGGACGCGGGAAGCGGCCTGCCGCTTGAGTACAGGGCCGAGTTCCGTGTGCGCAGCGAGGGCTACGTTCTCATAAAGAGGGCAAAGATATGGGCGGCCGAGACGAACGAGTATGCCTATATCTTTTCTGTGCCTGTTCTGGACGCCGACACGGCGTCGAAGTGCATCGATTACGCTCTGGGGGACGGTTTCCCGAGGATAACGCCGAACCCGGAGCACCGGGAATCGTACATCATCGCCGTTTTTGTGGCGGATGTAATAGAAGCCGAAGCGCTGAAAATCATTCGCAGCCGGAAGTTCTACAAGAGCTTCAGGTTTGGACTTCAGGGGTGGTCAGCCCTGAAAATTGCGGCTGTGGAGCTTGAAAAGGAGTTGATTTCGACAAACAAAGCTGGCGGCAATCTTGTGAATTTTTTCAGGAAATTGTTAAGGAGTGAAAAAGTATGACCGCGGTTCTCATTCTGGTTGTCGGCATAGTTCTTCTGGGCCTGGGCTACATAGTCTACGGCTCCTGGCTGGCTAAGAAGTGGGGCGTGAACCCCGACCGTCCGACTCCCGCGCACACCAAATTCGACAACAAGGACTTTGTCCCTGCCAACCCCGCCGTCCTGATGGGCCACCACTTCTCGTCCATCGCCGGCGCCGGCCCCATCAACGGCCCCATCCAGGCGGCTGTGTTCGGCTGGCTGCCCGTGTTCCTGTGGGTCGTCATCGGCGGTATCTTCTTCGGCGCCATGCACGACTTCGGCGCGCTCTTCGCGTCCATCCGTCACGGCGGCCGCTCCATCGGCGAGGTCATCACCGGCAGCATCGGCCTGCGGGCCAAGCGCCTGTTCGTCATCTTTTCCTTCCTGACCCTGGTGCTGGTGGTGGGGGCCTTCGCCTCTATCGTGGCGGGCACCTTCAACGGCTTCATGACCGATGCCTCGGGCGCGCTGGTCCACAACCACGTCAACGGCTCCACGGCCACCATCTCCCTGCTGTTCATCGTGCTGGCCGTGATCTTCGGCCTGCTGGTCTACCGTTTCGAGATGCCCCTGGGCAGGGCCACCCTGCTGGGCGTGGCGGGAATCGTGGGCGTCATCGCCCTGGGCCTGCGCTTCCCCCTCTACGCGGGCTACGATACCTGGATGTGGCTGCTGGGCCTGTACATCCTCGTGGCCTCGGTGACGCCCGTCTGGATCCTGCTCCAGCCCCGCGACTACCTCAGCTCTTTCCTGCTCTACGCCATGATGCTGGCCGCCGTGGTGGGCATCGTGGCCGCGCATCCGGTCATCGAGCTGCCCGCCTTCACCTCCTTCGAGGTCAACGGCCAGTATCTCTTCCCGGCCCTGTTCGTGACCGTGGCCTGCGGGGCCATCTCGGGCTTCCATTCGCTGGTGGCCTCGGGCACCACGTCCAAACAGCTGAGCAGCGAGCGTGACGCCCGCCTGGTGGGCTTTGGCTCCATGCTCATCGAAAGCGCGCTGGGCATCGCCTCGCTCATCGCCGTGGGCTATATCTTCACCCAGAACGGCCATGCCTTCACCAGCCAGACGCCCACCCAGGTGCTGGCCGACGGCCTGTCGCAGATGCTGGCCTGTGTGGGCCTGGGCAGCGAGAGCGCCCGCGGCGTCACCTACGGCCTCATCATCCTGGCCGTATCCACCTTCTGCCTCACCTCGCTGGATACGGCCACCCGTCTGGGGCGCTACATGTTCCAGGAACTGTGGCTGGCCCCGGGCCAGAGCGTGAAGGACGTGCGCGGCTGGCGGGCCGTGCTGGTCAACAAATATGTGGCCACGCTGGTGACCGTGGGCCTGGGCATGAGCCTGGGCTTTGGCGGTTATGCCAAGATCTGGCCCCTGTTCGGTGCGGCCAACCAGCTGCTGGCCGCGCTGGCCCTGCTGGCCGTGGCCTGCTGGCTCCAGACCCTTGCCCGCCGCAACGGCATGTTCCTGCTGCCCATGCTCTTCATGCTGCTGGTGACGCTCTCCGCCCTGGTGCTGGGCATCGTGGCCCAGGGCCGTGCCCTGCTGGCCGGGACGGGCGGGGCCGTGGCGGCCCTGCAACTGGTCATCGCCGTGCTGCTGCTGGCGTTGTCGCTGGTGCTGGTGCACGAAGGTTGGCAGGCCCTGCGCCGCAAGGGGCGCCCTGCGACGGAAAAGGTCTAGACCGGTCTTTCTCTCAATAGGCTGG
>OGXT01001979.1_pt1 | contig 17572 bp, 12 predicted proteins | sample 1576361 | NCBI WGS metagenome assembly OGXT01 (sample SAMEA3541514, study PRJEB24748) | human gut metagenome | biome: human gut; feature: human-associated habitat; material: faeces | place: China | collected 2012 | reverse complement strand
TGTTCCACAGGTTTTGCTCCTGGGTCAGCGGTTTCAATGGGACAGTTTACGATCAGTTCCAATGCGGAGAGATACTCTTTGATCTCCCGGATATGGGTATCTGTGATACCGATGGACTGTTCCTCTTTGTTGCGGATGTCCAGCAGCTCCATCAGGCGCTGGGTGACCGCTTCCGTATCGATATGATCCAGAATTTCGGTACGCTTTTCGGGGTCACGCTCTTTCCGAAGATTCGAGGCGGTCAGCCGTAGATCGTGAGATTGGAAGTCATCGGTCAGAACCGAGAGCAGGAACCGGTGGTTCATGTCCTCGATAATCCGGTTGATGGCGCTGGTCAGCTCACCGGCCTCATACAGAGAGTACAGGTGGCGGAAATGTCCGCCTGCCTCATAGCAGGCCAGGGAATGCTGAATGTTTTTGCAGATCGCTGTATCGATGTATCGCCGTGTGGACTCATCATCCCGGAAGGAGGCGTCCTGGGCGTTGACATCTTCATCATCAAAAGCAAGCTCACCGGCCCGCAGCGTCCCGCCATAGCGGATATATTCATCAATGCTGTCGATCCCCAGCAGGCGGCTGTATTCCCGGTATGGGATGAAGGTGGTGTGGATGGGCTTTGCCCGGTCGTAGAGCTCCTGATCCATCGCCAGCCAAAAACCGAGGGAGTCCGTACCGGAGAGGATGATCTTCATTCCCATCGCCGCAAACACATCGGAGAAGAGAGCCGCAGAATCGATGAAATCCCGCATCAGAGTGACCTCATCAATGAATACATAGCGGAAGCCCGCATCGAACAGTTTTTTCAGATCCCGGTTCATCATGGCCATGGTATCGCTTCTGCGGGCTTTGATATAGGCCGTGCGGCTGAGATCCTCTTTGCTCATTCGGGCGATGGCCTGCCGGAGCATGGTAGTCTTTCCGGTCCTGCGCAGGCCAAAAACCAGGCAGACCCTGTCGCTTTCATTGCTGTAGAGATAATCCTCCAATTGCCCGAAGCAGTCACGGAGGCCCCAGCCCTTTACGCCCTGCGACATGGCGGCCAATCCTTTACCAACAATTACACTGGTTTCAAAGTCCAACTTTGGCTGGCGCACTTTGGGCATCTTGGCTTGCAGCTCTTTCAGCTGTGCCTGCAATACTTTGCGCTGCTCTATTTGCTCCCGCAGCGGCTCCAGTTCGCCATCCCGCAGATATTGGCTGTGCTTCTTCCCATTTTCTGTCCACTGATGATAGTAGCGCGTCTTTCCGTTGATCGTCTTCTTGGAAATATAGCCGATGGGAAGGGCGGCGATCTGCCGCTCCAGTTCCTGAATCTTTTCTTTCATACCGCACCTCCATTCTGCTAAATTTATTATACCCCATTCCTCTTATATATTCAAGGGGTTATAAGGGGTTATATTGTTGTAAGCAGTGCCGCACAGAGCAATTTCTGTGCGGCACTGTTATGATTTTCTCGTTTACTCAAATTTCTAATCCGGAAATCTGCTCCCACTGGAGGATATATCTGTCATTGATGATCCGGTTGTCGTGGTAATGCCCGAAGAACCAGTATGTAAACTGGCACCGCTGATTGACCGTTTCCAGAAAATCGGTGAGCTGGTCACTTCCATAGGAGGGGTCGATTTTCCGCACGACACTGCTGGGACCGCAGTGGGACAGGATGCAGTCTACCTTCCAGTTTACCTGCTCCAGATTTTTCAGTGCCTCTACATATTCACGGGCATTTGGCATTTCTTCCGCCCACCAGGAGCGTCCTTTGACCCGGAACATTCCTCGCATTCGGCGCAGCAGCCAATACTTTTGTTCGAAGTCGGGGGCCTCCGGATCAAGGACGCCATCCTGAATGTCGTGGGAAGAGGCTCCTCCCATCGTGAACCAGGTAAGACCACCGAAGGTGAAGATCTGGCCCCTCATCAGGTGGAGGATATTTTCCCTCACCTCATGTACTCTGCCGCCGTGCCATTCTTTTTCCGGCAGGGCGTTCAGCAGGTCGAAGTTCTCATGGTTTCCGTCCACGAACAAGGTGGTGAAGGGTTTCTCAGCCAGCCAGTCCAGCCAATGCTGGTCTTTCTGGCCGCCGTCCCACAGCCCTCCAAAATCACCACAGATGATCATGTAGTCATTTCGGCCCATCTGCGTTTGCTGGGGGAAGTATTTGCTTCCGAACCGCTGGAAGCCGCCGTGGGTGTCACCAGTGATATAAATCATGCGGATCTCCTCCTTTGTATGGTTTGGGTGATCTCTGTTCCATCCTTAAAGCAGATGAGCAGGCTATCCTTGTCCAGCACCTTGATGTTGCTGACCAGTTGTCTGACCGTGAGTTCATCGAAATCCGTGAGGGCGCCGCTGGCCTGTTCCAATGCCATATCAAGTTCTGCCAGCCTGCTGTCGAAGGCCGCCGCGCCTCGATGCTCCTTTTCCAGCTCAGCTTTTTGGGCCATGAGCTTGGTTTTGGCCATGTAGACCTGTTGAAGTTCTTCATCATAGTCGGTACAGTCAGCGCCGGCACTGACGATCAGTTGGAACAGCTCCAGCTGGCGTTCCTGCAGGTTCCGGATCTGATGTTCCACGGCAGGTAGGCTCAGCGTCTGTTCTTCTCCGGCCAGGACTGCCGCAATACCGGCTTTTACTGCATCCTTGGCTGCCTGCATCCGGAACAGCTCGTTCATGGCGGAGATGACGGCGTCGTGGATGTCGCCCTCATCCAGAGTAGGAGATTGCTTGCAGATCTTCCTGCCATGTTCCAGCCGGTTCTGACACCGCCAGACGACCCGTTTGGCTCCTTTCTGCGTCCAGATCACCCGGCGGTAAGGGCTGCCGCACTCCCCGCAGACCAGCAGTTCGCTGAGCACATACTTTCCGCAGTATTTCCCAAGCTGCGTCTTCGCCTTGGAGGATGTTTTCTTGAGGCTGGACCGGCGGGCAATCTCCTCCTGTACCTTTTGAAAGGTTTCCCGGTCAATGATGGCCGGGTGACAATCATGGACATAGTATTTGGGCAGCTCGCCGTTGTTCACCCGCTTTTCTCTGGTGAACAGATCCGCAATGTAGGTCTTTTGGAGGAGGGCATCACCAATGTATTTTTCATTGCAGAGCATCTTCTGGACCACACTATCATGCCATACTGTTTTCCCTGTGGCTGTTTTGATCCCATCCGCCATCAGATCGGTTGTGATCTGCCGGACACTGTGTCCCAGCAGGAACCGGGAGAAGATGCGCCGGACAATGGCCGCCTGCTCCGGATCGATCTCCGGCTGGCCATCCGCACCCCAGCGGTAGCCGAGGAAGTTTTTACAGTGGTAATAGACCTTTCCGTCCTTGAAGTTCTTCCGGTGGCCCCACCTTACATTGCCGCTGAGGGATTCGCTTTCCGCCTGGGCCTGGCTCATCATGAAGGTGAGTATCATCTCGTTGTCCATGAATAGGGTGTTCACATTCTCTTTCTCGAAGTAGACGCCCACGCCATGTCGTTTCAGGCGACGGACATAGTTCAGGCCATCCAGCGTGTTTCGGCAGAACCGGGACACCGATTTGGTGATGACCAGGTCGATTTTGCCGCGCTCACAATCACGGATCATCTGGAGAAAAGCCTTTCGCTTTTTAGCCGAGGTACCAGTGATGCCCTCATCTCCTAATGTCAAGAGAAAGCCAAAAAAATTATAAGATTTTTTGCCGGATTTTACGCTAATTCAGCAATTAAAGCCCTCGAAGAGTCAAGTCTGTGACGGAAAACACGCCTACACCCGAAGTATTCAAGTCTGCGATCCATGAGGCAGTCTGCATGACATCTCGTCCCAGGCGTGTCAAATCTTTTGTCAAAAGAGCGTCGGCCCGTCCTTGCCGGACAGCTTCCAGAAAATCATTCAGCCCAGGCCGGTCAAAGGTCAGGCCGCTGGCCTCGTCCTGGGATTCTCCCACAACATTGAGCTGATGCTTTTCTGCAAAGCTGCGAAGATAGTTCATCTGATTTTCCAAAGCCCATGTATCAGGTGAGGCAACGCGCCCATAGAGCCAATATCGTTTCTTATCCCTGTTCACGCTCCGCAGCCTCCTTTTTTGTGGTATCGGCAAGTAGCCGTTGATATTCGTCCCCGCATTTCCAAACGATCTCGATAGAAGTAGAACTGTAAATGTAGATGTTTTGGATCAGCAAATCCACCAGCTCCCGTGTCAATGTCCTGACATTGGTATAGGGAATGATGTTGTAGGTGGAGAGTTCTTCTTCCTTTGCCCGCCGTTTGGCATCCCCCAGCTCTTTGATTTTGGTTTCAAGCCGCTGGATATGTTTTTCGCACTGTCCTCGCTTATGCTGGTAGTCCTCCGCGCTGACTTTGCCGGACACCATATCCTCAAAAGCCGCCATCTTTTCCTGCTGGCGCATTTGGATTGAGTTCTGGTGTGCTTTGATCTGCCGGTCAAGGCGTTGGTTGTAACGGGTATCTTTTGCGGACTGGCGCTGCTTCGCCTGAACCGCCCCTCGGACAAGCTGGGCCATCATGCGGATAGCTGCCAAAACCGTCTGTTCCAACTCCTTTTCATCTATCCTGTCCTGTGGGCAGCCTATATCCGGCTTATACCTGTCGGTCCGGCACACATAGCAGGGGTGGGCAGATTGCAGCCGCTCCATCGCAAGCCCACAGTGGCCGCACCGGATCTTCCGATAGAAAACCCGTGTGCTTTCCCCGGCAGAGCCGGGATGGGAGTTGCGGTTCAGGCTCTTGGCCGTATTGAAAATCTCCTGCGTTATGATTGCCGGGAACGCTCCATCCACAACCGTCCACTGATCTTCTGTGACAGCCTTGACCCGGCTGGAGCCTACCTTTTTCCGGGTGGTCTTGCCATAGATCGCTTTGCCGGTGTACCGCTCATCATCCAGTATCTTGCGAACCATAGCAGAAGTCCAGTAGTTTTTGCTCTGGTCTACACAGTTCCACCTCCGGTTTACTTTTTGGAGCCGTTTTCTTTGCAGCGGGGTCAGTACCCCTTCTGTATTAAACTTTCTGGCAATTTCCGTAGTAGACAGGCCGCTGGTAAAGAGGTCAAACACACGCCGGACCACGGCGGCGGCATCCTCGTCCACCAAAAGAGTGTGCTTATTCCCAGGCGCTTTCTGATAGCCAAAGAACGCATAGGGGGCAACACAGTAGCCTTTTTCGGCAAGCTGCTTTTTGGTCGATCTCACTTTTTCCGACAAGTCCTTGCTGTAAAGGTCGTAGATCACATTTCGGAAGGACACATCAATCAAGCCCGCAGAACCGTACTTGTGATCCTTGCTGTCGTAGGAATCATTGATGGCGATAAATCGCACGTCCAGGAAAGGGAAAATCTGTTCCAGATAGTCTCCAACCACGATATAGTCGCGGCCAAACCGAGACATATCCTTGACGATGATGCAGTTGATCTTCCTCTGGCGTACCTGTTCGAGAAGCCGCCGGACGGCTGGCCGCTCCATGTTCGTCCCAGAATAACCGTCGTCACAAAATTCGAGAATCTGCGCCCCGGCAAATTCAGGCCGCAGCTCAATGAAACGGCGGATGTAGGCACGCTGATTGACAACGCTGTTGCTTTCGTTTTTTTCATCGGACAGGTCGCCGTCCTCGGCGGAGAGCCGGATGTAAATGGCGATCACATAGTTCAACATCTGCTGTAAGACCTCCGGCATCGTGCTACACCTCCTCCTGAAACAACTTCTTCATCTCGTCCTGATAGTTCAACACGATATGTACCTGCTTGTCCTCATTCACATAGATCTTCTCCACCAGCGCCAGTAGCATCTCACGGGTCGGCTCTTTTTCATCCCGGAACTTGGCAAAAGCGGAAAACCATTTATTTTGTTTGGGGCTTGCCTCCGGCAAGGCGTCCTTTTCAGCCTGCAAATCCCGAAGGCGTCCCTCAAGCTGGCGGGCTTCATCCTCATACCGGCTTTTCCCGAACAGATAATCCGCCTGCGTTACAATACCGTCCACATAGCTTTCAAAGAGCGTCTGACGGAGTGTGGCCAGCTTCTTCAATCGTCCCTGCACCGATACGATCTCATTGTCAAGAGCCGTCCTGCGGCTTCTGGCCGCCGAGGACCGGCTGACCCTTTGGATGACCGCCTCCGCATCCGTGAGCATCGCCATCTGCAATCGAAGGACCTCATACACGGCCGCTTCCAAATCGCTTTCCCGCAGGCCGCCCGCATTGGGGCATCCGGCATCCAGAAGCATAGCGTGGCGGGGGCAGATAAAGTGGTACGCCACTGTTCTGCCTTTGTTGTAAACGCTCTTATAGCGTGTCATATTGTGCTGGCAGCACGCGCATGCCACAAGCCCCTCAAAAATGTTTTCGATGTCAAAATGGGCGTATTTCCCCAGACGGCTGTGGTATTCCTCGTGCTTGGCTTTCAAAATGGCTTGAACCGCGTCAAACAGCTCCTGCTCAATGATCGCCTCATGGGTGTTGGGCACAATGATCCACTCTGATGAGGGCATGGTTTTCTGCTTCTGCCCAGCGTGCAGCTTTGTGATTTTTTTGCCCTGAGCCATGTGCCCCAGATACACCGGATTCTCCAAAATATGCTTCACTGTCTGCGTTTGCCACGGAGCATTTTCGGAAAACCTTTTGGCGAATATGATGCCCTGTAAATAACGGTGATAGTTTGGATTGGGGATCTGCTCGGCGGTCAGCGTTCTTGCAATCGCGGCGTTACTCATTCCATCCTTTTTCATCCGAAAAATGCGCCGTACCACCTTCGCCGCGTCTGGATCAACGGCCAGCTTATGCCGGTCCTCCGGGGATTTCACATAGCCATAGGCGGCAAAATTGCCGATAAACTCGCCGCTGCGTTTCTTGGTGTCCAGCGCGGAATACACCTTTTGAGAAATGTCCTTGGCGTAAATGTCGTTCATCAGGTTTTTCAGCGCGATGGTCATGGCCTCTCCGCTGTCCGCCCGGATACTGTCGTAGTTGTCGTTGACGGAGATAAACCGCACTCCCATGAAGGGCAGTACCTTTTCCAGAAAGTTTCCGGTTTCCAGGAAGTCGCGCCCAAACCGGGACAGGTCTTTCACGATGATGCAGTCCACCCGGCCTGCTTTCACATCCTCCATCATCCGCTGGAATCCAGGGCGCTCAAAATTTGTCCCGGTTTCTCCGTTGTCACGATAGCAGTCGTACAGCTCCAAATCAGGGTGCTTGGCGATATATCCGCACAGATAGTCGATCTGCGTTTGCAGGCTCTCGCTGTCCTTGCGGTCACGGGTGTCCATGATGGAGAGGCGCACATAAAGGGCTGTGCGGAAAATCCGCAGAACGGCGGCCTTGGGCAGCTCATCAACCGGAACACCCTGTGCGGCTGCTATCTGTTTTCTTCTGCTCACACGCGCCATTTACACCGCCTCCTTTACCGTGGAGGCTGCCTGCGTCGCCTGACGCTCCATATACTGTTCGATATAGGCTGCCGCCGCCCTGTACTCATTCTGGTACTTAAAAATGATCTCAATTCGGTTCCCTTCATAGACATAGATGCGGTCGATGATTTTCACCAGGATTTTGCGCTCCATCACATCCACATGACGGAAGGACTTGAAATGGGCGATCCATTCCCCCTGCGGGGAACCCGCCCGCACAATGGCGTCCAATTCCTCCTGCCGCTTGCTGATGGCCGCCGCAATCGCCTCACACTTTTCCGTGTAAATCCGCTGATACTGCTTGAACTCATCTTCATTCAGCAGATGGTCCACGAACTTCTCATAAGCGGACATTTTGAACCGCATGGTCTGTTCATAATCGGCTTTCAGCTTTTCAAGCTGCCGGTCGATCTTTCTGGCCTCCATGTCCTCTGCGGGGAGGGCGGCGATGAATTGCAGGGTTTTCTCAATATTAAGCACCGTTTCCATGTGAGCGTGGATACAGTCACGAACCGCATCCATCAGCAGGGCCTCACTGATATTATGGGTGGTGCAGGCGGTTTTGTCCGCCCGGTTGGTGGAACAGGAGTAGTAAAAATATTTTTTCCCGCCTGCCGGAACGGTCTTGCGGATCATGTTCTGCTTGCAGTCGGCGCAGAACAAAAGTCCCGAAAAGGGATAGACCGTCTTTTTCTGTACGGCGATTCTGGTATCCCGGCGCAGCAGTCCGCTCACGGTACGAAAATCCACCTCGCTGATGATCGGCTCATGGGCGCCGGGGACCCTGATCCACTCGTCCTCCGGTTTCTCCATCAGCTTCTTGATTTTATAATTTGGCCGCCCGGTCTTTCCCTGAACCATCACACCGATATAGAGGGGGTTCTTCAGGATGCGCCCAACCGCTACCGCCGACCACTTGGCCTGCGGGTTGCTCTTGAAGCCGGAGATATATTTCATCCCCAGGGAACGCTTGTATTCTGAGGGAGAGAGGACCCCATCGGCGTTCAGCCGGTCAGCGATCCCCTGCTGGCTCATTCCTTCCAGCTTCCAGCGGAAAATATCCCGCACCACCTCGGCGGCGTAATCGTCCACCACAAGCTGATTTTTGTCGTCCGGTGATTTCAGATAGCCGTAGGCGGCAAACGCCCCTACAAACTGACCCTTTCGTTTCTTGACCTCCAAATGGCTGCGGATTTTCACCGAAATATCCCGGCTGTAAGAATCGTTCATCAGGTTTTTGATAGGCAGCAGGATGGTGCTGGCCTGCCCCTGTGCGTTGGCGGTATCGTAGCCGTCGTTAATGGCGATGAACCGTACCCCGTGGTCTGCAAACTCCTGTAAGACCTTTCCGGTTTCAATATAGTTGCGCCCCAAACGGGACAGGTCTTTCGACAGCACAATAGCCACTTTCCCCGCCTCAATTTCTGACAGCATCTGCTGAAATCCGGGGCGGTCATAGTTGGTGCCGCTGTACCCATCGTCTACAAAGAAAGTCGGATTGGGGAAGCGGTGCTCTTTTGCGTATCGGAGCAGGATGTCCTTTTGGTTCTGGATGGAGTTCGATACATCCCCCTTGCCGCCGTTCTTATCATCCTTCAGATCTTCCACAGATAGACGGCAATAGAGTGCGGTGATTTTATCAGTTGCCCGTAACATTTCTGTATCCTCCTTCAAAGGGGCAACTGTCAGTACAGGATTGGTTGCTTCTATTGTACCAAGATTCCCGGTATTTGTCATTCATCATCCTCCGTCATTACACATTGCCGCCCACTGTTCCCGCCAATGTTCCAGCGTTTCCGGTTTACCCCAGTCCGTGGTGGGGACAGCGTTGAACACATAATTTCCTGCTTCATCCCGGATGCGCTCCCCGTTTTCATCCAGGAGATATTCCCGCCGCTGCTTGTTGCCCCATGTCCCATCTGGCAGCAGGGGACGGATGGGACACATGACATGAAAATGCGGGTTGGCAATGCCGCCGTCCTCCTTGTCGGGGGCGTGAACGGAGAAATCCACCACCATACCCCGGCTCACAAAATGCTCCAATAAAAATTGCCTTGCAAGTTCGATGTTCTCCTCCATGGAAAACTCGTTCTGCAAGGCAATGTCAAAACTGTATGCAAGCTGGGCTTTCTTGCCCCGTTCTGCCTTTTCCACCTCGTTCCACAGGGTTTGTCGGTCTGCGAAGGAAGGCGGGGCATGGGGCGGCAGCAGGATTTCAGAACAGATCACACCACCTTTTCGGGTGTAGTCGCTGTCCTCTCCGTAATACTCGCTGTGCAGCTTTTCGCCGGATCGGTAAGCAGCGGACGCAACAGCGGATTGCCCTGCGCTGCATTTGATCTGGGTAACATGGAAGTGAAATAGTGCGATACTTATCCCTTTCCTTTCTGGCTTGCCTGATTGTGTGCATTGACCGCCTCCATCAGCAAAGCCCTGACTTCTGACAAAGCAAAAATCTTTTCCATAAAAGCATAGAACTCTGTTTCGCTCAAAGCCTTTGCCAGCGGTGCGATGCTCTCCACGGCGGCCCCTCTGGTAATGAGGCGGTGCGTCCGTTTCTGCCGGTCACCCTTCTCATAATAGGATTTCCGGTTTTCCAGCCGCTGGAGTCTGCTGCGCTCCTGCGCCAGCTTCTTTTCTGTATCTGCGATCTCCTCTTTCAGCTTCTCGGTTGTTGACATCGTAAATTCCTCCTATTTGCAGATAAAAAATACCGCCTGTCTTTCGGACAAGCGGTACAATTTGTGTGTTGAGTTTTAGGCTTTGGATGGGATAGCCGCATAAGCGGCGCAAGGGGTGCAGCCCCTTGTACGGAACGCAGTGACGCAAAACAGCCCGGACTTCCATCGTCCGGGCTGTTTGCCTCGCAGAGCGCACATACAGGGCTTGTCCCTGTATAGAAGTGCGCCCTTTGTTCCAAAGGGATTTTCCCGCCGGGAGATTCGGGACACTTCGGAGCTGTTGACAAAGCACCCGTATGCTCATCCCGTGTGTGATAGTCAGTTGTGCAGGCCCCTCCATGTTTCGGCGCTGCCAGATTTACTGTAGTCGTGGGTGTTGGTGGCCTCCATGATGTCATAGTAGGCCCAGTGGGTATCTGCAAGATCGGTAAACTGGCGCAGATCAGTGGTGTGGCTGTCCACATAGTCCTCGTCCGCACTACGGCCCAGCATACGGTTGACAATAGCAGTTACCTCGGCGCGGGTGATCGTATTGTTGGGACCGAAAGTACCGTCAGGGTAGCCGTTGATCCAGCCATACTGAATGGAGCCCACCACATAGTCATAGAACCAGTCGCCCGGGTTCACATCGGGGAAAATGTTCTCACCTTCCAGTATGCCGTTGGTGAAGCGCATGGCAATGGTGGTGAACTCGGCGCGGGTGATAGAGCGCTCCGGCTCAAACAGGTTGTTGCCTACGCCCTCGATCATGCCCAGGGAGGCCAGAGTATTCACCGCATCAGCATACCACGCATCGGCGGCAACATCATCGAAGGCGACAGTGATGGCCACATCCTTGTCCAGGAGCAGGTTGTAGAGCATCTGCGCCACTTCCGCGCGGGTCATGTTGTTGTTGGCTCCGAACAGATTATTGGGATATCCACTGAGATAGGCAGTGTGGTCGTCTGTGTTCAGCCAAGAGGATACACCGGTGTCATCCGGGTCGGCCACGCCGGCCTCTTCCTTGAAAATGACCTTGATCGTGTGGTTTGCACGAACATTCTTGAAGGTGTAGGAGCTGACGGCGCCCACGCTCTCGTCATCCACGATGACATCGGCGATCTCATAGCCGTCGTCGGCAGTGATGGTGAAGGTCCGGTTCGCTCCGGCGGTCACGCTCACGCGCCCGGAGGGGCTGATGGATCCGCCGTCTCCTGCCTCAGCGGTGATGGTGTAGCGGGTGGTGCCACCACCACCGCCACCACCGCCGGTGGTTTTCTCATATACCAATACGAACGGCGAGAAGGAATCGGTTTCAAATTTGATGTACTGCTTGCCGTTAACCGTTACAAGACTCGTTCCAGCAACCGTTGTCGGCGGAGTGGTCTCCAACTCCTGGTTCATGTTATTGTAATTTCGATCCAGCGCTTCGAAATGGACGATGTAATAGTTCTTGCTGGTATTCATGTTGGATGGCACTGGCCAGTACATGGTCATCTTCTGGCCTTCGTCCAGCGTCAGATAGGCGTTGCCGTTCTTGGTGTCCACCAGATCCAGATACTTTTCCTCATAGGTGTAATTTCCTGCCGGGATGCTGGTAATATTCTCCTCGATGTACGCAGCCAGCACACCGTCGCTCAGGACATCATCCACCAGGAGCTTTACGCCGCCTGTATCAGAAACCTCAACCTTGCTGCCGTTGACATAGTAAGTGACATCAGCCGGGGCAACCGCAGTAATATTGCTGCCGGACACCTTGGACTCACTGTCCCAGATGTCAGTTGTCGTGTCTTCACCGGTCAGACCGCGGACCACCAGTTTGCCGGTGGCGCTTTCTACAGCGCAGGTTACAGTCTGACCATTGATGACCAACTGTGCAGTAATTTTGCTTGCATCCAGTTCGCCGGAGAAGATGCTCATGTCATACTCTTTATACTGCTCGGTCAAGCTGGGGGTAAATTTATCGCTGGTAATTACGGTATTCCCGTCTTTCAGCTGCATACGGATGGGAATTTCTTTCCCGGTTTCATCTTTGCCGGGCAGGATGCGATAAATATAGCGGGCACGGGTCTGATCGGCTACCGTTGTACTATGCTCTTCTGTGCCGTACAATTCCAACTCCCACGTTCTGGTAGAGGTGCCGTTTTCATAGGTAATCGTCAGACTATCAGACAAATCCACCGCATTGGCATCGCCGCCCAACTTATCGTTCATCCAATCGGGCAGCGTGATGTAGAAGCCGGGTTCCGGCAGGCCGTTGGCAGTGGTGGTCTGACTTCCTGCATTATCCACCACGCCGGTGTAGCCCTCGCCTCCGGTGTAGACCGTGATATTAGCCGGGGTGATGGTGACGGTGCCGGAGCGCTGGAAGGTAGCGGAGATTGTATGGCTGTCATCACTCACTTTCGCAAAGGTGTAGCTGGAAATTGCACCCACACTCTGGTTGTCCACCAGCACATCAACGATCTCATAACCGGTATCAGGGGTAATGGTAAAGGCCTGATCCTCACCGTCCTTAACCCAGACCTCGCCCTCCACGCCGCGGGGTTCAATTTTGCCGCCGTCGGTCTGGGCGACGATGATTTTGTGGTAGGTAGTCTCATCATCAGGAGGCTCTACCACAGTGAGGGGCAGGGGGACGCAGCCCATCATCGAAGCATAAGGGACAATGGAGCCTAAATTTGAGAAACTTCTCATTTCCCCCTCAAACAGAAGCGAACTCGCATTCGGTGCAGCATAGCTGATTCCTACCGCATTTGAAAAGCTTCCGTTCTTCCATGCTTCTGTATCTACATTAACAGTAAACTTATAACAGCCATCATCTACTTTCTCTGTCTCATCAGGGTTCAGTTCGAATAAAACATTCTCACCGAAGGAAATGGTCTCTGCGTCAATCTTCAGTCCCGTGCTGTTCAGATAAAATGTCAGATCAAAAGGCCAGAGAATGAACGCATGTTGTAAATATTTAGCTATGTTTTCTGATACTGTATACGTTAACGTATATGCCCGCACATAGCCCAGAGAATGATGCTTTATAACGCTACCTGGTTCAAGTGTTAAGGTTCCCCAATCGCCTACAGGATTCTGATATGATGGCATATTCGTCAAATACGAAAGAGCGATATCGGTTCCATCTACTCCCAGTCTTGCATTAAATTTCAGCTGATTGTCGCCTACTTCTTCTGTAGGATAGGTGACAAGTTCTCCATCTACAAGCGCAAGAACGACCCACCCATGTGCTTTGGTCTTATCTTCTTCTTTTAGAGTAGGCACATCCATGGTAATCGTAACATATTGGGATGTTGACCCCGCAGATTCGATGTGACAGGCAGAATATATGCGCCCGCCCATAAAGCCACCAGAAATAATCTCATTACTCGAGTATATTCCCCAGGATCTGTCTTGGGCTGCCTCAGAAAGTTCTGCTTCGTTCCCCTTGGAAATAGCTGTGACAGTTATATCCTCGTTCGTGATGCCGAGAGTTGTCTTGAGGTCCTCTTCGCCCTCGACGGCAAACGCACTCACCGACAGCATCGTCAGAAGCATCAGAACCGTCAGGAGGCAGGATAAAGCCCGTTTTGCTTTGAACAGCATATCAAACACCTCCGCCGATTACCGCTCCGTCAGGCACCCAGATATAACGGTTTCCATCGTCAGCGGCTCTGCTCACATGATAGGTATAAGATTCCCCGCCAACGGTTATTGTCAAGGTGCCGTCAGTGTTTTTCAGGTTGTTGTACTGCTCCTCGGTCAATGTCACCATAGACAGAACGGTTCCATCCTCATCAACAGGTTTGTTTCTGGCCACAGCATATTCATGTGTTGCCAAATCCTTGGAACTGCCGCCCGTCATTATAAAGCGCGAATCGGTATTCAAATTTGCCGCAAGATCACTGAGGTCGTACTCTACAGATGTAGGCAAAAAACCACCAGCAAAATGCGGATATGGATCGGTGCCTTTGGCACACATCACGATGGGGAGCGAGTCGTTATCGCTATAGGCGGTCACATCGTCACCAAATTCCAGAAACTGGCCAACCTGTACAGTGAACAGCGCAGAAGCGCTCCGGGCACTGGGGTTGATTTCCAACATATTGGAGCTGTGGATATCAGAGTCGGTGATAATCAGTTTGCCGCCCACCATACCCGGCACTGCGGTATAGCCCTCAAAAAAGGAGCCGCTGACCCGAGTGTCATTGGACAAGTTGATGCCCGCATAGCCGCAGGTGTCCACGTTGATGGTAGAACTGTCAATGGTCCAGTCGTGGCAGATGGCCATGGTGATGGCCTTGCCATTGTATTGGAGAACGTTACCTTCGACGTTCTTCACCGTAATGGTGGAGTTAGAGATGCCGCTGTTGGTGCGGTTGGCGTCCCAGCCGTCGTAAATCCACAGACCCGTGGTGGTGGAGCCGTCAATCGTCATCACGGAGTTGTCGAACCGGAAGGGGCCGGCATGGAAGCGGATGGCAATGCCGCTGGTGGGGGTGTTGTTCACACAGTGGATATTCACACCGTCAAAGTTCAGGCCCCAAATGGCGGCGTTGTCCTGCCGCATGAAGATGCCGTTCTCGTCGCAGTTGGAGACGTCCAGTTTGCAGTCCTCGTAGTTGGCGTCCTCGTCAAAATAGCTCAGGGCCATGCCCACGGTGTTGCCCTGGAAGTTGAAGGTACTGCTGTCCATCCCCGCGCCGCTGACAGTGTAGTTGGACGCGCCGCCGGTCTCCAGACCGCGATAGAAGTTGTTGGCGGCCAGAGTGGAATTGGCGGCCAGGGTGACAGTCTGGTACTGGGCTCCGCCGCCCTCCAGCACAATGGCGCGGTTGGTGGTGCCCTCCTTGCTGCTGCCCTGGATACTGTTGTCCCCGGACAGGTATAGTCCGCCACCGTCCTGGAGACGGAACACATCCATCTGGCTGCTCGCAGTGATGGTCATATCTCCACTGGTCACAGTGGCGTCTTCTACCACAAAGCCGTTGGTGTATCCGGTCAGGGTCAGGGATGCGCCCTCCGCAAATTCCAGAGTAGTGTCCGCATTGATGGTAAAGGCATCGCCTGAACCTGTCAGCGTGACAGCACCACTAACCACAAGTTTTGCCGGTTGTCCTACCGTATAGTTTGTTTGACTTGAAGTAACATTAATGGTTACCTGCTCAGTGCCTCCGTCGCCGTCTGTGGCTAAAGCCGTTCCCTGCAGCAGCGAGAAGGCCATGCAGAGACTGAGAGCCACTGAAAAGATGCGCTTTTTCATTTTGTTTCCTCCTTTACATCCGCAAAATCCACTGCCGTTGTTTTCCATTGGTGCTCCAAACACCGGACATTTTGCTGCAATGCTTGATTCCTCCCCCCCAGCTTAAAAATGATAAAAGTTCTCGCTGGGATTACAAATGCAAAATCGTGTATCTTTCTGTAAAAGGTGCAAAAGCTTTTATAAAATTATGATATCATATGGCTGCAAAATTTTCCATACTATTTTGGCAAAAAGTCCCTCAAATCAGCAAACAAAAAACGGGTCATGTTTTCTTTACAAAAAGGTACACATTCCTGTAAGAACACCCCTGTTACAACAACTTGGCTTTTTCGTAAATCTCTGCCCGGTAACGGAAGGTAGCAAGGGGCATCCCACATTCCTTTGCTGCTGCCGTCCCGCTGAGTTCTCCCATCTTCCAACGCTGGTAAACGGAATGAAAATTTTCGGGCAGCGGTCTGGGTGGCCGCCCAAACCGAATGCCCTTGGCTTTTGCTGCTGCGATTCCCTCAGCCTGCCGCTGACGGATGTTGGTGCGCTCGTTCTCTGCCACAAAAGACAGCACTTGCAGCACAATATCGCTGAGGAAGGTTCCCAGCAAATCCTTGCCTCTCCGTGTATCCAGAAGCGGCATATCCAGCACCACAATGTCAATGCCTTTTTCCTTTGTGAGAAAGCGCCATTGCTCCAATATTTCGGCGTAATTGCGTCCCAGACGGTGGATGCTCTTGATATAGAGCAGATCGTCTTTTTTCATTTTTCGCAGCAGTTTCTTATACTGCGGACGCTCAAAATCCTTGCCGGATTGTTTGTCGATATAAACATTTTTCTCAGGTACGCCCACTTCCCGGAGGGCAATGACCTGACGATCTTCATTTTGCTCTCTGGTAGAACCACGGATGTACCCATAAATTTTCTGCTTGATTTTATTTCCTCCGTTTCTGCCACACAATGTCATACCCCAGCACATCCGCCAACTCCACCGCCTCGCCATAGCGTAAAGAGCCACGCTTTAGTTTCCCGGACAGGTTAGGGACGCTGCCGCTCCATCCGTATTCGTCAGCCAAAATCTCCACTACCTCGCTCATGGTCATGCCAGCCCCGACAATGTAGGCTTTGATCTCATTCCTGTAATTCTCATGATCGCTCATAGAAAAGTCCTCCTGTTTTGTTGGCTCTACGGCGAACAGAATCTATTCCGTGATAAACTCCATTTACTGCAAAGCATTGCTTTGGTAAAATTCAATTTCAAACTGGAATTTTTGCCTGTGTTTTTTAAGCGCCGTTTTTCCCGAATGCCGTTCCTGCCCGGGAATCTCACCCCGGCGTATCCCCGGCTTTGGCACGCTCGCAGCTTAGGGACAAATTGTCCCGAGACTGGTTCTGGCGCTGCTTCGCCAACCGGCATATCCCATTCGGACGGTCATGTATTTTTCAAGCTGCAATGTCTGGTGTCAAATGCATTTTAGCGAAAAAACATGACCATTCCCGTATATCCAAAAGGATGGAAAAGGCTCTGAAAAAGCAGCAATTTCCACGCTTATAGACAAGCTGTGTTATAATAAAAGAAATAGAGCGGTGGGGAGGCTTGGCATGAATACGACCTTAACCATTCAGGAAAAATTGAAGGATTTGCGGGTGGAGCACGGACTTACCTTGGAACAGCTGGCCGACCAGACCGGGCTTTCCAAATCTGCGCTCGGCAAATACGAGAATGATGATTATAAGGACATAAGCCCTTTTGCCATCGTCACACTGGCAAAGTTTTATCATGTGACTACGGATTACCTGTTGGGGGTGTCAGAACAAATAAATCACTCAGACACAGAGCTGAGTGCCCTGCACCTGAGTGATGATGCGATTGATGTTCTGAAAGCCGGGAAATTCAACCCCCGGCTGCTGTCGGAAATTCTCTGTCACCATGATTTTCAGAAAATGATGCTGGATGCTGAGATTTATGTGGATCGGATCGCTGATATGCGGATTAGCGATATGAACGCTGTTCTGCAAGCCGTCCGCCAGATGGTACTGATGCAGCAGGGAGAAACGGAAAATGATCTTTACCTGCGGACGCTGGAACTGGCACAAGTACAAGAGGACGAGTATTTCGGCAATGTTATTTCTGACGATTTGAAGTTGATCCTTCGGGATATTCGGGAAGCCCATCAAAATGATGCAACTACTGCGGACCGCCATTCTCCGGCACTGGATGTGCAACAGAGTTTGCAGGAAGCTACGAACTACAAGGGCAGTGATGTGGAAAAGCAGGCTCG
>OGXT01001978.1_pt1 | contig 17590 bp, 12 predicted proteins | sample 1576361 | NCBI WGS metagenome assembly OGXT01 (sample SAMEA3541514, study PRJEB24748) | human gut metagenome | biome: human gut; feature: human-associated habitat; material: faeces | place: China | collected 2012 | reverse complement strand
CCCCATGAACAACCTGAAGTATGATCGGGCCTGCGCCTGCGTCAAAACGGGGCGCTGTCCCAGCTGCGATGCGCCCAACCGCATCTGCAATGTCACCACCATCCTACACAAAAAGCCCATGCGGTCGGATTACCATGTGATCCTGATTGGGGAGAGCCTGGGCTTTTGAGGGGCGTGCTTTTGGCGCTTCCATAGAAATAGGAAACGCAAACACCGGCTGGTTGGCCGGTGTTTGCGTTGGGTGGGGGCCAGCGGTCAGGGCAGCCCCAGGGCTGAGAGAAGGGAGAAGAGGGCAGTGAGGGTGAAAAATGCGCAGATGGCGGAAAAGATGCCAAAACTTATGCTCTTTTGCTTGACTGCATAGTAGACAAACTGAGAAAAGACACTGCCGAAAAAGAGAAGGCTCAAGGCGTAGTCCCCGATATCGTCCAGGGGAACAAAGAGTTTTAAGAGGCAATAGAGAATGAGAAAGACACAGTGGGAGAACCTGGCGCTTTCCAATTTGGTAAGCCTGCCGCGCTCATCCTCCATCACATTTTCTGCCCGGCTTTTCGTAAGAATTTCATCTCGGTTCATGGGAGGACCTCCGTTTTGACAAGTTTACTTGGTATATCTATTATAGCATACCAAGTAAACTTGTCAACCTATTTTGCAAAGTTTTCTGTGCAGAATACGGGAAGCCAAGCGTGGGCGGCAGGGGAGGCCGTGGAGCGGAAACGGAGGGGCTACGGGCCCAGAAAATTGCGCTCAGGGAGCGCTGAGCAGGATGTCCAGGTCTTTGAGAGAGACATCCATTTTCCGGGCGATCTCCTCCGGCGTCATACCGGCGGCCTGGAAGCGGCGGATGACCAGTTTCATGGACTCTCCCACCTCGATGAGGTGGCCGTCCAGGTCGTAGAACCGGATCACCCGCTGGCCCCAGGGATGTTCCACCACCCCGCCCAGGGTTTGCAGGTGGGGATAGGCCCGCAGCTTTTGGAGGAATCCATCCAGGTCCTCCGTTTCAAAGGCCAGCTCCATGTTGTTGGGCTGGGGGTGAATCTGCGCCCGGGAGAGTCCCGTCAGCCAGTGGAAGTCCTGCTGAAGGGAGAGCCCGCAGGTAAAGGTAAGATTCCTGCCGTAGTCCTGGTAGAGCTCCAGGCCGAAAAGGTCCTCATAAAAGGCCCGGGCTGCGTGGATATCCGCCACGGAGAGGACGGTGGTGAATGCTTTCATAGGATACCTCCTGCTGTGTGTTTTCCCCATTTTACAGGGAAGCCGGGGAAATGGCAACCTGAATTTCCGTGAGGAACTCCGCCTCCTGGACGGTGTCCCGGTTGTCGATCTCATAGAGCTCAAAGGGGGTTCCCGCCAGGGTCAGGCCATGGGAGGCGGCGTAGGCCAGGACCTCCTGGACCCTGGAGCGGTTCTGCTGGTAGCTGCCCTGGTAGAAATAGGATAGGTAGACCCCGGCGGGCAGCACAAAGTCGTAGTCGGCCGCGTCCTCCTCCAGCACAGAGAAGACGGCGTCGTAGACATTGGGAATGCCCTGCATCAGTTCATCCATGGCCAGAAACGCCCCGAAGGTCTGGTTGCCGAAGTCCCGGATTTTGTCCTCATGCTTTCGATGGAGCTTTTTCATCACGAAGTCCATCTCCTCATCCCGGGTGATGTGGGCGCTGAACTGGACGCAGGGGCGCTGGGGGAGGGTGCGGAGGGTGATGGCGCCGGGGACAATGCTCCGGGCCTCCGTCAGGGTGGCGATCCGCCTTTGGAGCAGGCGGGCCTTGGTTTGCAGCTCCTGGATTTGGGCCTGGACCAGGGCCTGCTCCTGGCGCAGCAGCGCCAGGGTGTGGTCCACGGTCTGCCCTTCCAAATAGTCTTTGATCTGCTGCATGGAAAAATCCAGCCGGCGCAGGTCCCGGATGACGTTGAGCTTGTACATGTCCTTCAAATTATATAAGCGGTAGCCGTTGGTATCCCGGCGCGGTTTGAGGATCCCCAGTTTCTCGTAGTAGCGCAGGGAGTCCACACCGATGCCATATAGCCGTGCGATCTCGTTGATTTTATAGTAATCCTTCACAAAAAACACCTGCTTAATTTATTTGAAATGATGGATGGAATGGCCTTGACTCTGGTATTATACCAGAGTTTATACTCAAAATAAAGAGAGCCCTTCCCAGGGATTTGATTGAGTAAAACCGAAAGCGAGGCGCATCGTTATGTCAAAAAAGGAACAAGTGATTCAGGAGCTGAACCGGGTGATTTCTTTGATCCATACGGATATTCAGGCGATTTCTCCCGCAGAGAAAAAACAGATGGTAGAGGAGACCGTGGAGCATTTCAACCACTATGTGAGCCCCGGCTGGCTGGCCTACCGCAAGTCGGTTTCTTCGGACTCTGAGGCGGGGGCCGTGTTGGAGTGGCAGGACGAAGGCGCCTACTGCTATGGCCTCAATGGGGAACAGTTTATTGACTGCCTGGGCGGCTTCGGCATCTACACCTGCGGCCACAGAAACCCGGAGATTCTGGACGTGGTGAAAGCCCAGCTGGACCATCAGGCCCTCCACTCCCAGGAACTGCTGGACCCCCTGCGGGGCTACCTGGCCAAGGCCATGGCGGACATCACCCCCGGGGAGCTGCAGTACTGCTTCTTCACCAACGGCGGCGCCGAGGCGGTGGAGATGGCCCTGAAGCTGGCCCGGATCGCCACCGGCGGCCGGTGGTATATCTCCACCGTGGGGGCCTTCCACGGCAAGTCCATGGGCGCGGTGTCCATGGGCGGCAAGGGGACCTACCGCACCCCGTACACCCCCATGATCCAGCAGGTGCAGCACGTGGAGTACGGCGTAGCCGAGGACATCCGCAAGGCCATAAGAAACCTCCAGGCTGTGGGCGAAAAGGTGGCCGCGGTGATTTTAGAGCCCATCCAGGGGGAGGCCGGGATCATTGTGCCCCCCGAGGGCTACCTCCAGGAGGTCCGGGAGATCTGTGACGAGACCGGCGTGGTGCTGATCTTTGACGAGATCCAGACGGGCATGGGCCGCACCGGCACCATGTGGCGGTGCCAGGCGGAAGGGGTCACACCCGACATCATGACCTATGGCAAGGCCTTTGGCGGCGGCATTATGCCCATCACCGGCATCATCTGCAAGCCCAAGCTGTGGGTCCAGGAGATCATTGACAACCCCTGGCTGCTGGGCTCCCCCACCTTTGGCGGCAACCCCGTGTGCTGTGCTGCGGCCCTTGCCACCATCAAGTATATGCTGGAACATGATATCCCTGGTGTCTGCAAGCGGAAAGGGGAGGTCCTGAAAGCCGGTCTGGAGGCCCTGGCCAAGAAGTATCCCAAGATCATCCAGGCGGTTCGTGGCCTTGGCCTGATGCTGGCGGTGGAGTTCCACACCAGCGAGATGGGCTATGCGTGCGCCAAGGGCATGTTTGCCCGGAAGGTACTCACCGCCGGGACCTTGGTCAACGCCAAAACCATTCGGTTTGAGCCCGCAGCAGTCATCTCCGAGCAGGACATCCAGGATGTGCTCTCCCGCATGGATGAGGCCCTGGCGGACACCCAGAAGGTGTTTGGCCTGGAATAACGGAATACGGTGTTCTCTCCTCTGGGGAAAAGAGGAAAGGCACCAGAAGGCCCGGCGGCGCACCGCGCTGCCGGGCCCCCTTGACAAAGAGGAGGGGAGAGCGCCCAGGGAAAATTTCCAGCCGGGAGCCCTTGACAGGGGAAAAATCCGTGATAAAATAAAAAAGCGATAGGATATCTGGCGATGAGGAAGCCCATGTGCCATGGCCGCCCAAGCGAGAGGGGAAGCGGTGAGAGCCCCTTGGCCCAGCCCGGCACAACGCCACTTCCGAGCCGCCCGGGAGGACCGGGCCGGGCCATTCCCGTTACAGGATGAACCGAGAGGCAGAAGGCCGCCAGGCATTCTGTGAATTAGGGTGGTACCGCGAAGTAGTTTACTCCGTCCCTGAACAGGGAGGGAGTTTTTTATTTTATTTTTCTGAGACATCGGAGGTATGTTTATGCATAAGTACTACGGTTTGAACGAGCTGCGGGAGATGTTCCTGACTTTTTTTGAGTCCAAGGGCCACCTCCGCCTGCCCAGTTTTCCCCTGGTGCCGGAGAACGACCCGTCCCTGCTGCTGATCAACGCCGGCATGGCCCCCATGAAGCCCTGGTTCAAGGGGGAGGAGGAGCCCCCCCGGAAGCGGGTGTGCACCTGCCAGAAGTGCATCCGCACCGGCGACATTGAGAACATCGGCCACACCGCCCGCCACGGCCAGCGTTTTCCGCCCCGTCTGCTCCAGCGCCAGCATGGCGCGCGGCACGAGCATACCACACACAGCCTCCGAGAAGGCGGCGCAGAGGTCCGGGATGACGATCTGCTCGCCCTTCTGCCCGGCGTTATGGATGAGATTCACGGCCGAAGTCTTCAGGCCGGAGAACGACAGGTCTAGCGGATTGCCGCTCAGGTGCGGCCGGGGCATGGGATAGCGCGACGGGTCTCCGCCCTGCGCCGCGCGGTCAAGGGCCGCGCCGCCGGGGTATGGCATGCCGAGCAGCCGCGCGACCTTGTCGAAGCACTCCCCTGCCGCGTCGTCGCGCGTGCCGCCGAGAATGCGCAGCTTCGTATAGTCCTCGACATCGACGAACATGGTGTGCCCGCCGGAGACGACAAGGCACAGAAACGGCGGCTCCAGATCCGGGTAGGCCAGATAGTTGGCCGCGATATGGCCCTTGATGTGGTGGACCGGAATGAGCGGCACATCGAGCGCCAGAGCAGCCGCCTTGGCAAAATTCACGCCGACGAGCAGCGCGCCGATAAGGCCGGGCGCATAGGTCACGGCGACGGCGTCCAGCTCGCCGCGCGTCAGGCCGGTGTTCTCCAGCGCCTGCTCGGCAAGACCGTAGATGGCCTCAATATGCTTGCGCGAGGCGATCTCCGGCACAACGCCGCCGTATTCACGGTGCAGCGCAACCTGAGAGGCGATACAGTCCGTCAGGATGCGTCTTCCGTCCTCCACAATGGCGACGGCGGTCTCGTCGCAGGAGGATTCAATGGCAAGGATCCGCATGATCGAGCTCCTTTCTGAGGATCAGCGCGTCCTCTCGGGGCGCGAGATAGTAATTGGGCCTGCGCCCGATGCAGACAAAGCCCGCTGCAGTGTAAAGCCGCTGGGCCGGGAGATTCGAGGCACGGACCTCCAGCGTCAGAGAGCCGATGCCGCGCGCAGCCAGCCTTTCCTGCAGCGCCTGCAGAAGCGCCTGTGCCGTACCGCGGCGGCGCAGCTCCGGCACGACGGCCAGATTCATCATATCGGCCTCCGGCGGCACGAGCTGCGCGCCGACATAGCCCGCAAATGCGCCGTCCAGCCGCGCGACGAGCCAGAGGCTGAAGCCGGTTTCCAACTCCTCCGCAATGGAGTTTTCGCTCCAAGGCGCGGAGAAGCACAGACGCTCCAGCGCGGCGATGTCCGCCACATCGGCGGCGGTCATTTCTTGAATTTCGATCATTTGGCAGCGTACCAGCTTTCTCCCTGCTTGGCCTCGGCCACGAGCGGGACCCGCAGCGCAGCGGCGTGCTCCATCTCGTTCGTGACGATCTGCATGACCTGCTGCGCCTCTTCCTGCGGGCACTCGACGATCAGCTCATCGTGCACCTGCAGCAGCAGCCGGGCCTGCAGCCCCTCGAGCGCATGGAACACGCGCACCATGGCCAGCTTGATGATGTCCGCCGCGCTGCCCTGCACGGGCGTGTTGAGCGCGATGCGCTCCGCACCGGAGCGGACGTTGAAATTCGAGCTTTTGATCTCCGGAATGGCGCGGCGGCGGCCGAAGATCGTCTCCACATAGCCCTTCTCGCGCGCCGTCTCCTTGATATCGTGCATATAGGCGCGCACGCCGCTGTATTTTTCGAGATAGCTGTCGATATAGGCCTTGGCCTCCGCGCGGGACACGCCGATGTCCTGCGCCAGGGAGAACTCCGAGATGCCGTAGACGATGCCGAAGTTCACGGCCTTGGCATGGCGGCGCATGAGCGGCGTGACGGATTCCAGCGGCACGCCGAACACCTGCGAGGCCGTCACGGCATGGAAGTCCTCACCGGAGCGGAACGCCTCCTGCATGCGCGTATCGTCCGCGATATGCGCCAGCACGCGCAGCTCGATCTGGCTGTAGTCCGCGTCGACCAGCACCCAGCCGGGGCGCGGGACGAACATGCGGCGAATTTCGCTGCCGAGCTCCGTGCGCACGGGGATGTTCTGCAGGTTCGGGTCCGTGGAGGACAGGCGGCCCGTCGCCGTGACCGTGTTCTGAAACGTCGTGCGGATGCGGCCGTCCGGCCCGATGACCTTCTGCAGGCCGTCGGCATAGGTGGACTTCAGCTTCGTGAGCATGCGGTAGTCCATGATGGCCTGCACGGCCGGATGGCGGTCGCGGAGCTTTTCCAGTACCTCGGCATTCGTGGAATAGCCGCTCTTCGTCTTTTTGACGGGCGGCAGGCCGAGCGTTTCAAACAGGAACACGCCGAGCTGGCGCGTGGAATTGAGATTGAACGTCCCTCCGGCATAGGCAAAGATCAGGCTCTCGCAGGCATCGATGCGTTCGGAGAGCATTTCGCCGAATGCATGCAGAGCCACAGCATCGACGAGGATGCCGTCGTGCTCCATCTGCGCCAGCACCGGGCACAGCGGCAGCTCGATGTTCTCGAACAGCGGCTGCATGCCCTGCTCGCGCAGGCGCTTGCCGAGCTCCTCCGTCAGGCCGTCGATGCAGGCCGTCCGGATGGCAAGGACGCTTTCCTGCGGGAGCGAGGCCTCGTCCGCAGGCGGGATGTGCAGATAGTCCTGCGCCAGCTGCGGCAGGGCGTAGGCCCCGCGCGTCGCATCGAGCAGATAGGCCGCTACAGCCGTGTCGAACACGATCCCCGCAGGCTCCACGCCGAGAGCCAGCAGCGCACGCAGCAGCGGCTTGCTGTCGTGCACGGTCTTCGGCACGTCCGCCGCAAACAGGCGCTGCAGCAGCGGCACGAAGTCCGTACCGAGCGTTTCGCGGCGCAGCACATAGGCCGTCTGGTCCGGGCCGTCCATGTGCGGCGCGGCCACGAGCATCGAGAGATCGTCCGCCGCAGCAATGCTGAGCGTCACGCCTGATAACAGCTGCTGCGCCTGCTCCGGGGTCTGCACGTCAAGAAGCGTGCAGGAGCCTGTCACGGGCTGCGCCGGTTCCTCCGACTCGTCCTGCTCCAAAGCGGCGCTGCGCAGGCCGTAGCGGTCGATGAGGCGCTGGAATTCCAGCGTGGTGAACAGGTCATACAGCGCCCGGCGCTTCGGCGGCCGGATGAGATTGTTCTCCGGCGTGAAGTCGATGGGCGCATCGCTGCGGATCGTCGCCAGCTCATAGGAAAGGTAGGCTGACTCGCGGCCGTTTTCGAGCTTATCAAACAGCTTTCCCTTCATGTTTTCCCGGGAAAGATTGGCATAGACGCCGTCGAGCGTACCGAAGCGCTTCAGCAGGTCGTTTGCCGTCTTCGGCCCGACGCCCGCTACACCCGGGATATTGTCCGAGCTGTCGCCCATAAGAGCCTTCAGATCGATGAGGCGCTTCGGCTCCAGCCCGTATTCCGCGCGGAAGACGTCCGGCGTATAGCGCTCCGTCCGCGTCTGCCCGCCCTGCGTGCGCACCAGGCGCACGGAGACGTGCTCGTCGACGAGCTGCAGGCTGTCGCGGTCTCCCGTCAGGATGGCGCAGTCCCACCCGGCCTCCTCGCACAGACGGCCGACCGTGCCGAGCACATCGTCCGCCTCCCAGCCCTCGCAGGCATAGACCGGGATGTTCATCGCGGCGAGCACCTGCTTCATGACCGGCATCTGCATGGCAAGCTCCTCCGGCATGGGGTGGCGCGTAGCCTTGTAGCCGTCATAGCGCAGATGGCGGAACGTCGGCGCGTGCAGGTCAAAGGCCACGCACAGCGCGTCCGGTTTTTCCTCGCTGCGCTCTTTTTCCAGAATATTCAGAAAGCCGTAGATCGCATTGGTATAAAGTCCGTCACGGGTTGTCAGCGGCCGCACGCCGTAAAACGCGCGGTTGATGACGCTGTTCCCGTCCAGGATCATCAGCTTCATATGGTATCTCCTTCGATCAGATGCGCTTCCACTTTGCGCCCTGCGGCGTATCGATGACCTCGATGCCGCGTGCCTTCAGCTCATCGCGGATGCGGTCAGCCTCCGGCCAGTTCTTCGCGCGCTTTGCCTCGGTTCGGGCGGCGACGAGCGCGTCGATCTCCGGGTCGTGCTCCTCCTCCGGCCGGGCGCTGCGTGCCTTCTCTGCCGCGGAGAGCAGGTTCAGGCCGAGCACCTCGTCAAAGCTGGCAAGGGCTGCGAGCTTCGTGGCATCGTTCGTCTTTGCCTTCAGCACATCATAGACGGCCGTCACGGCGAGCGACGTGTTGAGGTCGGCGTTCAGCGCACCGAGGAAGCGCTCCTTCAGCGCCTCGAAGGCCTCCGCGTCGACCGCGCCGTCCTCCGGGCGCAGGGCCGCGATGCGGGCGATGAGCTTTTCGTAGGTCTGTGCCGCATTGTCGAGGTTCTCCCACGAGAACACAAGGTTGCGGCGATAATGGCTCTGCAGGCAGAACAGGCGGTAGGCGATGGGATCGTAGCCCTTCTCCTCCAGCAGGGACACCGTGAGGAACTCGCCCTTCGACTTGGACATCTTGCCGGACTCCGTGTTCAGGTGATGGACATGGAACCAGTAATTGCACCACTTGTGGCCGAGGAAGGCCTCGGACTGGGCGATCTCGTTCGTGTGATGCGGGAAGGCATTGTCGATGCCGCCGCAGTGGATATCCAGATATTCGCCGAGATGCTTGATGCTGATGCACGAGCACTCGATGTGCCAGCCGGGATAGCCGACGCCCCACGGGGAGTCCCACTTCAGGGCCTGATCCTCGAACTTGGACTTCGTGAACCAGAGAACGAAGTCATTCTGATTGCGCTTGTTGGAATCCTCCTCGACGCCCTCGCGCACGCCGACGGCAAGGTCCTCCTCCTTATGGTCGTTGAAGACATAGTATTTTTCCAGCTTGGACGTGTCAAAATAGACATTGCCGCCCGCAAGATAGGCATAGCCCTTGTCCAGCAGGGTCTGCACCATGTGGATGTATTCCGGGATGCAGTTCGTGGCAGGCTCCACAACATCCGGCCGCTTGATGTTCAGCTTGGCACAGTCAGCGAAGAACGCATCAGTATAGAACTTTGCGATCTCCATGACGGTCTTGTGCTCGCGGCGCGCACCCTTGAGCATCTTGTCCTCGCCGGTATCGGCATCCGAGGCCAGATGGCCGACGTCCGTGATGTTCATCACGCGCTTGACGGGATAGCCCATGTAGCGCAGGCTCTTCTCGAGCACGTCCTCCATAATATAGCTGCGCAGGTTGCCGATGTGGGCGAAGTGATAGACCGTCGGGCCGCAGGTATACATTTTGACGAGCTTCGGGTCGATGGGGGTAAAGAGCTCCTTCTTATGGCTCAGGGAATTATAGAGATACATCTTGATCCTCCTGTTTCAGTTTTTCCTCTAATTTTTCGATACGTGCATACAGGGCGTCCAGCTCCAGCCGGACAGGGTCTGGCGTGTGGATATGGTCGAGCTTTTCGCCGTTGCGCCGGACAACGCGGCCGGGCACGCCGACGACGGTGGAGTCCGGCGGCACCTCGTGCAGTACGACGGAGTTCGCCGCAATGCGGGCATTGTCGCCGACCTTGAACGGACCAAGGACCTTTGCGCCGCTGCCGACCATGACGTTGTTGCCGAGCGTCGGGTGGCGCTTGCCGCTCGTCATGCCCGTGCCGCCGAGCGTGACGTTCTGATAGAGCAGGCAGTCATCGCCAATCTCCGTTGTCGCGCCGATGACGATGCCGGTGCCGTGGTCAATGACGAGCCGCCTGCCGATCTTCGCAGCAGGATGGATCTCGATGCCCGTGCGCCGCCGCGCAAACTGTGAGACCCAGCGGCCGAGAAAGCGCAGCCGGTGTTCATAGAGCCAGTGCGCCACGCGGTAATACATCGTGGCGTGCAGGCCGTTATATAACCAGAAGACCTCCCAGCCGCTGCGCGCTGCGGGATCATTGCGGCGGTATGCCTCTATGGTTTCTTTTAACCGCATTCTTTCGCCTCCAAACAAAAAACTGCCAGCCTCGGATTGCTCCAGAGGCGGGCAGTGCTCGCGGTTCCACTCTGATTTCTTGCTCCGGCCTTGACGCGGCCAACGGGGTCTCCCCGGCGCTCACGGGCGCACGCTTCGCACGGAGTCCGCCGCGCCCGCTCTCAGCCAATGACGGACGCTCTCTGCGGCAGACGGCCCGGCTACTCTTCCCGGTCACAACGCCTATATTATTGGTATTATATTACCATCAAGGGTCCGCGGTGTCAAGGTTTTTCCGCAAATTACACCGCCCGCGGACATTCGTCCGTGTATATTCATAGCGATATACAAAATTTTTCACAGGGCCCGGAATGGGCTTGCTTTTCCTTCGTGAATTTACTATAATGCAAGCGAGCGCAAATCCAGAATCTCCGTCATTTTTACCAATCGCAGTCTTTCCGAGTTCGGAACATCCCCGCGGAAACTATGTGAGCAGGAGGAACCTTCATGTTTCAGAATGTACAGCAGATCCAGGATTTTATCCGCCAGAACGGCATCGCATTTCTCGATTTCAAGATGATCGACCTTCGCGGCAGGTGGAAGCACCTGTCCATCCCCGCAGCCCGCTTCAACGAGGACATCATGACGCACGGCATCGGCTTCGACGGCTCGAACTACGGCTATGCCCAGGTTGAGCGCAGTGACATGGTCTTCCTGCCGGACATCACGACGGCGGTCGTCGACCCGTTCGTCAAGGCGCCGACGCTCACGATGATCGGCGATGTCATGGTCATCGACCATCCGGCAAACCGCCCGTTCGACCAGTATCCGCGCAATGTCGCCAAGAGCGCCATCGCCCACATGCAGGCTCTCGGCGTCGCGGACGAGATGATCATCGGACCGGAGTATGAATTCCATGTCTTTGACGGCATGACGCGCACCCTGCGCCCGGATGCCGTCGGCTACCGCCTGCAGTGCAGCGAGTCCGTCTGGTCCGCCGGGGAATTCCCGAACAACGGCTTTCACACCGGCCCGCACGATGGCTACCACGCCGATCTGCCCGGCGACCGCACGTTTGACCTGCGCAACCAGATCTGTCTGGAGCTTGCCAAGTGGGGCGTGGACGTCAAGTATCACCACCACGAGGTCGGCGGCTCCGGCCAGCTGGAGATCGAGGTCGAGCTGGGCGAGATGACCCGTCTGGCAGACGCCACGATGGCCGCAAAATACGTCATCCGTAATACGGCCGCCGCGAACGGTATGACGGCCACGCTGATGCCGAAGCCCATCTACGGTGAGGCCGGCAACGGCATGCACGTACACATGCTCCTGCGCAAGAACGGTCAGCCCGTGTTCTACGATCCGGACGGCTATGGCCAGCTCAGCCGCACAGCCATGCACTTCATCGGCGGCCTGCTGACGCACGCCCGCAGCCTCTGCGCCATCACGAACCCCAGCACGAATTCCTACAAGCGCCTCATCCCCGGCTTCGAGGCCCCTGTCACCATCGGCTATGCCATGGCGAACCGCAGCGCCGTCGTGCGCATCCCGGCCTATGTTAAATCGCCGGACAAGAAGCGCTTCGAGCTCCGCAACCCGGACGCGATGTGCAACCCGTACTTTGCCTACGCTGCCATTCTGATGGCAGGCCTCGACGGTATTGAGCACGAGATCGATCCGGCAGGACGTGGCTGGGGGCCGTTTGACTTCAATCTCTTCGACCTCCCAGCAGACGAGCGCAAGCGCCTCGGCCACCTGCCCGCCAGCCTCGACGAAGCGCTCGACGCGCTGGAAGCGGATCACGACTATCTCACGCGCGGCGGCGTGTTCCCGATGCCGCTGCTCGAGACGCTCGTCAAAACGCTCCGCGCCGACGCGCAGGAGATCAGCCGCATCCCGCACCCAGCGGAGTTCGACCGCTATTTCGATCTCTGAGCGGACCGTATTGGCCCCGTATTCCTTCCGGAGTACGGGGCTACGCGTGCAGAAGCCCAGAAGTATGACGCGGGAGGGGCTAAGCGGTGTTCCGGTCGAGACGATCCGCAATTTGATTTTCGGAGGAAGCAAAATGAACAAAGAAACAATCCGGCAGGCGGGACCTGCTGCCAACATCGGCCACAGACTCTTTGCCCTCCATTCGGCTGCATGCATTCTGCGGGGTCTCATCGGATGAGGGGCGCTAGGATCGCCGGGCTGCTGATTCGCCAGGCCCGTCTCCGGCGGGACTGGAGTCAGGACGGCCTGTGCCTGGGCATCTGTACTCCCTCCTACCTATCCAAGATCGAGCAGGGCAAGGCAGAGCCCTCTCCGGAGGTGACGGAGCTTCTGCTTCGTCGTCTGGGCCTTGTCTGGATACCGGAGCCGGAGGATCTGAAGCCCTGCTGGAACGCCCTGCTTTCCGGCAGTCCCGGCTTTTTCCTCCGCTATGAGCAGCTGGTACTGCCCCAGCAGGAGAGACTTGCCTGCAGTCCGCTGGCGGCGGACATCCTGTTGCTGGCTGCCTTTTACACAGATACCATGCAGCCCCTGTCGGAGGAATGGGAGCCGTTTCTCTCCACCCGGCAGTTGGCTCTGCAGCGTGCTCTGCAGGGGCGGTGGGACGAGGCCGCGCGGCTGGATCCGCTGCCGCTGCTGTCTTCGCTCCACGGGAAAGCCCTCTACACAAAGGGGGAGTATACAACCGCCATCGAGGTGCTGCGAGACGCCTACCGCTCGGCGGCAGACGCAGGTTATCCCCACATGATGCTTTCCTGCCGTATTCTTATAGGAAACTGCTACTCGGATCTGGGCCGCATGGAGGAAATGATGACCCATTTTTCTGTAGCGGAGCATCTGGCAGAGGCTCTTGGCGACACGGACAGTCTGGCCTCCCTCCGCTACAATACCGCTGCCACGCAGCTGCAGCTCGGCCAGCCGGAAAAAGCCCTGTCCTACTTTTCCAGCCTCCCGCATCCCAGCTTTCTGGACCTGCACAAGCTCGCCATCTGCCATGAACAGTTAGGGCACCGGGAGCAGGCATTGGCAGCCGTCCAACAGGCAGAGTCTCTGGCCACCGGCGAGACAGAGCGGCAGATGCTGGCGCTGGTACGCTATCGGCTGGAGCATGCGGATTACCTTCACGACAGCGCCTACGGCGCTCAGCTGCTGGATTGCTTCCGGCAGCTGCAGGAGACATACCCCATGGGCTTCACCCGGTTCCACCTGCAGTGGGTGCTGGCATGGTACAAGGCGAACCGCCAGTACCGCCAAGCTTGCCGCCTGCTGGAGGAGTTTCCTATAATATAGTGTTTTTGCCAATCTAAGCGTGTCATTCTGGGAACAATTTTCCCATAATGACATGCTTTCCTTTTGTAAGGATCTGTGCGATAATTATAACCGCGAGGTGAACACTATGAAACAAACACTCTGGACGCGGGAATTTACCCGCATTACTGCCGCCACAGCACTGGGCGCAGCAGGCGGCATCATCAGTCAGTTTGCCCTATCGTTTCTGGTCTTTGACGAAACCGGCAGCACGCTGGCAGCGGCGCTGGTGGTCGCCATCCAGCTGATCCCGATGGTGCTGCTGCCGCTGGTCGTCGCTCCCATGATGGATCGTCTGCCGCGTAAGCCTTTTCTGGTGTGGGGCGACCTGCTCAACGGCGTGTGCTACGCCGGAGCAGGACTGTTTCTGTTGCACAGTTCCTTTTCCTATATTGCTTATCTGGCCTTTTCCCTGCTTGTGTCGTGCCTTGGGGCCTTCGACGAGCTGGCCTACAACAGCTTTTATCCCCTGCTGTTGCCGAAGGGGCAGGAAGAGCGGGCCTACACCGTCTCAGCCATGCTCTATCCCATTTTGAAGGTTCTGATGATGCCGCTGGCGGCGGTGCTGTACGATAAGCTGGGCGTGGGACGGCTGCTGCTGATACAGGCCGCTCTTTCGGTACTGGCGGCCTTCCTGGAAAGTCGCATTCGCGTGCAGGAAAGCCGCCGGGATCAGGAGCCGCTGCTGTCACTGAAAACATGGTGGCGGGATGTCCGGGAAGCAGCCGCCTATCTGCGGCAGGAGCACGGCCTGCACGGGCTCTATGCGTACATGTCTGTCACCAACGGCATGGCCTCGGGCTATTCTCCCTTGCTCATCGCCTTTTTCCGCACGGCGCCGGGCTTCACTACCGCCATGTATTCCTTTTTCTCCGTTGCGGAATTTGCCGGGCGCACCATCGGCGGAGCCGTCCGCTACCGCTACTCTCTCCCGGAGAAAAAACGCTTTGGCTTTCTGTTCGGTGTGTATCAGACCTATGAGCTGATGGACACCTGCCTGCTGTGGCTGCCATATCCCCTGATGCTGGTGAATCGGGCGATCTGCGGCTTTCTGGGCATTCAAAGCGCCACCATCCGTCAGGCGGCAGTCCAGCGCTATATCCCCGACCGGCTGCGTGCCCGGCTCAATGCCTATGAGTCCATGCTCTGCACAGCGGCGGGAGCGGCGCTCTCTCTGGCCATCGGCGCACTGGGAGAGGTGCTGGATTACCGCCTCTGCATGACCGTCTGCGGTCTGATCACCATGGCGGTGTGCTGGCTGACGGTATTTCTGCGGCGGCGTCAGGTGCGCCAGGTGCTGGCGGACCGTCCCGGTGTGGACCAGGTCCGGTAGCCGCCGGTCCGGTTTTGTTTCCAAACATAGGTCAAAGCGGCTATGGCCACTTTTTCACAAGACAAAACCGTCACTATTTTTTCGATCTTTTTGCATCGAATATCCCCCGGGGGAGCTTCCGGAACCGAATTTCGTATGCTAAAATGCATCACGAGAACGGGCGAAAGGGCCCGAAATGACAGGAGGACCACCCCCAATGAAACGAATTCTTGCACTGCTGCTGGTGCTGAGCGCCGTTCTGGCGCTGGCCGCATGCAGCAAAACCCCGGCAGTGACCGAAGACGAAGGCACGACGCTCGTCTACGGCAGCGGCGACTACACCCGCATCAACCCCGCCATGGATGAGCACGGCGAGATCAACGTGCTGCTCTTCAGCGGCCTGACCGCCCACAACGGCAGCAACGAGGTCGTTGCCGGTCTGGCTGAATCGTGGGAATACGACGAGAGCGCCTGCACCTACACCTTCCACCTGCGCGACGGCGTGAAGTGGCATGACGGCGAGCCGTTCACGGCCGAGGACGTAAAGTTCACGATTGAAGCCATCATGGACCCCGAAAACGGCTCGGAGAACGCGCCGAACTTTGAGGATGTGGAGGAGATCACCGTTCCCGACGACAAGACCGTCGTGTTCCGCCTGTCCGCACCGAACGTGGCCTTTCTTGACTATATGACCATGGCCATTCTGCCGCAGCACCTGCTGCAGGGCAAGGACATGCAGGAGTCGGACTTCTTCCGCCATCCGGTCGGCACCGGCCCGTATAAGCTGGAGAGCTGGGACGCCGGGCAGTCCATCGTGTTGGTCAAAAACGAGGATTATTACCTCGGTGCGCCGAAGATCGACCGCATCATCTTCAAGATCGTCACGGATGACAATGCGCAGGCTCTGCAGCTGAAGTCCGGCGAGATCGATCTGGCCCTGCTCGATCCGAAAAACGCAAAAGACTTTACGGACAAGGAGGGCTATACCTGCTATGACATGACGACGGCAGACTACCGCGGCATTCTCTTCAACTTCTGGAACGACTACTGGACGGAGAACCGTGACCTCATTCCCGCCATCTGCTACGGCATCGACCGGCAGGCCATCATCGACTCTGTCCTGCTCGGGCAGGGCATGGCCGCCTACGGTCCCCTGCAGCGCAACATTTATAACGACTCCAATGTAGAGCACTACGACTATGACCCGGAAAAGGCAAAGACCATTCTGGAGGACGCAGGCTGCACGATGGGCGAAAACGGCTTCTACGAGCGAAACGGCAAGGAGATCGGTTTTGTCATCAGCGTCATGGCCGGTGAGCAGGACCGCATCGACATTGCACAGGCTGCCGCACAGCAGCTGCGCGATATCGGCATCAACTGCACGGTCGACATTCCCGCGCAGATGGACTGGGGCGGACAGATGGCCTGCCTCATCGGCTGGGGCAGCCCATTCGACGCCGACGACCACACCTATAAGGTGTTCGGCACGGACAAGGGCGCAAACTACTCCGGCTACTCCAATGCCGCCGTGGACAGCTACCTGAAGCTGGCCCGCGAGACCTCCGACCCGGAGCAGCGCCGCCAGTATTACGCCAAGTTCCAGGAGGCTCTGGCCGCCGATCCCGCCTATGCCTTCATCTGCTACATCGACGCGAACTATGTCGCTGTCGACGGTCTGCAGGGCATCGCGGCGGATACCGTACTCGGCCACCACGGCGTCGGCATTTTCTGGAATGTTCAGGAATGGACGATCGAGAAATAACAACGGAAAAAAGCATCGGGAGGCTCGCAGAACCGGGCCTCCCGCATGTACGTTTTAACAGGTGATCCTATGGCAGAGCTACTGGAAGTAAAAAATCTGTCCGTCAGCTTTTTCACCCCGGCGGGAGAGGTCCAGGCCGTGCGCGACGTCAGCTTTTCGCTGCGCGCGGGTGAGGTCCTCGCCATCGTGGGCGAATCCGGCTGCGGCAAAAGCGTGCTGTGTAAGAGCATCCTGCACCTGCTGCCGCCGAGCGCGCGGCGCAAGAGCGGCACGATCGCGGTAAATGGCCGTGATATCACGCGGCTGCGGGAACGCGAGCTGCAGAAGCTTCGCGGCTCATTGTTTTCCATGGTATTTCAGGACCCGATGTCTTCCTTAAATCCAACGATTCCTATTGGCAAACAGATGGTAGAGGCCATCAAAAAACATCATAAAATCAGCACAGACGAGGCAAAAAAGCGTGCAAAAGAATTGATGCGTATGGTGGAGATTGATGACGTGGAAGAACGTTTTCATTTGCAGCCTCATTTTTTTTCAGGAGGTATGCGGCAACGGTGCGTTTTAGCTATGGCATTGGCGTCCGAACCAAAAGTGATTTTTGCCGATGAGCCTACCACTGCGCTTGATGTAACGGTGCAAGCTAAAATTTTAAAGCTGATTCGTGAGTTAAAAGAAAAAACAGGTGTATCCTTTGTGTTTATTTCCCATGATTTAGGCGTGGTAGCCGGTGTTGCGGATCGTGTTGCGATTATGTATGCAGGTAAAATTGTAGAGATTGGTACAGCAGAAGAAATTTTTTATACGCCTCGCCATCCTTATACATGGGGATTATTATCTGCGTTACCTGCTTTTGCAGATAAAAGTCAAACGCTGCAAAGCATTCCGGGTACGCCCCCAACCATGATTGATTTGCCGAAAGGCGATGCCTTTGCAGTTAGAAATAAATATGCCATGAAAATTGACTATGAAGAAATGCCTCCTATGTTTCAAATTTCACCAACTCATTATGCGGCAACTTGGCTTTTGGATTCACGTGCTCCTATTGTGTATCCTCCAAGAGAGGTGCTCCGTTATACA